>Ga0207705_10000765_pt1 | contig 26497 bp, 25 predicted proteins | sample KBSC13metaG_FD_184314 | JGI IMG/M metagenome (GOLD analysis project Ga0207705, IMG submission 184314) | Corn rhizosphere microbial communities from Kellogg Biological Station, Michigan, USA - KBS C1-3 metaG (SPAdes) (version 2) | ecosystem: Host-associated > Plants > Roots > Rhizosphere > Soil ... | reverse complement strand
CATGTCCGATGAGCGAAGCTCTCACCCTGCCGGCCGAAGCGCGCGATCGGGCTGGCAAGGGAGCCTCCCGAGCACTTCGCCGCGAAGGCCGTGTTCCCGCCGTGATCTACGGCGGCAATGAAGAACCCACTCCCATTCACGTGGAAGCCAAGGAGCTGGTGCGCCAGCTCGGCAGCGGCCACTTCATGAACTCGATCGTGATGATCGAGGTCGGCGGCAAGCCGGTCCGTACCCTGCCCAAGGACGTCGCCCTGCACCCGGTCACCGACCGTCCGCTGCATGTCGATTTCCTGCGCCTTGCGCGCGACGCGAAGATCCACGTCGCGATACCGGTGGTGTTCGTCAACGAAGAGGCCAGCCCCGGCCTCAAGAAGGGCGGCGTGCTGAACGTCGTGCGCCACGAGCTCGAGCTGGTGTGCGAAAGCGACAAGATCCCGGAAGAGATCCTGCTCGACGTTACCGGGCTCGATGTCGGCGATTCGATCCACATCAGCCATGTGAAGCTGCCGGAAGGCTCGGCCAGCGCGATCACCGACCGCGATTTCACCATCGCTACTGTCGTCGCCCCGTCGGCGATGAAGCAGACCGAAGGCGAAGAAGGCGCGGCTGTCGAGGCTGGTGCCGTCCCGACCGGCGACGAAGCGGACGCCGACGAAGGTGAAGGCGGCGAGGAAGCCGGGGAGTAATCCTGTCTTGCCCTCTCCCGTTGTGCTGCGCACCGCTGCGCTTCCATGGGAGAGGGTTGGGAGAGGGGCACGTAAGTGGGGTGGCCGTCAGCCCCCACTCCCCGACCCTCTCCCCTGAAGGGGAGAGGGAGTTTCGATGCAACTCTGGGTCGGCCTCGGAAATCCCGGACCGCAACACGCGCTGCAGCGGCACAACGTCGGCTTCATGGCCGCCGATGTGATCGCGGAGATGCACGGCTTCGGCCCAACCCAAAAGAAATTCCAGGGCTGGCTGCAGGAGGGCCGCATCGCGGCGGAGAAGATTCTCCTGCTCAAGCCCGCGACTTACATGAACGAAAGCGGCCGCTCCGTCGGCGAGGCGCTGCGCTTCTACAAGCTCGGCGTCGAGGCGCTGACGGTGTTCCACGACGAGCTCGACCTCGCCCCCTTCAAGGTCAAGGTCCGCACCGGCGGCGGCCTCGCCGGGCACAACGGGCTGCGCTCGATCGACCAGCACGTAAGCCAGCTTGGGGGCCCCGACTTCCGTCGCGTGCGCCTCGGCATCGGCCATCCCGGGCACAAGGATCGCGTGACGGGCTACGTCTTGGGCAACTACGCCAAGGCGGAAATGGACGATCTGACCGACATGCTCGCCGCGATTTCGGCGGAAGCCGACCGGCTGGCCAAGGGCGAGGACGCCCGCTTCATGAGCGACGTCGCGCTGCGCCAGCAAGGCTGAGGGCAATAATCCCGGCACGCGCCCTTACAATCGGCGCGCGCACGTGCTATCTGCGCGATATCGCAGGCAAAGTCCGACGTAGGCATCTGCGGCTGAGAGACACGAGGTGCTCCCGCTTACGCCGAGACGCTTCGCGATCACCCGTCCGTTGCATTTCGACCCCCCGAGGCCGGCAAGCGTGCCCGGCCGCTCGAAAGCGACCACGATCCGCCGATCGCGCCCCCGCTTCCTTCGCTTGAGGATTATCGCATACCCATGCCGACCCGACTGATCATTGCGTATTCGCTTCTTGCCCTCCTCATCCTCGCCGCCGCGGCAGCCATCTGGCGCATCAGACATCAGTCCCCGAAGCGCATGGAGGAACGCCGCCGGACGCGAACGCTGGAGCAGCACAGCCGGCGCGAGGAACGCCGCGCCCGCGCCCAGCACCCCGACGACGCCCCGGTGGCGTAACAGCCTTGGGCGACCAGCGCCGGTCCCTCAAACCTTGCGGCTCGCCCGCCTTCGCACAGAAAGATCCCGCCATGGCCGAAACCCCCACCAAGCCCTTCCTGATCGCCAAGGACGAAAACGGACAAATCCGCCTGACGGTGCGCGAGACTCGCCGCAACAGCCAGGGCTACCCGTGGGTCGTGCGCACGCTGGTCGAACAGAGCTTCGCGAGCACCGCGGCGGCCCGCGCGTTCGCGACCGCCGAGTACGGCGCCAAACCTGGCGAATTCGCCAGCCGCTGACGGCGCGCGCTTCCCCTCAACCCGACGACGCAAGGAGCTACGACATGGCCAAGGGACAGAAGAAATCGAACCGCGAAATCCGCAAGCCGAAAGCCGAGAAGCCGAAGACCAACGCCTCTCAGCCGACCCAGAAGCTGGGCTCGGTCAAAGGGCTGGAGAACATGCGCAACAAGTGAGCGGTCGCGCGGCGTCGGGGTTTCCTCTGCCGAACACCGGCTGCCCGAGATCGATGCGGAGAACCTAGCTCAGGCTGGCGCCGCTCGTGGGCAGGAGGATCGTCAGCAGCAGCGACGAATCCTCGATCGCTCGCACCGCGTGCGTGATTCCGCCGTCAAAATAGACCCACTGGTTGGCGGAAAGCTCGCGTTCGCCAGTAGGGGCTTCAAGGGCGATCCGGCCCTCCAGACAATGGAGGGTGAAGCGGCCCGAGACCTGGTGGGGCGGCAACTCGCTGCCCGCCGCGAGGATCAGGCGAATGGCCTCGAAGTCATCGGTCTTGACCAGCGCGCGGGTGTGCCCGTCGCGCAAGCCGGCCCCCAACGGAGCGAGATCGACGACCTCGCCGGAAGCGGCATGATGCAGTGCCATACGGTATCTCCCGAGTTTCGCCTCATCAGTCGTCAGGGTGGGACCAGATCCAGGCCGGCGGATCGCTCGCCGGAAACGAATCTTCCGACGCCCGATCGACCGCGTCCGGCTCCGCCGGGTCTCGCACTGGCGGTCGCGGGCCTTCCGCTTCACCTCGACTGTCGACCTTGCGTTGCGCCGCGCGCGGCTGCGCTATGAACCGTGACAGCCGGTCGTGGGCCTCTCGCGGGCCGGAGACGGCTCGAGACCTTAAAGGTCCGGGTCCGGGAGCGTCGCCGCACAATGCACAGAACATGCCTGCCTCCTTTTTTGCGATTAGCTCTCAATAGCAAATATTCCAGGCACCGCCAAGCGGATTATCCGTTCTGCCCTTGCCGTGCCCACGCTGGCATTTTCCGGCTATCCCGCCTATCGGCCGCCAAACTTCACATCCGGAGTAATTCATGGGTTTCCGTTGCGGGATCGTCGGCCTGCCGAACGTCGGCAAGTCGACGCTGTTCAATGCTCTCACCGAGACGCAGGCCGCCCAGGCGGCGAACTATCCGTTCTGCACCATCGAGCCGAACGTCGGCCGGGTCGAGGTGCCGGACGCGCGGCTCGATCGGATCGCCGCGATCGCCAAGTCGGCCAAGATCGTGCCGACGCAGCTCGAGTTCGTCGACATCGCCGGCCTCGTGAAAGGCGCCAGCAAGGGCGAAGGGCTCGGCAACCAGTTCCTCGGCAACATCCGCGAAGTCGATGCGATCGTCCACGTGCTCCGCTGCTTCGAGGACGACGACATCCAGCACGTCGCCAACAAGGTCGATCCGATCGCCGACGCCGAGGTGGTCGAGACCGAGCTGATGCTGGCCGACCTCGAAAGCCTGGAGAAGCGGGTCGAGAACGCCAGGCGCCGGGCGACGAGCGGCGACAAGGAAGCCAGGACGCTGGTCAGCGTGCTCGGCCAGGCGCTCGAACTGCTGCGCGAAGGCAAGCCGGCGCGCCTGACCGAGCCCAACGGCGATGATGAGGAGCGGCTGTTCGCCCAAGCGCAGCTGCTGACCGCCAAGCCGGTGCTCTACGTCTGCAACGTCGCCGAGGAAGACGCCGCGAACGGCAACGCGATGAGCGAGGCGGTGTTCGCCAAGGCCAAGGCCGAAGGGGCACAGGCGGTCGTCGTGTCGGCGGCGATCGAGAGCGAGCTGGTGGCGATGGAGCCGGACGAGCGCGGCGAATACCTCGCCGACCTCGGCCTCGGCGAGAGCGGCCTCGCCCGCGTGATCCGGGCAGGCTACGAGTTGCTCGGCCTGAAGACCTTCTTCACCGCCGGGCCGAAGGAAGCGCGCGCATGGACCTTCCCCGCCGGGGCCAAGGCGCCGCAGGCCGCGGGCGAAATCCACACCGATTTCGAGAAGGGCTTCATCCGCGCCGAGACCATAGCGTTCGACGACTACGTCGCGCTAGGCGGCGAAAGCGGCGCGCGCGAGGCCGGCAAGCTGCGCCAGGAAGGCAAGGAGTACCTCGTCCAGGACGGCGACGTGATGCTGTTCAAGTTCAACGTTTGAACGAAAAGGGCGCGGAGGCCGAAGCTGCCGCACCCTCCTCGTGTCTTCGGCTTCGAGCGTCAGGCTTTCGCCCCGCTCTTCGAGGCCGCGTAAGCGATCCACATTTGCGCGACCGGCGCGCGCGGGCCGGTGACCTGGGCCAGAGTGGCCTGGCCTTCCGCGAACTTGCCCTGCTGGATCTCCGCCATGCCTTCGCGAGTCAGAGCGAGATCCTTTTCCGGCAGGCCCTTGTCGACCGCCAGTTTGAACATCGCCTCGGCATTGGCGTAATCGCCGAACGAATAGAACGCATTGCCGGCGCCAAACGCCACCCGCCCATCCTTGGCCGTGCGAGCTTCGGTAGCGACTCCCGGCGTTTCCTTGCGGTCGCTGTCGGCGGTCTTCAGCGCCGTCGCCCGCGCTTCGGTGTAGAGGCTGTCGGTCGGCGGCAGCAGGCCCTTGTCGGCCGCTTCCTTGAGCGCCGCGAGCGTCTCGTTGGCCAGCGCATACTTGGTCGTATCGTCGATATATTCGGCGTACTGCTGGCGCTGCTTCATCGCCCCGGTCAGGCGCATCAGCCGCATCAGATCGAGCTGGGACTGCGCGTCCAACCGGTTGAGCGTGCCGACCACGGTGAACGCTTTCAGCCAGTTCTCCGGCGAGGGATTGTTGGCCAGCAGCTCGCGCGCATATTGGTTGCCCTGCGGGACCATCTTGGCATTGAAAGCGACGGCGAGGCCGCGCGCGTACCAGTTGTCGGGAACGGCCACGCCGGCCGCCTTGCGCTTGGCGATCAGGTTCGAAAGGTACGTCAGCCCTTCGGCATTCTGGTTGGCGCCGAAATAGGTCTCCGCGATCAGCGCTTCGGGATCGACTTCCTTGTAGCCGGCGGCGGCGGCGGCCTGAAACTCGGTGCGCGCAGTGGGGAAGTCCTTCTCGTCGAGCGCCCACTTGCCGAGGTAGAAATGGAACAGGCCGACGTGGGACGGGTCTGACTCGCCGCTGTCGAGGATCATGTGGACCCCCTGCTTCTCCATCCCGGTATCGTTCAGCTTGTCACCGAGCTTGATCAGGGCATTGCCGAGCACGAACTTGTCATGCGTCGTCTGCACCGTGCCGGTGATGCCGGGCACCAGGGCCCTGGCTGCCGCATAATCCGGCGTCGCCCCGTTCAGGATCGTCTGCAACGGGCCGTAAGCGTCGGCGAAAGCCTTCGAATTGGTCGCCGGCTTGGCATCCTTGGCCAGGGCCGGGGCAGAAAAGGTGGCGCCGCCCACCGCGAGGCCGCCGGCGAGCGCGACGGCCATCGCGGTGCTGGCGAAGCTTTTCCCAAGGCCGCGGGAAATGGAATTGCGGAACATGCTCTCGTCTCTCCTGAGGATTTCGTGCGGCCGGGGGGCCAGGGGAATCTGCGCGGGCGCTCCTGCCGTGTCGCGCGGAATTTTGCAAATCCTTGCTAGGTTTCGAGCGCTGAATAGCGATTGAACAGCAGGTTCGTGCGACGAAATCCGGGCCGGCCGCGCGAACGGGCTGGAAGTGTGGAAAACGGCGCCCATATCGGGCTTACGCCCGACCGTAAGCTGGCTCTTTGGCGACCTATCCCCTAGGGTCCGCGCCACGCCACTTACCCAATAACAGAACAGGCTTTCTTCGCAGGTGAGCGACACCACCGATACTATCGATCCCCCCGCCGAGCCCGGCGGATACGACCGCATCGACATCGTCGATGAGATGAAGACCAGCTACCTCGATTACGCGATGAGCGTGATCGTCAGCCGCGCGCTGCCCGACGTGCGCGACGGGTTGAAACCGGTTCATCGCCGTATCCTCTACGCCGCCCAGGAAGGGGGCTATGTCGCCGGCAGGCCCTATCGCAAGAGCGCCAACATCGTCGGCGACGTGATGGGCAAGTACCACCCGCACGGCGACAGCGCGATCTACGACGCGCTCGCACGCATGGTGCAGCCGTGGTCGATGCGCGTGCCGCTGGTCGACGGTCAGGGCAACTTCGGCTCGATGGACCCCGATCCGCCGGCAGCGATGCGCTACACCGAAAGCCGGTTGGCGCGGGTCGCCAACGCGCTGCTCGACGATCTCGACAAGGACACCGTCGACTTCATCGGCAACTACGACGATTCCCGGCAGGAGCCGACGGTCCTCCCGGCGCGGTTCCCCAACCTGCTGGTCAACGGCGCCGGCGGCATTGCCGTCGGCATGGCCACCAACATCCCGCCGCATAATCTCGGCGAAGTGATCGACGGCTGCCTGGCGTTCATCGACAACCCGGGGATCACCACCGAAGAGCTGATCGCGTTCATCCCCGGCCCCGACTTCCCGACCGCACCGCTCATTCTCGGCAGCGCCGGGGCCCGCGCGGCCTACACCACCGGGCGCGGCTCGATCATCATGCGCGCGCGCCACACGATCGAGGAAGGCCGGGGCGACCGGCAGTCGATCGTGTTCACCTCGATCCCCTACCAGGTCGGCAAGGCGGGCCTGGTCGAGAAGATCGCCGAGGCGGCCAAGGAAAAGCGGATCGAGGGCATTTCCGACATCCGCGACGAATCCAACCGCCAGGGCGTGCGCGTCGTCATCGACCTCAAGCGCGACGCGACGGCCGAAGTGGTGCTCAACCAGTTGTGGCGGCACAGCCCGGCGCAGGCGAACTTCCCGGCCAACATGCTGGCGATCCGCGGCGGCCGGCCCGAGACGCTGTCGCTGCGCGACTTCATCCAGGCGTTCATCCAGTTCCGCGAACAGGTCATTACCCGCAGAACCAAGTTCGAGCTCAACAAGGCGCGCGACCGGGCCCACATCCTGCTCGGCCTCGTCGTCGCGGTATCGCATCTCGACGAGGTCGTGGCGCTGATCCGCGGCGCGTCCAACCCGGCGGAGGCGCGCGCGCGCCTGCTGGCCAAGGAATGGCCGACCGTGGAGATCGCGCCCTACCTGAAGCTGGTCGAAGCGGTCGAGCCCGACTTGGGCGCGGCCGAAGGCGCCTACAAGCTGTCCGAGGCGCAAGTGAAGGCGATCCTCGACTTGCGCCTGCATCGCCTTACCGCGCTCGGGCGCGACGAAATCGGTGACGAACTCAAGGAGCTGGCGGTGGCGATCGAGGAATACCTCGCCATTCTCGGCGACCGGGCGCGGCTTTACGAAGTCATGCGCGCGGAGCTCGAGGAAATCCGCGCCGCCTACGCCACCCCGCGCCTGAGCGAGATCGCGCCGGCGTGGGACGGGCTCGACGACGAGGACCTGATCGAGCGCGACGAGATGGTCGTGACCGTGACCCTGGACGGCTATATCAAGCGCACCCCGCTCTCGACCTTCCGCGCACAGAATCGCGGCGGCAAGGGCCGCGCCGGGATGGCGACGAAGGAAGAAGACGCGGTGATGGAGATGTTCGTCACCAGCACCCACAACCCGGTGCTGTTCTTCTCCACCGCCGGCAAGGTCTATCGCCTCAAGGTGTGGAAGCTGCCCGAAGGCGGCCCGACCACGCGCGGGCGCCCGATCGTCAACTTGCTCCCCGCCCTCGACGACGGCGAGACGATCGCCACTGTCCTGCCGCTGCCGGAAGACGAGGAAACCTGGGGCGCGCTCAGCGTCGTCTTCGCCACCGCCAGGGGCAGCGCGCGGCGCAACAGCATGGATGCGTTCGCCAACATCCCGTCGAACGGCAAATACGCGATGCGCTTCGAGGAAGGGAGCGAGGATCGCCTGATAGGCGTCGCCCTGCTCGAAGCCGGGGACGACGTGCTGCTCGCCAGCCGCTCGGGCAAGGCGATCCGTTTCGCGGGCGACGACATCCGCGAATTCCAGAGCCGCACCTCGACCGGCGTCAGGGCGATGAGCCTCAAGCCGGGCGACGAGGTGATCTCGCTCTCGATCCTCCACCGCGTCGGCGTGAAGGACCAGGAAGAGCGCGACGATTATCTCCGCCACGCACCGTGGAAGCCGGACAAGGACACCGATCCGCAGATGAGCGGAGAGCGCTTCGCCGAGCTGGCGGAGAAGGAGCAGTTCATCCTCACCGTCTGCGCGAACGGCTACGGCAAGATCAGCTCTGCCTACGAGTACCGGCGCACCGGCCGCGGCGGCCAGGGCATTACCAATATCGACAATATCGAGCGCAACGGGCCGGTCGTCGCGAGCTTCACCGCGACCACCGCCGACCAACTGATGCTGGTGACCGACCAGGCCAAGCTGATCCGGATCGGCCTCGATTCGCTGCGCGTGATCGGCCGCGGCTCGGCCGGCGTCAAACTGTTCGACGTCGCCGACAAGGAACAGATCGTCAGCGCCGTGCGCCTCGACGAGGAAGAAGCGCCGGAGAACGAGGCCGAGGAGGCGATCGTCGAGGAAATGCTCGGCCGCGATAGCGAGGACACCGCGCCCGACACGGAAAAAGCGCGCGACGACATCGACGAGGGCGAGGCGGAATAGCCGTTCCTCCCCTGTAAGGAGGAGGGGGGATTGCCCTCACGCGGTGTAAGGCCCCAGCCCGCCTCGCCCCGGCTTGACCCACTCGCGCCCAACGCCCAACGGCAACCGCATGGCGCATGACGTTCACATCATCGGCGGCGGTCTCGCCGGAAGCGAGGCCGCGTGGCAGCTCGGTCGGCGCGGCGTGCGGGTGCGGCTGAGCGAGATGCGCGGAGGCGGCGACACCACGCCCGCGCACCAGGGGGCGGGCCTCGCCGAGCTGGTCTGCTCGAACAGTTTCCGCTCCGACGACGACGAGAAGAACGCGGTCGGCCTTCTGCACCACGAGATGCGCCGGCTCGATTCCCTGATCATGCGCGCGGGGGAAAAGGCGCGCGTTCCCGCCGGCTCGGCGATGGCGGTCGATCGCGACGTCTTTTCGGCCGAGGTCGAACGCGAACTGGCCGCCCTGCTCTCGGTCGAAATCGTCCGCGAGCGGATCGACCGGTTGCCCGATAGCGGCCTGACCATCGTCGCCACGGGCCCCCTCACCGCCGCCGCGCTGGCCAAAAGTATCGTCGGGGCGACCGGCTCCGACAGGCTTGCGTTCTTCGACGCCATCGCCCCGATCGTCCACCGCGACAGCATCGACATGGACGTGTGCTGGATGGCCGCGCGCTGGGACAAATCTTCGTCTCTTGGGGACGGGAAGGATTACATCAACTGCCCGATGGACAAGAACCAGTACCTCGCCTTCCATCAGGGCCTGCTCGACGGCGAAAAGGGCGAGTTCAAGGAGTGGGAGGCGAGCACCCCCTACTTCGAAGGCTGCATGCCGATCGAAGTCATGGCCGAGCGCGGCGTCGATACCTTGCGTTTCGGGCCGATGAAGCCGGTCGGGCTGGACAACCCGCATTGGGCTACCGCCGAACATCCCAACGGCCGCTGGCCTCATGCCGTGGTTCAGTTGCGCCAGGACAACAAGCTCGGCACGCTGTGGAACATGGTCGGCTTCCAGACCAAGCTCAAGCACGCCGAGCAGGTCCGCCTGTTCCGCACGATCCCCGGGCTGGAGAACGCCGAGTTCGCCCGGCTCGGCGGGCTCCACCGCAACACGTTTCTCAACTCGCCGGCGCTGCTCGACCGGCAGTTGCGGCTGAAAAGCGCGCCGCACGTGCGCTTCGCCGGGCAGATCACCGGGTGCGAGGGCTATGTCGAAAGCACCGCCGTGGGCTTGCTGTCGGGTATCATGGCCGCCGAGGAACTGGCTGGCCGCGAATGGCGCTCGCCGCCGCGCAGCACGGCGATGGGGGCGCTCCTGGCGCATATCACCGGCGACGCGGAGGCCGAGACCTACCAGCCGATGAACGTCAACTTCGGGCTGTTCCCGCCGCTCCCCGAGGTAAAGAAAAAGCAGCGCAAGGAAGCCTATACCGAACGCGCCAAAGCGGACTTCGGCGGGTGGCTGGCGAAACTGGATCCTGTGGCGGTCTAGCTACTTCTCGCAGCCGCACTTGGGCTTGGGCTTGCGCTTCGGCGCCGTGGTGGCGAACTCGGCCGGGGAGAGCCAGCCGTCGTGGTTGGCGTCGGCCCCGCCGAAGCGGTCGGCCGTCGCCACCGCCCATTCCTCGAAGGTCAGCAGGTTGTTGCCGTCCTTGTCGAGCTTGCGGAATTCGTCGACCCGGGTCGAGAGCATCTCGTCGCGGGTGATCTTGAGGTCGCGGTTGCGGTCGTAGCGGAAGAAGCGCTGCTGCTCGCGCGTGAGCTTGCTGGCCGCGGGCAAGCCCGGCCCGGCCACGCCGTCGAGATCGCCGCTCGGCAATCCGGTCGGAGCGGCCGTCGGCACAACCGGCGGCGGCGCGCCCTTTTCGACTTCCGCGCGGCCCTGCAGCCAGAACACGCCGATGCCGACCAGCACCAGCGCCAGTAGCGCCCCCAATACGACCCTGTTCATGCGCGCCCCTTCACGGCCAGCTACAATAGCTTAGCGCCCGGTGATGCCAAGCCGGATCGCTGTCAACGCCGCCCGCGAGCCGTCCAATAACGGCGCGCCGCCGCAGGCCAGCGAACGGCGAGCGAGGCCGGCGAGCACCGCCAGCGGCCGCAGATCGCGCGGCAACGGTCCAGGCGCCAGTCCCTTCGCGCATCCCACCACCATCGCACGTTCGCCGGAGTCCGACAGGTTCGCGGCGAGATCGCCAAGGGCCCAGAGACGCGCCGATTGCGCAACCGAAGCCGGATCGGTGCGCACTTGTCTTGCCAATTGCGCGAAAGCCACCGCTCGTCCGTGAGCGAATTGCTCGATCGCCGCCGGATCGAGCCGTTCGCCAAGCAGCGCCTCCCATCCATCGACCAGGGCGGTCAGCGCCGCCGGTTCGCGCCAGTCGGCCAGCAATTCGAGGACCGCTTCACCGGTGGGCCAGGTCGCGGGTTTGGCCACCAGCCTCTCGCGCCACCAGGCGAGCCGCATTTGCCGCAGCACGGGTTCGCCCTTGCGGCGCAGGATTAAGCCCAGGCGCGCGTCGAGCGCGAGCAACGCCAGTGTCGGCCGGCGCGCGGTTTTCGGCGCATAGGCCAGCGCCAACCTTTGCACCGCAGGCAAGTCGCTGAGCGGAAAGGGCATCGTCGGACGCAATCGGCGGCTCGCCGCGCGCGGTCAAGCGGCGCCTTGGGCGATACCGGAGGATATGGTCAAAAGCTTGTTAACCCCGCCCTTTCACAATGTGGCAGGCATGACGGCTTAGTGTCCCCTCCACCTAGGTTGCATTCTAACAACGAGACAGGGTCTATGCGCGCACATCGAACCCCGCGGCTGAAGCGGTTTTTCAAATCGCTGTCACAATGCACCGGCGGCAACGCGATGATGTTCGTCGCGCTCGGGCTGCCCGTGCTTATCGGGGGCGCCGGTTACGGTCTGGACATGGCGCAATTGTACATGTGGAAGCGCGAGCTGCAGCATTCGGTCGACCAGGCCGCCCTTGCGGGTGCTTACGCGCTGGCCGACAACCCCAGCTCCACCAATTATTCGACCCGGGCCCAGCAGGAATTCGACGCAAATCAGAAAGTTACCGCGGGCTTCGCGTCGACGCCGGACATTTCGCTGGTGAGCTACAACGGCGGAGACAATAACGCGGTCCTCGTCTCGGCGAACGCAAGCAAACTTCTGCCGTTCAGCGGATTTTTGATCAACAAGCCGTTGTTCATTCAGGTGCGCGCCGAGGCCAAGTACGCCGTAGGTGCGACGTACAAGGCGTGCCTGATGACCTTGAAGCAAAATGGGACCACCTTCACGGTGGGCGGCAACGCGACGGTGCACGCGAAGTGCGGCCTCGGCGCCCTCTCATGTTCGGATGACGCGATCACCGTGGGCGGCTCCGCGACCGTGGACACAGACAGCATCGTGGCCTGCGGAACGGTCCAGGTCCCGAGTAACCTGAACGATGTAGTGACCGAGCACGCGAACCTGTCCAATCCGTTCACGAATGTCCCGGTGCCGCAACCGACCGACAGCACCGCGAGGACTTACTCGTGCCCGAAGAAGGGGTCGGCGATTCTCTCGCCGGGCGTGTACAAGGGCGGCATCAACGCCAAGTGCAACACGACGTTCAACCCCGGCATTTACGTGATCGACGGCGGCACGCTCGATCTGACCGATCAGAAGGCGGCTGTCACCGGGCTGGGCGTGATGTTCGTGCTCAAGAACGGCGCCACCATCTCGCTCAGCGGGCAGGGGAACAGCGGCACGATCAACCTCAGTCCGATGGAATCGGGAGACTTTGCCGGCACGGTCAACGATGCCTACAAAGATACTTATGCCGGTATGCTGTTCTTTGAAGACAGCACGGGCCAAACCAGCCCGGTGACGGACAAGATCGTCGGCAATGCGAATGCCTCGATTCGGGGGACGATGTACCTGCCCAACTCCAACGTTACGATATCGGGCAATTCAAGCACCAATCCGATGTGCTTTCAGATCTGGTCGAGCACTATTTCGATCAGCGGCAGCGCCACCTTGACGACCACCTGCAGCGCTGACGACACGCTCACCGCCGGCACAACTGCCGGCGGGGTGAGTCTGGTCCTGTGAGCTTGCGACAACTCTCCTTTCGCGGCCTTTGGCGCGATGCGCGCGGCACCATGGCGGTCGAAACCGTTCTTGTCGCGCCGGTCCTGGCGATGCTGGCGTTGGGCACTTTCGACACGGTCAACATAATAACGAAACAGCAGCACCTGCAAAGCGGCGCTTCGGAAGCGATGGAGATCGTTCTGGCCTCGGCAAATGGAAGTGGGGTCAGCTCCACCACGCTTCACGACATTCTCGTGTCGTCGCTCAAGCTGAACTCCAACCAGGTGCAGATCACCCAGTTGTTCCGCTGCGATGCCGCCGCCACGACCACTACCAATTCCAGCACCTGCACAGACACAACCAAGCCCATTTACCAGTATGTGAAACTGACGCTCACCGACAGCTACACGCCGTTGTGGACCAGCTTTGGTGTCGGCCACACGATTTCCTACAATGTCGTACGTACCGTGCAGACAGCATGAAGCGCTGTTCCGCTCCATTCCGCGCCTTGCGGCGGCTTGCCGGCGACCGGTCGGGTGTCGCACTTGTCGAGTTTGCTTTGCTCGCGCCGGTGTTCATGGCCCTGTTCATCGGTGTCCTGCAGCTCGGCATCTACATGCAGAACTACAGCGCGATCCGCTCGCTGGCCTCGGATGAGGCGCGAGATATCGTCGTCGCATATCAGCAGCAGGATCTCTACGCTCCGCCCGATATCGCCACGTTCGAAAGTGACTTCAAAGGGAAGGCCGCGGTTTCACCCTACAACCTCGACCAAAACGCGTTGACCTTCACCTTGACCGAAATCACGCCGAGCGACGTCAATGGTTCGCGCAAGTTCACAATGGACATCGCCTACAGCCCACCCACCTTCATCTCGGGCGCGGGGTTCAGTCCTATAACGCTCGCCTACAGCCGGCCGGTTTACGTAGTCGGGAGCTGATTGTCCCGGCGCTGCGCCGGGCGCGAACCTAACCGGCGACCTCAGCCCCTGTAGCAGACCTTGCGTGCCGCCTCGGCGATGCGCGCGCTGTCGATCAGCGCCAGCTTCTCCAGGTTCGCGGCATAAGGCAGCGGCACGTCCTCGTTGCACACGCGCACGACCGGCGCGTCGAGATCGTCGAAGCCCTGGTCCATGCACACCGCGATCACTTCCGAGGCGATCGAGCAGGCCGGCCAGCCTTCCTCCGCCACAACCACGCGGTTGGTCTTGGCGAGGCTCTTGAGGATCGTCTCGTGGTCGAGCGGGCGCAGGGTCCTGAGGTCGATCACTTCGGCCTCGATGCCCTCGCCCGCCAGCGTCTCGGCGGCTTCCAGTGCGAGGCCGACGCCGATCGAGTAGCTGACGATGGTCACGTCCTTGCCCTCGCGCATGATCCGCGCCTTGCCGATCGGCAGGACGTGGTCGTCGAGCTGCGCGAGCTCGAAGTTGCGGCCGTAAAGCAGCTCGTTCTCGAGGAACACCACCGGGTCGTCGCTGCGGATCGCGGCCTTGAGCAGGCCCTTGGCGTCCGACGCATCGTAGGGCGCGATGACGATCAGGCCAGGCACATGGGCGTACCACGGCGCATAGTTCTGACTGTGCTGCGCGCCGACCCGCGCCGCGGCGCCGTTCGGACCGCGGAACACCACCGGGCAGCGCATCTGCCCGCCGGACATGTAGTTGGTCTTGGCCGCCGAGTTCACGATGTGGTCGATCGCCTGCATCGCGAAGTTGAAGGTCATGAACTCGACCACCGGCCTGAGGCCGCCCATCGCCGCGCCGGTGCCGATGCCGGCGAAGCCGTACTCCGTGATCGGCGTATCGATCACCCGTCTTGGTCCGAATTCCTCGAGCAGGCCCTGGGTGACCTTGTAGGCGCCCTGGTACTCGGCGACTTCCTCGCCGATCACGAACACACGCTCGTCGCGGCGCATTTCCTCGGCCATCGCATCACGCAAGGCTTCGCGCACGGTGACGGTGATCACGTTGGTGCCGGCGGGGATCGCCGGGTCGTCGGCACGAGCGGCAGGCGCGGCCTTGGCCGCGGCGGCCATTTGCGTGGCGCCGGAGGGTGCAGGCCCCTTCGACGCCTCGGACTCGTCAGCCTTCTGCTGCTGCGCCGGTTCGGCGGGCGCGGCCACGGTGGCGGGCGTTTCCTCGCCTTCCCCGTTCAGCACCGCGATCACGGTGCCGACTTTCACCCCCTCGGTGCCTTCGGGCACGAGGATCTTGCCGACGGTTCCATCGTCGATGGATTCGAACTCCATCGTCGCCTTGTCCGTCTCGATCTCGGCAAGCACGTCGCCGGCGGAGACCTCGTCGCCTTCCTTGACCAGCCACTTGGTCAGCGTGCCCTCCTCCATCGTCGGGGAGAGCGCCGGCATCTTCAGCTCGATGCCCATCAGTAAGTCCCCACCAGAACGTCGGTGTAGAGTTCTTCGGGCGGCGGTTCGGGCGAATGCTCGGCGAAGTCCGCGGCTTCGGCCACCCGCGCGCGGATCTGCTTGTCGATGTCCTTCAGCTGATCCTCCGAAACGCCCATGCCTTCGAGATCGTGCTTGGCCCGCTCGATCGGGTCATTGTGCTCGCGCACATCCTGAACTTCCTCGCGCGTGCGGTATTTCGCCGGATCGGACATCGAGTGGCCGCGGTAGCGGTAGGTATCGAGCTCGAGCAACACCGGGCCCTTGCCCGCGCGAACGTGATCGAACGCGATCTGGCCCGCTTGATGGACTTCGAGCACGTCCATGCCGTTGACCTGGATGCCCGGTATCCGGAACGCGGTCCCGCGGCGGTAGAAGTGCGTCTCGGCGCTGCTGCGCTTGACGCTGGTGCCCATCGCGTACTGGTTGTTCTCGACCGCGAAGACGATCGGCAAGCCCCACAGGCTGGCCATGTTGAAGGTTTCGTAGACCTGGCCCTGGTTGGCCGCGCCATCACCGAAATAGGCCAGGCACAGCCCGCCGTCGTCGCGATACTGGTGAGCGAAGGCGAGGCCCGCGCCGAGCGGCACTTGGGCGCCGACGATGCCGTGCCCGCCGTAGAAGCCGTGCTCGGTCGAAAACATGTGCATCGAGCCGCCCTTGCCGTGGCTGATGCCGGCTTCGCGCCCGGTCAGCTCGGCCATGATGATTTTGGGATCGATGCCGTAGGCGAGCATGTGGCCATGGTCGCGGTAACCGGTGATGACGCTGTCCTTGCCGCTTTCCAGCGCCGATTGCAGGCCGACCGCGACCGCCTCCTGGCCGATGTAGAGGTGGCAGAACCCGCCGATGAAGCCGAGGCCGTAAAGCTGGCCGGCGCGCTCCTCGAAGCGGCGGATCAGCAGCATCTGCTCGTAGAAATGGAGGAGCTGATCCTTCGTCGCCTTGAAGCGGCGGTCCTTCTCGAAAGCTTCCTGCAGGCTGCGCAGGGCAAAGGCTTCGTCTTCGGCCGCGGGCTTGGCGGCAGCGGCTTTGGCCGGCTTCTTGGGAGGGGAACTGGCGGCTTTGGCCAAGACGTTTATTCCTCGTTCTTCAAGGCTCCGCGCGGGGGCGCGGCTGCGGCGCTATAAGCGCACTATCGCCGCCCATGCAACGGCTGCGAAGGGCAACGCAATGCCTAACGATCGCGCGGCTTCCTCCTCTCGCGCTTGCGGGAGGGGCCGGGGGTGGGTGAGTCCGAAACGGACCGTCGTTCCCTCCCCTACCCCCTCCCGCAAGCGGGAGGAAAATTCTCACTTATCGTGGATTTGGTAGATGTATTCGTCCGGGTGGACGACGTTCAGGTCGCTGCGGATCAGCTCCCCCGCCATGTCGGGGTCGACGTGGCGAGGGTCGAGCAGCGCGACGCGGTTCTTCAGCTCAGCGCGTTCCTTCTGCAGTTGCTTGATCTGCGCTTCACGCTTGTCGAGCAGCGACAGGTTCTCGCCCCAGGAAATGAAGCCGTAGGGCCCCGCGAGCGTCAGCCCGCCGAGGATCAGGAGATAGCCAAGCGCGGCGAACTGCCTGACTTTTTCACGCTCGAACCGTTTGCGCTTCATAAGCTCGACAGAATCACAGTTAACGCCCTGATTCAAGCGGTTTCGCGGGGAACTCACCGCATTTTCTAACGGCCTGGCGCAGGCGGCGCTTGTCCGCCGCCCTCGAAGAGGTTACATTTGAAACCATGACGGACTTGTTCGACAACCCGCGCGAAAATCCCTTGGGCCTCGACGGCTTCGAATTCCTCGAGTTTTCAGCGCCCGAGAAAGGCATCCTGGAAAAAGCCTTCGATGCAATGGGCTTCACCCTCGTCGCCCGCCATCGCGGCAAGGACGCGCAGTTGTGGCGCCAGGGACAGATTAACTTCGTGGCCAACTACGAACCGAAGAGCCCGGCGGCCTATTTCTCCGCCGAGCACGGCCCTTCGGCCTGCGGCATGGGCTTCCGCGTGCGCGACGCGGCTGCGGCCTACGCCGAGGCGCTGCGCCGCGGGGCTGAGCCGGCCGACGTGCCATGCGGGCCGATGGAGCTGAAGATCCCGGCGATCCGCGGCATCGGCCACTCGCTGATCTGTCTCGTCGATCGTTACGAGGTCGACGACAACCGCGCCCTCTCGATCTGGGACATCGACTTCGTGTGGGAGCCGGGGGTGGAGAAGCATCCAGTCGGTGCTGGCCTGGAGGTGGTCGACCACCTGACGCACAACGTCTACGCCGGGCGCATGGCCCATTGGGCCGGCTTCTACGAGCGCATCTTCAACTTCCGCGAGATCCGCTATTTCGACATCAAGGGCGAATACACCGGCCTCACCAGCAAGGCGATGACCGCCCCGGACGGCAAAATCCGCATTCCCCTGAACGAAGAAGGCCAGAAGGGCGGCGGGCAGATCGAGGAATACTTGCGCCAGTTCAACGGCGAAGGAATCCAGCACATCGCGCTCGCCAGCTCGAATCTTTATCAGGTGTGGGACCGCCTGAAGGCGCGCGGCACGCCCTTCGCCCCGTCCCCGCCCGACACGTATTACGAGATGCTCGAGGAACGTCTGCCCGGCCACGGCGAACCGGTCGAGGAACTGCGCCGGCGAGGCATCCTCCTCGACGGCTCGACCGAGCACGGCGACCCGCGCCTCCTGCTGCAGATCTTCAGCCAGACGCAGATCGGCCCCGTGTTCTTCGAATTCATCCAGCGCAAGAAGGACGAAGGCTTCGGCGAAGGCAACTTCACCGCGCTGTTCAAGTCGATGGAAGCGGATCAGCTAAAGCGCGGGGCGCTCAAGCTGGATGAGGGGGAGAAGAACGAGGGGTAACCCTCGTCACGTCCAGGGGTTGATCGCGAGGCGAGCGATGTGGTCCAATACATAGGCGGACAGAGGTCGCACAAAAGCGCAGCCTGCATGCTCCTTATCAACCCATCGGACGACCGCGGGCAGCAACTCGAGCTTCGGCAATCGTATCCGCAACGGCGTCTCCGCCCGGAGGCCGGGTGTCCGCGCCATCTGAAATCCGTCCGTAGAAAGATTCTGCAGGATGACCGTGCTCCAGGCACCGACCCCGATGCGAGCTTCGCAACGAAGCGTCAGCAGCCTGCGTTCGGCGCCGCGAAGAGGCGGCGTTCCAGCGTGTTCAGCCGAAGAGTTTTGCGCGTTCATCGCGGGATCTCCTGCTGCCGGATAGCGAAAAGACCTTAAAAGAAGGTGACGCTGCTTAACCTCGGCTTGAGTCGGGTGAGGTGCGCATCGCTGGAAGGGATACGATGGCATTTGATTTCGCGGGCCGCACGGCGTTCATTACCGGCGGCGCGAGCGGCGCCGGCCTCGGCCAGGCCAAGGTGTTCGGCCGCGCCGGGTGCAAAGTGTGCATCGCCGACATTCGCGGCGACGCGATCGAGGCGGCGCTGGCCGACCTGCGCAGCGAAGGCATCGCATGCCACGGCATCGAACTCGACATCACCGACCGCGCGGCGTTCGTCCGCGCCGCCGACGACGCCGAGCGAGCGCTTGGGCCGGTGACGATGCTGTTCGGCACCGCCGGTGTGTCGATCTTCGGCCCGCTCGAGAAAGCCACTTACGCCGATTACGACTGGATCTTCGACGTCAACCTCGGCGGCGTGGTCAACCTGATGCAGACTTTCGTGCCGCGAATGATTGCCCACGCCCAGGCGCTCAAGCAGCGGAGCGGGAGCGCGGAAGGGGCCGGCTACATCGTCAACACCGCCTCGCTCGGGGCGTTCTTCGCCAACAGCGGATCGGGCATCTATTCGGCCTCGAAGTTCGCCGTCCACGGCATCACGATGGCGATGCGCGATGCGTTGAAGGACCACGGCATCGGCGTCTCGGTGCTGTGCCCGGCCAATATCAAGTCCAACATCGCCGAGAGCCTGAACACGCGGCCCGCCAAGTACGCCGACAGCGGCTACGCGGTCGACGAGCGCGAGATCGCGGTGCTGCGCGAGATCTATTCGCATGGCATGGAGCCGGAGGAACTGGCCGGCCACGTTAAAGCGGCGATCGAGGAGAACCGGTTCTATGTGATCCCCTATCCCGAAGCGCGCCAGATGCTGGAAGCGGCCTTCGAGCAAGTCCTCGACGCCCTGCCCCCGCCCGACAGCGACCTGGAGGGCCAGGCCAGGCGGCACAAGGCGATGATGAACTATATCGAAGCGCGTCGGGAGATGGACAGCGAGCGCTACGGCAAGAGCACCCGCTGACGGGCTCATGCCGGTGGGGGCCCGCGCAAGGCCCCTTGCGTGAAATCCGGCGAACCGCCACTAGAGAGCGCGACGAGAGGGAGTTGTTCGAATGATCAAGGCGCCGCGCGCTGTCGTCCTGCTGGCCGGAGCCGCTCTCGCGGGCTCGGGCGCGCCCGGCTTTGCCCAAGTCAACGACACGATCGTCATCAACATCATGCGCGAGTGCGCCAAGATCGACGATCCGACGGCGCGCCTCGCGTGCTATGACAACAACATCCGCGCGACGGGCGCGAATCCGCGTTCGGTCCCCGGGCAAACGGTTCGCCCCAGCGGTGGCGGGGCGGTCGCCGCGCCCAATCAGGCGAACGGGTTCGGGGCCGACGATTTGCGCACCCAGTCGCCGGAGCGGTTCCACCAGTATGGCGACAACGCCCCCGGCGGGCCGCGCGAGATCACCACCACCGTCGCCGCCGCGCGGGAGCGCGAGCCCGGCGTGTGGCTGGTCACCCTGAGCGACGGCGCGCAGTGGCTGTTCAGCGAAAGCGTGGGCCAAACCTACTCTCCGCCGCGCAAGGGCGACAAGGTCCGCATCGAGCACGGCGCGCTGGGCAGCTATCTGCTGGTGGTGAACAAGCAGCAGGGCGTGAAAGTAACCCGCATCAAATAAGCGGGCGGGCGCTCAGCCCTGCTCGAGCTCCTCGAACGCCCGCTCGCGCTCCAGCTGGGCGACGGCGTTGCGCCGCAGCTTGTCGAAGATCCCGAGAAACCGCGCGCGGTCGTCGTCGCCCAGCGGCGCCATCAGGAAGCTGCTGCGCTCGACGCTCGTCTCCTGGATGATGTCGTAAAGCCGCCAGCCTTCCGGGGTTGGAGAAAAGCGGCCATGCCGGCGGCCGGGCCGGCCTTCGCGGGCGACGAGGTTGCGCTCCATCAGCGCCCGCACCGTGCGCCCGGCCTGGCTGTGGTCGCGCTGCAGCTGGACGGTCAGGCTCGGCCAGTCGATCGGCGCGGCCATGCCGATTTCGTTGAGCACCCAGGCCTCGAATTGCGAGAGCCCCGTGCGGCGCTTGAACATCAGCGCGCCGCTGCGGCCGAAATACGCGCTGAGCGTCAGGAGAGGCGGGAGGATCCGCGCCCGGTCGAGCCGTAGCAGCTCGTTGGGCTTGCGATCGAGGCGCTCGGCGATGCCTTCCAGGCTGCCCTCGCGCTGGGCCGCGCGCGCCCGCTCCTGCTCATAAAGGGCGACGGAACGGTCGAGCAGCTTTTCTATTGCGCCGAAGAAATCGGCCAGCTCCTCATCGTCGATCTCGAAGGTCAGCTCGCGATTGCGCAAGTCGGCCAGGCGCAGCAGCCGGTCCGCTTGCGCTTCGCCCTTGCGGGTCAGGGCGACCGGCGAGCGGATCTGTTCGCGCTCGACCATCCGCAATTCGAGCAGGCGCTTGACCGAGCGACTGACCTGCGCCTTGTCGACACCCACCGAGCTCGACAATTCCGCCGGCACCAGCGGACCCGCGCGCAGGAGAAAGAGAATCCGGCGGTCAAGCTCCACCAGATCGATCTCGCGGGCGTAGGAAAGCTCGGCGCTCTCGCGCGTCTTGTGCAGAAACTGCCACAACTCGCTCTGGAAGATGATCGGCTGGGTCGGCGGACCGTGCGCATCGGCCGAAGGCGCGGGCGGCTGCAGGCCCTTCAGGATCAGCGCCAGTTGCGCGCTGAAATCCTCCGGCGGTTCCGCCTGCAGCGCTTGCGTGCGGCGCGCCCGTTCCAGCGCCCCGAGGGTGAAGGCTTCAACCAGCCCGACGGCCCCGTCGGCGGTCGGCCCCAGCGCCGACAACGCGGTGCGGCTGGGGGCGGCGGCGGCCGGACCACCCGCGCCCTCGCGCCACAGGGCGAGACCGTGCTGACGCAACGCGTCGTGCCATCCCGGCTGGCGGCTGTCGCCCGCACCGGATTCGTTGTCTTCTGCCTTCGCTGCTGCGGGCGCGCGGTTGGCCATCGGCTTTTGTCTCTCCCAGCTCTCCTGGCCGTGTGGCATCTCTAGATACAAATTACGACAATTAACACCCGTCGGTATCGGTCCCGGACTTTATCAACGGAATGGTCGAGCGAAGATTTGCCCGACCGATGCAGGTTGGCAACACTGTGCAGCGCTTTCTCCGCGGAAGAGAAGAAAACCACGGAAACCCGGGCATTTTTTCGCGCTCGCAGGATCGAGCCGGAGGCATGAATGGGCCCGCGAAGCCACTTGATGTATGCGAAAATCGCGCCCGCTGGTGCATTTCGGCACAGTCCCGCCGCCGCGGCACTAGACACTATCAACGCTCCCCCATATTACCGGCGATTGACGGAACCCGCCGACTCAACAAGCGAGACCGTAGGGGAGGATGAATGGCCGGAGCGGCGAAACGGATTGTGAAACAGCCTCCGAAAACGACCGCGGCCTAAACTTCCCGCCAACTGAAATCTCCGGGGTGCCCAATCGGCTCCGGTTACATCTACGAAAATCAGGCACCGGCCAGGCGGCCGCTGACCATATAGTGTGAAGGGAGCTCGAAGTGAGGAGTTTGCAGACCACCCGCAACGCGGCATTCAAGGCCGCTCTGCTGGCCGGCGGCGCCGGTTTTATCGTCCTGGCCCAGCCGGTGCTTGCGCAGGACACCGCTCCGCCGGTGCCGACCAACGAGCCGGTGACGTCGGCGCCGACGGCCAATGAGCCGCCGAGCAAGGATGTCACCAACCAGAGCACCAATCCGACGGCGCCCGGCATCGTCGTGACCGGTTCGCGCATCCGCAAGCAGGACTACAACTCGAACAGCCCGCTCGTGACGGTCGACCAGGGCCTGCTCAACAACTCGTCCACTTCGGCGCTCGAGCAGAACCTCAACAAGCTGCCGCAGTTCGAACCGGACAAGACCCCGGTCGGCATCAACGCCGGCGACATCCAGCCCACGGCGACCAACACCCCGGGCTCGGCGACGGTCAACCTGCGCGGCATCGGCTCCAACCGTAACCTCGTGCTGATCGACGGCCGCCGCGCCACTCCGGGCAACGCCTCGGGCGTGGTCGACATCAACACCATTCCTTCGGCCGCCGTCGAGCGCGTCGAGGTCATCTCGGGCGGCGCCTCGGCGACGTACGGCGCCGACGCGATCGCCGGCGTGACGAACTTCATCCTGAAGAAGAACTTCCAGGGCGTTGAGCTCGATGGCCGCGCGGGCATCGACCAGCACGGTCACGGCTTCGAATACGATATCTCGGGCATCATCGGGTCCGACTTCTCGGATGGCCGCGGCAACGTCAGCGTGGCGGTCTCGACCAACAAGCGCCAGACGGTCCTCGAGAGCGATCTCGCCCCTTACCGCAAGCTGTGGTCCGATCCCAATGTCGGCGGCAGCGGCTTCTTCATTCCGGCACCAGGCGTGAGCCTCGGCTTCGGCAACCTGCCCAGCCCGGCCGCCATCGCTTCGGTCTTCCCGGGCACGACTCCGGCCAACTTCAACCCGGCCGGCGCGAACGTCTATTTCTACAACGGCCAGGCGTTCAGCGGCGATACTTTCGCCACTCGTGGCGCCGCCTCGTTCCTGACCGCGCCGACCAACGGAAGGCCCTACAAGCTCACCGCTGCCGGTACGATCGGCGCCAACGACGACTACGATTATGCATCGCTGCCGCTCACCCGCTACAACATCCTGGCGCGCGGCAATTACGAGATCAACGACTGGATCGGCGTGTTCGGCCAGGGCATGTTCAGCCATGTCCACACCCACACGCTTCAGGAACCGGGCCCGATCGTCAACGGCTGGGACGTCTATATCGACCCGACCAAGTTGAGCCAGAATCAGTTGCCGGCGCAAATGTGGACGCTTCTGAACAGCCGTCCGAATCCGACGGCGACGTTCGAGATGCACGCGCTGTTGCCGGTTCCGCGTGAGAACGACACCGACGTCGACACGTTCAACATCACGGCTGGCTTGCAGGGCTCGATTCCCGGGTCGGACTGGACCTGGGAAATCTTCACCAGCCACGGCGAATCCGCCACTTATGCTCTCCAGACGGGCATCTACTCGCTCGAGAGGTTGCGCGCGGTCATGCAGGCGCCGAACTTCGGCGCCGGCTTCACCGCCAAGGGCAATGCCATCGATGGCGGCTTCGGCGCTTCGACGGCGACCTGCACCAGTGGCCTGAACTTGTTCGAACCGCCGGCCGGCGGCTTCTCCCAGGACTGCCTGGACGCGGTCAACGCGAACCTGCAGAACCGGGTGAAGATGAAGCAAGCGATCTGGGAAGCCAACGCCACCGGCTCGCTGTTCCAGTTGCCCGCCGGACCGGTGCAGGTCGCCGTCGGCGCCAGCTATCGCAAGCTGAAGTTCTCGTTCTACAACGACACCCTGACCACGCAGGGCGAATCGTTCTTGGATCAGGCGCTCGGCATCTATCCGAGCGGCAATTCGTTCGGCAGCATCGACGCCAAGGAACTGTACGGCGAATTGGACGTGCCGATCCTCAAGGACAGCTTCATCAAGGAACTGAGCCTCGAGCTGGGTGGCCGTATTTCGGACTACGACACGACCGGAACCAGCTACACCTACAAGGCTCTGGCCAATTTCGCCCCCGTCGACTGGATCCGCTTCCGTGGCGGCTACAACCGGGCGGAGCGCACGCCGAACATCGCGGAGCTCTATCTCGCCCCGCAGCAGACGTTCGGCGTGAACCTGGCCGGCGATCCCTGCTCGACCGCCAACCCGCTGCCGTGGTCGGCTAATCCGGCCAACGCCAATGGCGCGAACGTTCGCGCTATTTGCGAAGCGCTGATGGATCAGACGGGTAATGCCAACGCCAAGACGCTGTACTATCAGGGCGTTCAGTCCAACTCGACGTTCGGCTTCGCTTTCCCGACAACGACAGGGAATGCGCGCCTGACGCCGGAAAAGGCCGATACATGGACCGCGGGTGTGGTGCTGTCGTCGCCGTTCCATACGCCGGCGCTGTCGCGCCTGAGGCTGTCGCTCGACTGGTACAAGATCAGCGTCAAGAACGCGATTGGCGCGCAAACCGTCGCCACCGCGCTCCAGCAGTGCTTCGACCCGAGCCTGAACCCGCTTGCGGGAACGGATCCGGCAGCCGCGGCGAATACCGCGTTCTGTCAGAACGTGCCCCGGAACCAGACCGGCCAGCTTGGCAACGTGACCACCACGTACGTCAACAACGGCCGCTTCTCGACCTCGGGCCTCGACGCCCAGCTCGACTGGAGCGCGGACGTGGGCCCGGGCACGCTCAGCGCGAACGTGCTGTTCAACTACCTGATCGACTTCAAGTCGTCAGGTCTGCCGACCTTGCCGATGGTCGATTACAAGGGCACCTTCGGCACCGTCGAGAACGGACTCAATGAGGCCGCGTATAGCTACAAGGTGTTCAGCACCCTTGGCTACCACTGGGGCCCGGCCACCTTGGGGCTGCAATGGCAGCACTTGCCGAAAATCAAGAACGCATCGGCGGCGACGTTCCCCGCCACGACTACCCAGGGTGCGCAGTCGTCGTACGATCTGTTCTCGCTCAACGCCAGCTACGCGGTTACGTCGAACGTGACGTTCCGCGCGGGTGTGGACAACCTGTTCAACAGGACCCCGCCGCTGACGGGCGTCAACACCGCCAACACCGACCCGGCCACCACTGGCCAGCTCCCGGGCGGCGGTTACAACGCCCAGTACTACGACGTTCTGGGCCGTCGTTTCTACGTCGGCGCGAACATGAAGTTCTGAGCCGCGAGGTAAAGACAAAAAATTCGGGGCCTCTCCTTCGGGAGGGGCCCTTTTTTTGGCCGCTTCGGGCCGTGCGCCATCTGGACAACCCCGTCGTCGCCTCGCATGGCTGGGGGGGCGGCAAGCGTCGGAGATTGAACAATGGCTCGAGTAATCCGCGTCCACCGGCTCGGCGGCCCCGAAGTTCTTGAGATCGAGGACATCGACATCGGCGCTCCCGGCCCCGGCGAGGTGCGGATCAAGGTGGAGGCTGTCGGCCTCAACCGCGCCGAGGCGATGTACCGCGCCGGGCACTACCCGGTGAAGCCCCGGCTTCCGAGCCTGATCGGCTACGAAGGCGTCGGCACGATCGAGGCCATCGGCCCCGGCGTCGCCGACTACAAGGAAGGCGACCGCGTCTGCGTCCTGCCGATGATCCAGCAAGGCCAGTACGGCATCTGGGGCGAGCAGGCGATCGTCCCGGCGCGCATCCTGCTGCCCGCCCCACCCGACTTGTCGGTGGCCGAGGCGGCCTCGATCTGGATGCAGTACATGACCGCGTTCGCGCTGATCGAGGTTGCCGATGTGGGCCTCGACGACGGGGTGATCGTGCGCGCCGCGTCATCCAGCGTCGGCATCGCCGCGATCCAGCTGACCAACTGGGCCGGCGGCCTGTCGATTGCCGCCACGCGGACCAGCGCCAAGGCTGACGCCTTGCGCGCGCAAGGCGCCGCGCACGTCGTCGCCACCGAAGAAGAAGACCTCGTCGAACGGGTGATGGAGATTACCGGCGGCAAAGGCGCGTACGTGGCGTTCGATCCCGTCGGCGGGCCGTATGTGGAGACGCTGGCGACGGCGCTGCGCCCGCGCGGGATCCTGTTCGTCTACGGCGGCCTGTCGGAACAACCGACTCCTTATCCCCACTGGCAATGCGCCTTCAAAGGCCTGTCGATGCGCGGCTGGGTGGCGAGCGAGATCTGGAACCACCCGCACCGCTACCAGCGCGCGAAGGAGACGATCCTCGCCGGGCTGGCGGGCGGCCATCTGAAGCCGGTGATCGCCAGGCAGTTCGCCGGGCTCGAGAGCTTGCGCGAGGCGAACGCGTTCCTCGAATCGAACGATCAGATCGGCAAGGTCGTCGTCACGTTCTAAAGTAGATTCCCCCTCCCCGGCGGGGGGGGGGCTGGGGTGGGAGAGCGCGGCGAATGCCGCGCGTCCACACTGGCGTGGAGCACCCCACCCGACCCTCCCCCTCAAGGGGGAGGTCTCCCTAGTGCGGCGCGCCGCCCTGGTGCTGCTGCTGCATTTTCATGATCTGCTGCATGATCGCGTCGAGCCGGGCGATGCGGTCCTCGATCGTCTTGCGCGCCTCGCTGCCTTCGGGCGCGCGCC
>Ga0207705_10000763_pt1 | contig 26593 bp, 19 predicted proteins | sample KBSC13metaG_FD_184314 | JGI IMG/M metagenome (GOLD analysis project Ga0207705, IMG submission 184314) | Corn rhizosphere microbial communities from Kellogg Biological Station, Michigan, USA - KBS C1-3 metaG (SPAdes) (version 2) | ecosystem: Host-associated > Plants > Roots > Rhizosphere > Soil ... | reverse complement strand
AAGCCGCCGCGACCGCGAACGATCGGCGGATCGTGTCGCTGTTCGACGCCGAGCCGGATCGGCTCGAACGCCTGAGCCTGTCCGCAGCAGGGCTGGAGCTTGACCTTTCCAAGGAGCCCTGGTCGCTCGATGACCTCACGACGGCGCTAGCCCTGGCCGAAGCGGCGGACGTCGAGGGGCGTCGGGCGCGGCTGTTCGCCGGCGACACCGTGAACAGCTCGGAAGGCCGCGCGGCCCTGCACATGGCGCTGCGTGCGCCGAAAGGCGCGGATTTCCGCGCCCAGGGCGAGCCGGTCTCGCGAGAGGTCGAGGCGAACCGGGCGCGGATGCTGGACTTCGCCACGCGGGTCCGCGCCGGGGTCGTGAAGGGCGCGACCGGGCGGCCGTTCCGCTCGATCGTGCATATCGGCATCGGCGGCTCGGATTTCGGGCCGCGGCTGGTCTGGGAGGCCCTGCGGCCGCTGGGCTCGGTGATCGACGTCCGGTTCATCGCCAATGTCGATCCGGCGGAGACCGCCTTCGCGCTCGAGGGCCTCGATCCCGCGCAGACGCTGGTGATCGTGGTCTCCAAGACCTTCACCACCCAGGAAACCATGACCAACGCCCACGCGGCGCGGGCCTGGCTGCGCGCGGCGCTCGGGCCGGCCGGCGATGCGCAGCTGGTGGCGGTGTCCACCGCGCTGGATGAGGTCGCAGCGTTTGGCGTGCCGGCCGATCACGTCTTCGGCTTCCACGACTGGGTGGGCGGGCGTTATTCGGTCTGGTCGGCGGTCGGCCTGTCCTGCGCCATCGGCCTGGGCTCGGAAGCCTTCGAGAGGCTGTGGGCTGGCGCGGCGGCGATGGACGAGCACTTCCAGAGCGCGCCGCTGGGGGAGAACGCGCCGGTGCTGCTGGCGCTGGCCCATATCTTCAACCGCAACGGAATGGGGCGGCCGGTGCGCGCGGTCGTACCCTATGCCCAGCGGCTGCACCTGCTGCCGAACTTCCTGCAGCAGCTGGAGATGGAATCGAACGGCAAGCGGGTCACCGCGGATGGTCAGCCCGTCGCCCACGCCACGGCGGCGGCGGTGTTCGGCGACGCCGGCACCAACGTGCAGCACGCCTTCTTTCAGTTGATGCACCAGGGGACCGATGTGATCCCCGTCGACTTCATCGCCGTGCGGGAGCCCTCCGAAGGCGATCCCGCGGCGCAGCGAATCCTGCTGTCCAACGCCATCGCCCAGGCTGAGGCGCTGATGGTAGGCCGCGGCGAGGACGAGGTGCGCGCCGAGCTGGAGGCCAAGGGCCTGCCGGCCGCCAGGATCGACACCCTCGCCCCGCAGCGCACCTTCCCCGGCGACCGCCCGTCCGCCTTCATCCTGCTGGAGCGGCTCGATCCCGAGCGGCTGGGCGCGCTGCTCGCGCTCTATGAGCACAAGGTGTTCGTGGAAGGCGTGCTCTGGGAGATCAACAGCTTCGACCAATGGGGCGTGGAGCTGGGCAAGACGCTGGCGACCCGCGTGCTGGGCGAGCTGAAGGGCGGGCCCACCGGGAGCCACGATCCCTCGACGTCGGCGCTGATCGCAAGGCTGGGGGGGTAGGCGGCAATCTCTCCGCAGGGCTCCGGACTGCGGATGTTCATGGGCCCCGGTCTTCGCGTTCCGCGAAACCGGATGACATCTGTTTTTGTGGTTTTGTTGGGAAACCTCCGCTATAGGCCCGACCCCATGAGCGGCTTCGCGCATCACCACGGCCATCACCATCCGACCTTCGCGGGTTCGAACCGGGATCGCTTGGCCTAGACGCGACCCTCTCCGAGCCCCGCATTTGCGGACGGGGCTCGATGATTTCCGGCTCCGTCCGTCGCCTCCTTCACCAGGACCAGACGATGGACGACTCTTCTTCCCCAATCGCTTCCCAAGAAGCTTCCTTGAGCGCGCGCCCGGCAACCGGTAAGCGCGAACCCATGAGCTCAGACCCTGTCCGCCCCGAAGCCCGCACCCCGCGCGGCTTCATCGACCGCCGCGCCCGCGACCTGACCGCCGAGCGGAAGATCCTGGCGGCCGTGGCGGAGGTCTATGAGCGCTACGGGTTCGAGGCGCTGGACACCGGAGCGTTCGAATACGCCGACGCGCTCGGCAAGTTCCTGCCCGACGCAGACCGACCGAACGAGGGCGTCTTCGCGCTGCAGGACGACGCGGATTCTGAAGGCGGGGGGCAGTGGATGGCGTTGCGCTATGACCTGACCGCGCCGCTGGCCCGCTTCGCCGCCCAGAACTGGGAGACGCTGCCCAAGCCGTTTCGCCGCTACGCCTTCGGGCCGGTGTGGCGCAACGAGAAGCCGGGGCCGGGCCGCTACCGCGAGTTCGTTCAGTGCGACGCCGACACGGTGGGCTCGGCCCGTCCGGAAGCCGACGCGGAGATCATCGCCATGGCCGTGGCGGGACTGGAGGCCGCGGGCCTGCCGGCGGGTTCGGCGGTGGTGAAGATCAACAATCGCAAGCTGCTCAATGGCCTGATGACGGCGGCCGGCGTGACCAGCGAGGCGCAGAAGCTGGTGGTGCTACGCGCGGTCGACAAGCTGGATCGGCTTGGACCGGACGGGGTGCGGCTGCTGCTGGGCGAGGGCCGCAAGGATGAGTCTGGCGACTTCACCAAGGGCGCGGGCCTGAACGCGGCGGCGGCCGAGCGGGTGCTGGCGTTCACGGCGGCCGGCGCGGAGGGGCGCGTTGCAACGCTGGATGCGCTCTCCAAGGTGATCGGAGGCTCGGCGGAGGGCGACGAGGGGCTGGCGGAACTGGCCGCCATCGACGCGGCGCTCGCCAGCATGGGAGTGGGCGCCGAGCGGGCGACATTCGACCCCGCGGTGGTGCGCGGACTGGAATACTACACCGGCGCGGTGTTCGAGGCGGAGCTGCTTCTTCAGACCACGGACGATCGCGGCCAGCCGGTGCGGTTCGGGTCGATCGGCGGCGGCGGGCGCTATGACGACCTGGTGGCGCGGTTCACCGGCGAGCAGACGCCGGCCACCGGCTTTTCCTTCGGGGTGACCCGGCTGGCGGCGGCGCTGCGGGCCGCCGGCCGCGACCTTGCCGCGGACGCGCGCGGGCCGGTGGTGGTGCTGGTGCTCGATCAGGAGCGGATGGCCGACTACATGGCCGTCGCCGGCGAGCTGCGCGCGGCGGGCGTCGCCGCGGAGGTCTATCTTGGAACCTCGGGCATGCGCCCGCAGATGAAGTACGCCGACCGAAGGCTTTCGCCTGCGGCGGTGATCATCGGCGGTGATGAGTTCGCCGCCGGCACGGTGACGCTGAAGGACCTCGACCTGGGCCGCAAGCTCGCCGCCGGGGTCGCCGACAACGCCGCGTGGCGGGCCGAGCGTCCGGGCCAGATGACCGTGCCCCGCGCCGAGCTGGTGGCGGCGGTGCGCGCAATCGTGGACGCCCAGCCGTGAGGGCCGAGCCGCCGGTTCCGCCCGAAGCGCTGGCACCGATCCGCGGCGCGCTGGCCGCCGCCGGTGCGACCGCCGTCGATGCCCCGATCCTGCAGCCGCTGAACCTGCTGCTGGACCTGGCGGGCGAGGCGATGCGCGCGCGGCTCTTCGTCGTGCAGGGCGAGGGCGGGGCCGAGGCGTGCCTGCGCCCCGACTTCACCGTCGCCGTCGCGCGCCGGCATATCGAAGGCGGCGCGGCGGCGGGCCGCTACGCCTACGAGGGTCCGGCCTTTCGGTCAGCGCCGGAAGGCGACCGGCCGGAGGAGTTCGTGCAGTTGGGCGTCGAGATTTTCGCGCCCGCGGGCGGGTCGACGGTCGAAGCCGACGCGGAGGTCGCCGGCCTGGCCTGGCGGGCGGCCGCGGCGGGCGGGCGCGACGACCTGACGCTGTGGCTGGGCGACGTGAGCCTGTTCGCAGCCTTCATCGAAACCCTGTCGCTGCCCGAGGCTTTGGCGGCGCGCCTGAAGCGCGTCGCCGGGCGGCCGAGGCTGCTGAACGCCGAGCTGGCGCGGGCCGGCGAGACGCCCGCTACGACCGACGCAGGCCAGCTTGCCGCCATGTTGTCCGGGCTTTCGGAAGCCCAGGCGGCGGCGCTGCTCGAAGAGGTCTGGGCGCTGGCCGGGATCGAGCCCGTGGGCGGGCGCGGGCCGCTGGAGATCGCGGCGAGGCTGGTGCGGCGCGCCGAGGCGGCGTCGGCTCCGGCGCTCAGCGAACGGCAGGCGGCCGCGATCCGGGCCTTCATGGCCATTTCCGAAGCCCCCGCCGTGGCCCTGAAGCAGGTCCGGGGCCTGGCCGGCAAGGGCCGCGCCTGGGAGGCCGCGTTGGGCGAGTGGGAGGCGCGGCTGGCGGCGCTGGCCGAGGTTCCGGCAGGACGGATGCGTTTCGCCCCGGCGCTCGGCCATGCGTTCGACTACTACGACGGCCTCACGTTCGAGGTGCGCAGCGCCGCGCTGGGCGACGACCGGGCGGTGGCGTCCGGCGGACGCTACGACGGGCTGCTTGCGCGGTTGGGCGCGTCCACCGACGCCCGCGCGGTGGGCTGCGTCGTGCGGCCCTGGCGCGCCTATGCGGGAGGCGAGGCATGAGCGAGCCCCTCATCATCGCTGTCCCCTCGAAGGGGCGGCTGAAGGAGCAGGTCGAGGGATGGCTCGCCGACTGCGGGCTGGACCTGGCCGTGAGCGGCGGCGCGCGCGGGTACCTGGCGAGTCTGAAGGGCCTGCCGGGGGCACAGGTGCGGCTCTTGTCAGCCGCCGACATCGCCGATGCCCTGAGCGCGGGAGAGGCGCACATCGGGGTCACCGGCGAGGACCTGCTGCGCGAGCGGGGCGACCTGGACAGCCGCGTCCGACTGCTGCGCGCGCTGGGCTTCGGCCGCGCCGACCTGGTGGTCGCCGCCCCGAGGAGCTGGCTCGACGTCGACAGCATGGGCGACCTGGAGGAGGTGGCGCACGAGTACCTGGGGCGGACCGGCCGGCGGATGCGGGTGGCCACGAAGTACCTGGTCCAGACGCGGAGCTTCTTTGCGCGCCACGGCGTGATCGACTACCGGATCGCCGAATCGGGCGGCGCCACCGAAGGCGCACCGGCCGCCGGCGCGGCCGAACTGGTGGTCGACATCACCACGACCGGCGCGACGCTCGCCGCCAACGGACTGAAGGTGCTCTCCGATGGGCTGATCCTGAAGAGCCAGGCGCAGCTCACCGCCAGCGTGAAGGCCGGCTGGAGCCCGGAGCAGCTGGCCACGGCCGAGCGGCTGCTGCGCGCTGTCGAGGCGCGGGCGGCGGCGCTCACCCGTGCGACCCTGGTGTGGCCCCCGGTCGGCGACGCCGCGGAGGCCAAGGTCGTGGACGGGCTGGTGGCGGCGGGCGCGTCGCGCCGGCCCAATGGCCTCATGATCGAAGCGGCCAGGGCGGCTGACGCCGCCGCGACGCTCACCGCCGCGGGCCTGGGGCCTGTCACCGCCTCGCGGCCCGAGTTCGTCTTCGAAGTCCACTGCCCGTCATTCGAAAGACTGAAACACGACGTTCTTTGACTGAAACGTCAAAAGACGGTGTAAAATTTCGAAAGCTCGCAAAAAACTGATCGGGCCGTGCGCGTTCGACGGTCTCCCGGCGTTGACTCGGGCAGGAAATTGCCGTTCCTTCGTTCCTGCGAGAGACACGAAGGCGCAAGACCTTGGATCTCCGGCGTTTCGGGGAGGAAACGCCCGCTCTGATCAGAGCGACTGCTCAAAAACGGCCCGTTGCGATTATCCCCCGCAGCGGGCCAAATTTTTGCCCGAGCGCAGTTTTGAGGGATGAGTCAAAATTTCCCTCCCTTAGTGAGGGTGGCCGAGGCGAAGCCGAGGTCGGGTGGGCGGTCGCGTTCCAGCGCTGCCTCAGCATCTTGGCTCGCATTTCGCCACCCGCCTCGCCGCGCTCGCCCTCCCCTTCCTTAATGGGGAGGGAAGGGTTCACCAGATTCGGACGCGATCCTCCGGCGCGACGTACATCTTGTCGCCGGGCTTCAGGCCGAACGCCTCGTAGAACGCGTCGATGTTGCGCATCGGCACGTCGACCCGGGCCCGCTCCGGCGAGTGCGGGTCGGAGACGAGCTGCTGGCGCATAGCGTCGTCGCGCGTCTTGCCCCGCCAGACCTGCGCCCAGCCCAGGAACACCCGCTGGTCGCCGGTCAGGCCGTCCACCACCGGCGCGGGCTTTCCGTGCAGCGAGGTGTGATAAGCGTCGAGCGCCAGCAGAAGGCCGCCGAGATCGGCGATGTTCTCGCCCATGGTCAGCTCGCCATTGATCTTGGCGCCCGGCAGCACCTCGAATGCGTCGTACTGCTTGCCGAGTTTGGCCGCCTGAACCTCGAACTTCTTCGCGTCCTCGGCGGTCCACCAGTCGGTCAGCCGCCCGGTCCCGTCATAGCGGCGGCCCTGGTCGTCGAAGCCATGGGTGGTCTCGTGGCCGATCACCCCGCCGATGGCGCCGTAGTTGATCGCCATGTCGCCGTCGGGGTCGAAGAACGGCGGCTGCAGGATCGCCGCCGGGAAGACGATCTCGTTGCCGGTCGGGTTGTAGTAGGCGTTGATGGTCGGCGGCGTCATGCCCCATTCCGAGCGGTCCACCGGCCCGCCCAGCCGGCTGACCCGGAAGTTCCAGTCGAAGGTCACGGCGCGGTTCACGTTGCCGTAAAGGTCGTTGTCCTTGATCGTCAGGCCGGAATAGTCGCGCCACTTGTCCGGATAGCCGATCTTGACGGTGAAGGCCGCGAGCTTCTCCAGCGCCTTGGCCTTGGTGGGCTGGCTCATCCAGTCCAGGCGCTCGATGCGGCCCTTCATGGCGGTGCGGATGTCACCGACAAGGGCCAGCATCTTGGCCTTGCTCTCCGGCGGGAAGTAGGCCTGGACGTAGAGCTTGCCGAGCGCCTCGCCGATCTGGCTGTCGACCAGCCGCACGCCGCGTTTCCAGCGGGGCCGCTGCTCCTCCTGGCCCGTCAGCGTCTTGCCGCGGAATTCGAAGTGGGCGTCGACGAAGGGCTTGGAGAGATAGGGCGCGGCCTGGTCGGCGAGGTTGAACGCCTGCCAGGCCTTGAGCGTCGCCAGCGGGGTGCTGTCGAATATCGCCGCGATCTTCGGAAAGGCGGTGTTCTCCTGTGCGACCACGTGGGTGGCCTTGGTCAGGCCGGCGCCGGAAATGAAGGCGGCCCAGTCGAAGCCGGGCGCCAGGCCCGACAGCTTCGCGGTCTCGTAGGCGTTGTACATCCGGTTGTCGTCGCGCTGCTCGGCGCGGCTCCAGGAGACCTTGGCGATCTCGGTTTCGAGCGCGACGATCGCCCTGGCGTTGGCGGCCGGCTGCGGCCACTTGGCGAGCGTCAGCATCCTGGCGACATAGGTCTCGTACTTGGCCTTCTTCGGCGCGAAGCCGGCCTCGAGGTAGTAGTCGCGGTCGGGCAGGCCGAGGCCCGCCTGGTTCAGGTAGACCGCGTACCGGTCGGGATTCTTGGCGTCGACCTGCACGGAAGCCGCGAAGATCGAGCCGCCGAACACGTGCTGCGACCTGCCCATGGTCCGGGCGACGTCGCTCTTGGTCTTCGCGGCCCGGATGGCGGCGAGGTCGGGAGCCATCGGCCTGGCGCCCAAGGCGTTCACCTGCGGCTCGGCCATGAAGCTGCGGTAGAGCGCGCCCACCCTGGCCTGGTCGCCGCTCGCCGCCTTGTCCGCGGCTGTCTTCTCCAGGAGAAGGTGCAGGCGGCTCTGGGAGAGTTCGTTCAGGGCGTCGAAGGCGCCGTAGCTGGTGCGGTCGGACGGGATCGACAGGGCCTTCACGTAGCCGCCGTTCGCGTACTGAAAGAAGTCCTGGCCGGGGGTGACCGAGGTGTCCCGCCCCGACATGTCGAAGCCCCAGGTCCCCAGGCGCGCGGCCCTCGAAAGGTCTTGGGTCGGGGCGGTGGCGGCCGCGGAAGCCGCTTTGGGTTGAGCCGGGGCCGGGCCGGCCGCCAGGAGGGCGGCCGCCGCGGCGGCGCCGAGCCAGTAGGTCTTCATGCAGGGAAGCTTTCGATAAGTTGACGTGGCGCGACCATGCCCCGGCAGCGCGCCGCTAGGATGTTACATTTTGGTCAGAAACCGCGCCCGATTGTGACGGGTCTCAATGCGTCATCGGCGGCATGGCGGGCGGGGCCATGCCGGCAGTGACGACAAAGGCCGCCTTGAGCCTGGCGCCGCTGGCGAAGGTCAGCGTCGCCGGCGCGCGGTCTCCCGGCTTCAGGGTCTTCTTCAGGCCGATCAGCATCAGGTGATATGCGCCGGGGCCGAAGGTGACGCGCCCGCCGGCCGGGACCACCACCCTCGCCTCGGGCTTCATCGACATGACCCCGCCGGTCATCGCCGAGGCGTGCATCTCGACCCGCGCAGCTATCGGGCTTTCGACCTTCACCAGGGTGTCGGCCGATCGGCCGTGGTTGGCGAGCACCATGTAGCCTATGCCATTCGTGCCCGCGACGGCGGGGCGGCTCCAGGGCTGCAGCACCTCAATCCGCGCCGCGGCCTTCGCCGAAAGGGGAGCCAGCAACGCGACGGCCGCAGCCAGGGTGACGCCTCGCAGGATCGCAGACCTGCGGCTCATTTCGCGCGCTTCCACTTCGGGGCCTCCGCTCCAGCAGCCGCCTGTCCCGGCTGGTCCTGCGAATAGGTATAGAGGGGCTTGTCCTTGTAAGCCCATTGAACGAGCCCGCCCGACCGCGGGACCAGCGTCCAGGCGCCGAACGCCTTTGCGGCCTTCGTGGCCAGCAACGGTGGCCACATCTGGGCGCAGTCGTCCTCGCAGTGCGACATCCCCAACATGGTGTCGTAGTCGAAGGTGTAGAGCGGCTTGCCCGCCGCGTCGGCGAGGCCGCCATCGGCCAGGCGTTGGACGCCCTTGGGCAGGCGCTCATTCCGGGGCGGCGCCGCCGGCGCGGACGCCGAGGCGGGCCCAGCCTGCGCCGCCAGCGTCATGGTGGGCGCCGGACGCTTCGGCCTGGGGCCGTCCGCCGGGACAGGCTCGTCCCAACGCACCGTGGTTTCGCCGCAGGACTGGACCGCGGGGAATGCCACCGCCCCGCCGCGGCTCGGCAGGCGGACCCGAACAGCGAAGCCGTCGGCCTTGATCAAGGGCGCGCCGCCACGCCAGGTCAGGGCGTGGCCGCCGTCAGGCAGGGCTTCGATCGTCGAGGTCCATCCGGCTTTCGGCTGCGGCTCGACCGCCGCCACAGTCTTGGGCAGTTCGATCCGAAGCGCGGTCGTGGGCTGACCGGCGCAGCCGTGGCCAACGATGAAGTTGAGGGTTTCGGTCGCGCCCGGCGCAGCCATGGACGGGGTGACGACCACGTGCGCGGCCGCCGAAAGCGGCAGAATGCCGGCGGCCGCGGCCGCCGCAGCGAAGACGATTTTCATGTCGAGCCTCCAGAAAGAGCGTCGGCGCGCCGTGCGCGCCGGTGTGGTCAGTAGGCGTACTTGAGGTCCGCGATCAGGGTGCGTTGCGGGAACGGATGGAAGAGGAAGTAGGACCGGTCGTTGAGGTTGGTGACGCCGAGCCCAGCCGTCAGATGGTCGTTCAGCCTGTAGCGGGCATGGGCGTCGAGCACGAAGAAGGCCCCGAAGCCCTGGTAGGTGTCGGCGTGGCCGTCGCTGTTGTCGATGGTCCCGAAGGCCCGGTCGCTGTAGCGAGCGGCGAGCGTCAGATCGAGCTTCGGCGTCGGCGAATAGGTCGCCACGGCCGCGCCGCGCCATCGCGGAAGCTGCGGCAATCGCTTGCCGGCCGCGGAGGGGAAGGCCGCGTCCCGCTCGATCTCGGTATCGACGTAGGTGATCCAGCCGGAAAGTTCGAGGCCAGGGACCAGCACGTCCTCCTGGCGCCCGACCACCTCCAGGCCCGTGGCGCGGGTCCGGTCGACGTTCTGCACGAAGCTGGCGGTGAACGGGCCGAGCGGAGCGGTCTGCGAGAGCAGGGCGTTGCGGATCCGCTCGTCGAAGACCGACACCCGCAGGCTGCCGCTCGACCAGTCGCGCTGCGCGGAGATTTCGCTTGAGAGCGCATGCTCCGGCTTCAGATTCGGGTCGGGCACGGAGAGGATCGCGCCGGTGGTGACTGCCTGGTAGAGCTCGCTCACCGTCGGGAAGCGGTTGGCGACGCCGATCGAGCCCTTAAGGGTCCAGTTCGCGCTTGGCGACCAGGCGAGGACCGCCTTGGGCGAGAAGGCCGCATCGCTGAGGACGGGCTGCTGGACATTCAGCGGCGGCGAGGCCGAGGCGTTGAGGCCGTCATAGGCGCGCCACCATTCATAGCGGCCGCCCAGCGTCAGTTTCAGTTGCGGGTCGATCGACCAGGTGTCCTGCACCCAGAGCGCCCGGGTGCGGGTGCGGCCCTCGCTTGCAGCCTGCAGCGCGCCGGGCGAGGCGGAGAGCCAATCGGAGAGGCCGTACTTCGGACTATCCAGCCGGAAGCCGTCCTGGTGCGCGCCGAAGCTCAGGGTGTGAGACGCGCCGACCCGCCACTTGCCGTTGGCGTCTAGCGTGTGCCAGCCGGTGTCGTCGAGCCGAGCATAGGTTCCGGCCCCGCCGGAAAGCCCGCCGGGCAAGGCCGCCGACGGCGTGCGCTGGTGGCTCTTCAGGTAGTCGAACGTCGTCGCCGTCAGGTCGAAGTCGAACGCCCCGTCGGTGTGGGAGCTGAGCGACAGGCCCTGAGCCAACTGCGCCTCGTCCAGATGGTAGACCCCGTTGGAGAAGCTGGCGGCGGCGAGGTTGTAGGCATGACCGCCGATGTTGAGCGCGCCGGCGTAGACCGGAGCGCCCGCGGCGTCGCGCAGGTAGCTGTTGACCGTAGATCGGTCGGTGTTGAGGAACAGGCCGAAGGTGTAGGCGGCGGTCAGGCTGGGGCCGATGTCCCATGTCAGCCGGCCCGAGGCGTTGTCCTGCACCTGGTGCTCCAGGCCGCTCGAACCCAGCACGGCGATCGGGCGGCCGGCGCGATTGGCGTCCATGAAGGCGCCGGTGACCAGGACCCCGCCGGCGCCGGTCGCCGGCGGCGTAAGGACGGTGACGTAGCTCAGCGGCTGGGCGCGGCCGTCGAGGCGGTTGTAGCTCAGCCGGAACGCCAGCGGCCCGAACCGGTCGGCGATGTCAGCCGCGAAGCGGCCGGTTCCGAAGGATTTGTCGTCGCCGTATTTGGAGAAGGATTGGCTGGCGCCCTGAATTTGCGCGTGAGCTTCCAGGCCGCTCGGCATGCGGGTCACGAAGGCGACCACGCTGCCGATGGAATTGCCTGCGAACGCCGCGGAGAAGGGGCCGTTCAGCACGTCCACGCGCGCCACGGCGTCCGGCGTGATCAGCCCCCATTTCGGCGAGGCGCTGGTGTTGTTGTTGCCGATCAGCGCCGAGATCAGGATCCCGTCGACATAAAGCAAGGTTCTGGCCGAGGCGCCGACGCCCGATGTTCGCGTAGTGATCGGCGATTGCGTGTCGCCGATGTGCCGCTGGCGGACCAGCACGTTGGGGACGTAGCGCAGGACGTCTTCGGGTGTGACCATGCTGATCGTGCGCGCGACGTCCTCGGCCGTGACCGTGGAGATGGTGTTGGGGACCTCGCTCAGGTTGGCGATCGACGACGGAGCAGTGACGGTGACGGTCGACACGGTGGCGTCGCGGTCCGCGTCGTCGGCGGCGAGCGCCAGGGACGGCGTGGCGCAAAATACCGCGCCGGCGAGCAGGGCGCAGCGGAGCGCCCGATACGGGAATGGCATGTTGGATCCTGAAGAGCAGACATGGGTCCGCGCGTCGCCGCGCGGCGTGCGACGGTCTGTTTCAGGCGGTGGGCGGGCCTTGTCCGGGCGGGCGGGGCGGCGCGCGAGCGCGGGGTTCGAGGCGCGGCGTCGCGGCCACGTGCTCGACGCGCGCGACCGCATAGGCGATGGGCTGCACGGCCAGTTCGGGCGTCATGACGAAGGCCATGGCGGCGGCCAGGCAATCCTGGCAGGGCATGCCGCCGAAAGCCTTATGCGGCGCCGACTGGCCGTGCGGCGTCACGCTCTGGGCCTCGGACTGGATCCCCGAGGCCGTGCAGATGATCTGCAGACCCGCCTGGTCCGGACGCGCCATTGCGGCGGCCGGGATCAGCGTCTGCACCATCAGGGCAAACACGGCGAAGAGGGCGGCAAGCGCCCTGCTGTCCTGCCTGAGTTTGTGGCGCCTGGGAGACATCGCGGCCCTACCTACGCCGATCGCGCGATTTCTCAAGCGCGGCAGGCTGCGCCATAGTCGCGAACCCCCATCTGGAGACCGCATGACGCCTCACGTTGAACCTGGCGCCTACAAGGACGTGGTCCTGTTCCTGGCGACCGCCGGCGTGGTGGTGCCGCTGTTCCGGCGGTGGAAGGCCTCACCCATCCTGGGATTCCTGCTGGCGGGCGTGCTACTCGGCCCGTTCGGGCTCGGCAGCCTCGCTGACGAAGCGCCCTGGCTCGGGGCGTTCACGATCGAAAATCCGGACGAAGTCGCCCAACTCGCCGAGTTCGGGGTGGTGTTCCTGCTGTTCATGATCGGGCTGGAGCTCTCCTGGGAGCGGCTGCGGGCGATGCGTCGCTTCGTCTTCGGGCTGGGGGCGGCGCAGGTGGCGCTGAGCCTGGCGATTACAGCCGGGGTGGCGCTGGCGCTGGGCGCCAGCCTCGGCGCGGCGATCGCCATCGGGTCGGCGCTGGCGCTGTCCTCCACCGCCATCGTGATGCCGATCCTGGCCGAGCAGAAGCGGCAGCATTCGCTGGCGGGCCGCGCCACCTTTTCCGTGCTGCTGTTCCAGGACCTGGCCGTGGCGCCGATCCTGGTGACGCTCACCCTTCTGGGCCGGCGCGGCGGCGCGTCGCTGTCGCCTGACCTCCTGTGGGCGTTCGCGCCCGCGGTGCTGGGGATCGTCGGCCTGCTGGTGGCCGGGCGCCTGTTCCTGCGGCCGATGATGCGCTCGGTGGCGCGCGCCAAGAGCGAGGAGCTGTTCGTCGCCGCCTGCCTGCTGGTGGTGATCGGCGCGGGGCTGGTCAGCGCGCTGACCGGCCTTTCCATGGCGCTCGGCGCCTTCATCGCCGGCCTGCTGCTGGCCGAGACCGAGTTCCGCCACGAAGTCGAGGTGACGATCGAGCCGTTCAAGGGCCTGCTGCTCGGCCTCTTCTTCCTGTCCATCGGCATCAGCCTGAACCTGCCGCTGCTGCTGGCGCGGCCGGCGGAGGTGCTCGGGGTGGCCATCGGGTTGACCGTGGTCAATGGCGCGGTGGTGTTCACGCTCGGCAAGCTCTTCCGCCTGCGTACCCGCGCGGTCGCGGAAGCCGCCTTGCTGCTGGCCGGGGCGGGCGAGTTCGCCTTCGTGATCCTGGGCCAGGCGATGGACGAGAAGCTGGTGGCCCGCCCGCTCGGCCAGGCCCTGCTGGTGGCCGCGACCCTGTCGATGATCTCCATCCCGTTCCTCGCGGCGCTGGGCGCGCGAATCGGCGGCCGGCGGGTGTCGCCCGCGGACCTGCCCGAAGCGGTCGGCGACGGGCCGTTGCAGCCGCGCGTGCTGATCGCCGGCTACGGGCGGGTCGGCCGGCTGGTGGGCGACATGCTGCGCCGGCACGACATCGCCTGGGTGGCTGTCGAGCAGGACGCGCGCTTGGTGGAGGCCGCCCGGCGCGCCGGCGATGAGCTGTTCTTCGGCGACGCGGCGCGGCCGGACTTCCTCGCCCGCTGCGGCCTGGCCGAGGCTCCGGCCCTGGTGGTGACCATGGACGACCCTGACGGGGCGGAGGCGATCGTCTCCGTGGCGCGCTCGCTGCGTCCCGATCTGACCATCGTCGCCCGCGCGCGCGACGCGCGGCACGCGCAACGGCTCTACGACCTGGGCGCCACCGACGCGGTGCCTGAGACGGTTGAGGCGAGCCTGCAACTCTCCGAAGCCCTGCTGGTGGAGATCGGCGTGCCGATGGGCCTGGTGATCGCCTCGATCCACGAGCGGCGCGATGAATTCCGCAAAGCCTTGAACCGGCCGGACGCGCTCGGCGGCCGCACGCGCGCGCGGCGGGCGAACCGCGGAGCCTGAACGGCGCCGGAATGGCGCCGAAAAATCGTCAACCTTCGCCCTGTGCGGGAACAAAGCGGCGCCGTCCACGTTCCAGCAGTCAGCGCGTATGGGGCGCGAATCACAAAGGGGCGCTGGTGTTGCTGCGTGGGACGGGAAACCGGACGGACAGGCTTGGCCCGGTCCGCGTGTCGGGGAGCCGACCTACCCCCCTGCGGCAATGGTGCAAATTTACAAGTTCTTGCAAGGTTATCGACGACGTTCCTCCGCCTGGGCTTGAGCCGTGGGCGAGGCGCGCTGATAAGTTGTTAGAGAAAAGGACAGACTGGCGACTGCTGGACACGTCAGTTTTCCTGTCGAGCGCGAGATCAACCTTCGAGATGGCGTTGATCCGTGAGGCGATAGTCGTATAGCGTCCGGCAAGGGTTGGGGTCCGCGAGATTGAGGTTCGAGTGTGGCTTCGGTGACACTTACGCAACCTCCGGGCCTTGATATAAGAAAAGCTGGGTCAATTGGCCGCAGCACTGAGGGCAATGAGAGGGCTCTGATTATGAAGTTCAAACTCCTGGCAGGGGCCGCCATGGCCGCGGTGTTCGCGGCGTCTGGGGCCGTTGCGCAAGTCGGTTGGTATGGGGCGGCCGATATCGGCTACCACTGGCCAGAAGGCATCAAGGCCGACTCGTCCAATCTGGCCGCCAACGGCATCAAGTACACCTGGCGCTTCAACCAGGAAGATGACTGGGCGGGCTTCGCCCGTCTCGGCTATCAGTTCAGCGACCACTGGCGCGTCGAACTCGAAGCCGGCTATCGGCCCGGCGACATCGACTCGGTGCGCGGCGGCACGACCCAGGCGATCGTCGGCCTCTGCACGCCCGGCGTGGTGCGCACCACCGCTTCGCCGAAATGCGGCTCGCCGAACGGCAAGATCGAATCCTGGACCGTCATGGGCAATGTCCTCTACGACATCGGCCCGGACTGGGTCCTCGATCCGTTCGTCGGCGCGGGCGTCGGCGTCCACCACGTCAACCTGACCACCGACGGTCAGTTCTCCAACGTTACGGGCGTGGTCACCGGCGTCGCCGGCGCGAACCCGGCCATCCAGAACCTGCACATCGACGACAGCGACACGAGTTTTGCGTGGCAAGTCATCGGCGGCGTGGCCTGGAAGGCGACGGATCGCCTGCACGTCGATGCGACCTACCGCTATCTGAGCGGCTCGGAAGGCCAGTTCGACTCGGCTGGCACCGGCGCGCTGCAACCGGGGACTTTCTCCGGCAAGTACCGCGACAGCTCGGTGACCGTGGGCCTGCGCTACTCGTTTGCGCCGCCTCCCCCGCCGCCGCCGCCTCCCCCGCCGCCTCCGCCTCCGCCTCCGCCGCCTCCCCCGCCGCCTCCGCCTCCGCCGCCTCCGGCGCCGGCCTATGAGGCCAAGCAGTTCATCGTCTACTTCCCGTTCGATCAGTACATCCTGACGCCGGAAGCCCAGTCGGTGGTGCAGGAAGCTGCGAACTACGCGTCCGCCGGTCACGCCACCAAGGTCGTGGTCGTCGGTCACACCGACACCTCCGGCTCGGCGGCCTACAACGTCCGCCTGTCGGAACGCCGCGCCAAGGCCGTCGCCGACGCCCTGGTCGGGATGGGCGTCGCCCAAACCGCCCTGTCGGTCGACTGGAAGGGTGAAACCGCTCCGGCGGTTGCCACCGGCGACGGTGTCAAGGAACCGCTGAACCGCCGTTCGACGATCGACATCAACTTCTGATCTCGATCACCGAAGGTTCGGTGAGACGTTTGGAGCCCGGCCGAAAGGCCGGGCTCCTTGCGTTTGGGTGAGCCTCGGCCGCCCGCAAGGCGCAGCTTTACCGCCGCCGCTGCGTTAGGTGTCGATGGTTAGCGTCGGAGGGATGCGTTCGTGACCCACCAGCAGGCGCTGGCGTTCGGGCTGGTGATCGTCACCATCGGCGGCTTCGTCTGGGGCCGGTTCCGCTACGACGTGATCTCGTTGGCGGCGCTGCTCGCCTCGGTGCTGCTGGGCCTCACGCCGGCGAAGAAGGCCTTCGACGGTTTCGCCAACGACGTGGTCGTGATCATCGCCTGCGCCCTGGTGGTGAGCGCCGGGTTCGCCAGGTCGGGCGTCATCGAGGCCATGCTTCGGCCGATCGCACCGCGGCTGAAGAGCGCCCGCACCCAGGTTCCGGTGTTCGTCGCGGCCACAGCGCTGCTGTCGATGGCGACCAAGAACGTCGGTGCGCTCGCGATCCTGATGCCGATCGCGCTCCAGACTGCGCGGCGCACGGGAACCTCGCCATCGAGCCTCCTGATGCCGATGTCCTTTGCCTCCCTGCTCGGCGGGTTGGTCACATTGGTCGGCACCTCGCCGAACATCATCGTCAGCGAAGTGCGCGAGAACGTGCTGGGCAAGCCGTTCGGCATGTACGACTTCGCGCCGGTCGGCCTGGGCCTCACCGCGCTGGGCGTGGTCTTCCTGGCCTTTGCCTACCGAGTCCTGCCGACGAGCCGCGCGCCGACGGAAAGCCTGGACGCGGCCCTGGCCAACAACGCCTATGTCACCGAGGTTGAGGTGCCGTCCGGCTGGACGTCCGACAAGCGCAGCGTCGGCTACCTGCGCAGCCTGGCCGAGGGCGACGCCACGGTGGTGGCCATCCTGCGGGGCGGCAAGCGCCAGTCCTCGCCGCACGCCAACCGCCGCGTCCAGCCCGGCGACCGGCTGCTCCTCGAAGGCGACCAGCAAGCGCTCGAGACCTTGATCGCCCGGGCGAAGCTGAAGCTTACCCGTTCCGACAAGCCGATCGTCATGGAGGAGCCCACCGAGGAGATCCTGGTCGTCGAGGCCGTGGTGGCGGATGGCTCCAGCCTGATCGGCGGCTCCGCCCAGCGCCTCAACCTGCATGGCGAGCACGGCGTGAACCTGCTGGCGGTCAGCCGCAGCGGCTATCGCCTGCGCCAGACCCTGCGGACGATCCGCTTCCGAAGCGGCGACATCGTGCTTCTGCAGGGCGGGGAGCGGACTTTGCCGGGCGCGCTCAAGGCGCTTGGCCTGCTGCCGCTGGCGGAGCGCGAGGTGCGCCTGGGCGGGATCCGCAGGGTGCTGGCGCCCGTGGCGATCCTGGCGACCGCGATGTTGGCCATCGCCTTCCACATGGTTCCCGTCGCCATCGCCTTCTTCGCAGCCGCCGTCGCCATGGTCGGGTTCGGCGGTCTGCGCATGCGCGAGGCCTATGCCTCGCTCGATGGGCCCGTGCTGGTGCTGATCGGCGCCCTGATCCCGGTGGGCGAGGCAATCCACGCGACCGGCGGGGCGGACCTCGTGGCCGGCTGGCTGTCGCAGGTCCTGGGCGCGGCGCCCCCGCTGCTTTCGCTCGCGTCGATCATGCTGCTTGCGATGGTCAGCGCGCCGTTCATGCACAACGCCCCGACTGTGCTGGTGTTCGGCCCGATCGCGGCCAGCCTCGCCCATCGCCTCGGCCTCAACCCGGACGCCTTCCTCATGGCGGTCGCGGTCGGCGCGGCCAGCGACTTCCTCACGCCCATCGGCCACCAGTGCAACACCCTGGTGATGGGGCCCGGCGGCTACCGCTTCTCCGACTATCCGCGGCTGGGCGCGCCTCTCAGCATCGTGGTCCTGATCGTCGGAACAATGCTGATCTCGCTCGTCTGGCCGCTCGGGCGCTAACCCTTCACAGTCTCGTGAGCGGGGGTGCGGCGTCATGCGCCAAGTGGTTGATCTGTCGAGGGCGAAGGCGGCCGTTAACCTTTGATTTACGAAAAAACCTGGGCGCCGAAGGGGCCGCCTCATTGACGAGTCATTAGGACGGGTGCCCCATATGTGGGTTGTTCGGGCGCATGGCCTACAACATGTAGGGGCAGTGGGGTTCGGCCTGGGGAGGCCGGCTCCGAAGGGGCATAGGGTCAGGGACCATGAGTGAAGCGGCGAAAGTTGGGATTGCCGAAGGAACCGAACGGGTTGCGGAGGGGCCGGCGCGCCCGCAGCTGCAGCTGGTCAGGAAGGTCGAGGTCGATCGGTCGCGCGACGCGCTGCTGACCGATTTCGGCAAGACCACCCTGGAAGACCGCTATCTGCTGGCGGGCGAGAGCTACCAGGACATGTTCGCGCGCGTCGCGACGGCCTACGCCGACGACGCCGACCACGCGCAGCGGGTCTATGACTACATCTCCAAGCTCTGGTTCATGCCGTCGACGCCGGTGCTGTCGAACGGCGGAGCCAACCGCGGCCTGCCGATCTCCTGCTTTCTCAACGCTGTGCCGGACAGCCTGGAAGGCATCCAGAGCGTGTGGAACGAGAACGTCCACCTGGCCTCGAACGGCGGCGGCATCGGCACCTACTGGGGCGGCGTGCGCTCGATCGGCGAGAAGGTGAAGGGCGCGGGCCAGACCAGCGGCATCATCCCCTTCATCCGCGTGATGGATAGCCTGACGCTGGCGATCAGCCAGGGCTCCCTGCGCCGGGGTTCGGCCGCGGTCTACCTCGACATCCATCACCCGGAGATCGAGGAGTTCCTGGAGATCCGCAAACCCTCAGGCGACTTCAACCGCAAGTCCCTGAACCTGCACCACGGCATCTCGATCACCGACGAGTTCATGGAGGCGGTGCGCGACGGGGCCATGTTCGGCCTGCGTTCGCCCAAGACCAAGGAGGTCGTCCGCGAGGTCGACGCTCGTTCGCTGTGGCAGAAGATCCTGGAGATCCGCCTGCAGACCGGCGAGCCGTACCTGATCTTCGCCGACACCGTGAACCGCGCCATGCCGCAGCACCAGCGCGAACTCGGCCTGTCGGTCCGACAGTCGAACCTCTGCTCCGAGATCATGCTGCACACCGGCAAGGATCATCTGGGCGCCGAGCGCACGGCGGTCTGCTGCCTCTCCAGCGTCAACGCCGAAACCTTCCTAGAGTGGCGCGACCACCCGACGTTCATCGAGGACGTCATGCGCTTCCTCGACAACGTGTTGCAGGACTTCATCGACCGCGCGCCTCCGGAGATGAAGAACGCGGTCTACGCCGCCAAGCGCGAGCGCTCGGTGGGCCTGGGCCTGATGGGCTTCCACAGCTTCCTGCAAGCGCAGAACGTGCCGTTCGAAAGCGCGCTGGCGAAGAGCTGGAACATGCGGCTCTTCAAGACCCTGCGGCGCCAGTGCGACGCGGCCTCGCGCACCCTGGCCGCCGAGCGCGGCGCCTGCCCGGACGCCGAGGAGCGTGGGATGATGGAGCGCTTTTCGCACAAGCTCGCCATCGCGCCGACCGCCTCGATCTCGATCATCTGCGGCGGCACCAGCGCCGGCATCGAGCCGATCCCGGCCAACATCTACAGCCACAAGACGCTTTCGGGCACCTTCGCGGTGAAGAACCCCTACCTGGAGAAGCTGCTCGACCAGACCGGCCACAACACACCGGCCGTCTGGGACTCGATCCTGCAGAACGAGGGCTCGGTGCAGCATCTCGATTTCCTGACTCAGGACGACAAGGACGTATATAAAACGGCCTTCGAGATAGATCAGCGATGGGTCGTCGAGCTTGCCGCAGATAGAACGCCAGAAATATGTCAGTCTCAATCCATCAACATCTTCCTGCCTGGGGACGTAGAAAAGTGGGATTTACACATGCTCCATTGGCAGGCGTGGGAGCGGGGCTGTAAATCACTCTATTATCTTCGCTCGAAATCTGTGCAGCGAGCGTCGCATGCGGGCGGGGAGAAGGCTGAGGCGGTCGACCTGTCGGCCGCGGCCAAGACCGACTACGAGGAATGCCTGGCCTGCCAGTAGGGGATGTCGCGGCGGGCCCATGGCACGGCTTATGCAGGTGCAGATTCGACTCGCCGCGGCTCTAGGAGCCCCCTAGGCTGGGCGTCGGGAACCGCTAATGGGCTGGCGGCTTTCGCTAACAGGCGATGGGCTGCGCGCCACAAGAGTTGCGGGCCGGGGAGACGAAGCGATGCGGCCGCTGGCTATGTTGGCCACCGTCCTGACCTGCGCTGCGGCGAGCGCCGCCGGCGCCCAGACCTCGTCATCTGCGTCCGTCTACCCATACAACACGCCAGCCGCGTCGCAGCAGGCGCTGCTCGGCCAGCTCCGCGGCTTGCAGGGGCCCAACGACCAGATCTCGACGCGCGCGCTGCTGAACGACGCGGCCTTCGCGCCGGGCACCGCGTCGGGCGAGGTCGATCCGATCAGCCGCCTGATCGAGCGCGAGGGCTATGAGCCAGGCGCGGGCATCGTCCGCTGGATGACCGGCACGGCCCGGCTCTCGCCCTCGACGGCGGGGACGGTCGATAGCCTGCGCGTCAGCCTTGGCGGCGAGATCGGCGGCTTGCGCGGCCTGCCGCTCAACCTGGCCAACGCGCAATACCGCAGCGACGCCTACGAGGTCGCCCTGACCCGCGACTGGCCGGCGGCGCTGGCGTTCGACACCCGGGCCTTCGACGTGGACCTGACGCCGCACGCGGGCGTCGGCGTGACCAACGTCGGCGGCTCGGCCGAAGCCGGCGCGACGCTGCGGCTCACCCAGCGCGACGCGCGGGTCACCGAGCGCCTGCGCGCGCTGGGCGTCCAGGACGGCGGCTCGACCTTCGGCGACCGCGGGCGCTGGTACCTGTTCGCCGCGGCCAGCGGCCGCGCTGTCGGCCTCAACATGCTGCACGGCGACAGCGGCTGGGACCGCGCGGGGTGGACCACCGACCGCACGCCCAGCCTGATCGGCGACGCCCAACTCGGCCTCGGCTTCCGCAAGGGGCCGATGCAGACCTCGCTGGGCTACATCCACCGTGAGGTGAAGGGCGCCCACATGCTCTGGGGCGTCCAGGCCCACGACGACTCGCTGGTCGCCTTCTCGCTGCAGATCCGCCCGGGCCAGTAAGCCGCTAGCCCTCCCAGCCGTCCGAGAACGGGAACCGCTCCGCCCAGAAGGCGGCCAGGCGGGCCTCGGCGTCGATGCGGCGGGCGACCTCGCCCAGGCGCGGGGCGGCGGCGTAGAAGCCGCTGCGGCGCGGGCCCCAGCGCGAAACGACCGCGAGGTAGAGGTCGAGCACCGACACCTCATCGCCCAGCATGAAGCGGCCGGCCGGCTCGGCCTGCATCTCCATCATCGTCCAGCAGGCGCTGATCCGCGCGCCCGTGCGCTCGCGCAGCACCGTCTCGTGAGCCTTGTCGGCGGCCAGGCGCGTGATGTCGTCCCGCACCCAGTAGAGGGCGTAGATCTGGGCGGAGATGTAGGCCATCCAGCGCAGGAACCGCGGCCGCATCGGCGACCCCAGCGCCGGTGATAGGCCCGAGCCCGGGTGGCTGTCGGCGAGCTGGATGAGGATCGCGGCGCTCTCGGTCATCAGTTCGCCGGAGGGCAGGACCAAGGCCGGCACCTGACGCAGCGGATTGATCCGCGCCATCTCCTGCGCCGCCGCCTCGTCCTCCCAGACCGCGCGCTCGACGACGCGATAGGGCTCGCCCAGGAGCGTCAGGGCCGCCTCCACCGGCGTCGAGCCCGAGCCCGCCGCGCCATAGACCAGATATCCGTCGCTCATGATCCTCCCCGGGCTTGTTCACAACATCTTGGGCGAATGTGGCGCTTTGGCGCTAGATATGGTTGCCTATCGGCGCCTAACATCCAGGCCTCAACATCCGCAAGCGTTCGGGAACCCTAGACCGTGTCCTCCCCGTCGAACATCCGCACCGCCCCTGGCCTGCTCACGCCCTCGGCCGCCTACAAGCCGTTCCGCTATCCGTGGGCCTACGAGTTCTGGAAGAAGCAGCAGCAGGTCCACTGGATTCCCGAGGAGATCCCGCTGGGCGAGGACTGCAAGGACTGGGCGGCCAAGCTCAACGACCGCGAGCGCAACCTGCTGACCCAGATCTTCCGGTTCTTCACCCAGTCGGACGTCGAGGTGAACGACAACTACATGGAGCGCTACGCCCGGGTCTTCAAACCGACCGAAGTTAAGATGATGCTGGCGGCGTTCTCCAACATGGAGACGATCCACATCGCCGCCTACGCTCTGCTGCTCGAGACGATCGGCATGCCAGACAGCGAGTTCACGGCCTTCCTCGACTACCAGGCCATGCGCGACAAGCACGACTACATGCAGCAGTTCGGGGTCGACAGCGAAGCCGACATCGCCCGCACGCTGGCCATGTTCGGCGGCTTCACCGAGGGGCTGCAACTGTTCGCCAGCTTCGCCATGCTGATGAACTTCCCGCGCCACAACAAGATGAAGGGCATGGGCCAGATCATCAGTTGGAGCGTGCGCGACGAGAGCCTGCACTGCGAGGGGATGATCAAGGTCTTCCACGCCTTCAAGGCCGAGACCGGCTGCGTGACCAAGGCGGTGGCCGACGACATCGTCGACTGCTGCAAGACCGTCGTGGGCCTGGAGGACAAGTTCATCGACCTGGCCTTCGAGGCCGGCGAGGTGCAGGGCATGACGCCCGAGGACATCAAGAAATACATCCGCTTCATCGCCGACTGGCGCCTGCGCCAGCTCCACCTGCCGGAAGTCTATGGCGTAACCGAAAATCCGCTGCCGTGGCTGCAGTCGATGCTGAGCGGCGTGGAACACGCCAACTTCTTCGAGGCGCGGTCGACGGAGTATTCCAAGGCCGCGACCCGCGGCCAGTGGCACGGCGGCGAGGGCGTGTGGGCCGCCTTCGACGCGGTGCAGGCGAAGCGGGTGACGGAGGGCGTGGCGGCGGGCTGAGCGCATAGCGGGTCATCCCGGTTTCGGCGTGAGGCGAAGGCTGGGATCCATACGCCTCGCGTCTAGGCGATCCCCATCGGAATGAGCGCCGAACCGCAGAACTGCGCGCGGCCGGCCTGTCCTTGAGTTCCCGAGGGTGGCGCCTATGACCGGTCATCCTGCCGCTGGGATTGGCTTCGCCGATCGATCGAGACAGACTGCCGACGTGGCCACGCCGCTTCACAACCTCGCCGTTCGCCGAACAAGCCGGTCCAGCTGGCGCGAATATCCGCCTTCCGACGAAGCAGGACACGCGCAGGACTGCACCTGGACCGGCATTGGCGGTTTCCGGCATTCGATCATGCTGGTTCCGGACGGGTGTCTCGACATTGTGTGGAACGGGGCCCGTCTGTCCGCGAGCCTGCCGGCAGCATACGGGGTCCGCCGCCGTGTCGAGGCCACGAGCGTGAACGTGGGGATACGCGTCAGGTGCGGATGGGCGGGCGCCTTCCTCGGCTCGGCGCTCGTCGACTTCCGGGGAGCTGAAACGGACCTTGGGATCGCCTGGGGCGCGTTCGGGGAACATGCCATGGCGCGGCTCCGCGCCGCGGAGGAGCCAGCCGCCATTAGGGCTGTCCTTGAGGCGCTGCTCGCCGAGAGGCTGGCCGATGCCGCGGCGCCTTCTGCGGTGGCGCTGGAGAGCATCTGGCATTTGCGGGCCGAACCGAACCTCTCGGTCCAGGCGCTGCGGCGGCGGCTCGGCGCCTCTGAGCGTACGGTTCGTCGACAGATCGCCGCGGCGACGGGGCTCTCGCCAAAGGGCTTGCAGCGCGTATTTCGTTTCCAGGCCATGCGCCGCCGGTTGGAAAGCGCAGCTCCGTCGGACTCGGCGGCCGTAATCGCTGCGGAATTGGGTTTCGCCGACCAGCCACACATGACCCGGGAGTGCCGGGCGATGACGGGACGGACGCCGGCTGAGTTGCGGCGGCGGACCTCGGGCGGCCGAAATCTTCAAGACCGTCCGCGTTCCAGGTGATTGATCCTCCCGACGAGGAGGGCCAACCGTGCCGAACCGGACCGACCCGCTTGGGGTCTACAAGGCGCCCGCGGAATACGTGGACAGCGATCATCCCCGCGTCGTTGCGCTCGCGGAGCGTATGGCGGCGGACGCCGGTCCGGCCCAGTTGGCGGTTCGGATCTTCGAGTTCGTTCGGGACCTGCGCTACGGAGCGCCCGACTTCGATGACCTGAACTCGTTCCGGGCCAGCGAGACGCTCGCCCGGGGTGGGGGCTACTGCGTTCCCAAGGCCTGCGCGTTCGCTGCGCTCGCGCGCGCCGCCGGGCTGGCGGCGCGGCTCGCATTCGCCGACGTGACCAACCATCTGGCCTCGCCGCGCACGCTGGAGCTGATGGGGGGACGCACCTTCGCCTGGCACGGCTACGCACAGGTCTGGCTCGACGGACGTTGGGTCTCGGTCAGCCCGACCTTCGACACCGAGCTCTGCGCCAGGTTGGGCGCTCCGCCGCTGACCTTCGACGGCGCGCATGACGCCCACCTGCAGGCGGTGGACCACACCGGCCGCACCTTTATGCGCTACCTGCGCAGGCACGGCGCCTTCCACGACGTACCGGCGCGGTTCCTCGCCCGTGAGATGCCGCGCCGCTATCCGCGCATGCAGGCCGCGATCCGCGCCGGGGAGGTGTCCTGACCATGAACATGATCACCGACGTCGCCGGCGTGCTGGTCGGCTCGGCGGACGATGCGAACCTCGCATCGGGTGTGACGGCCATCGTGTTCGAATCTCCCGCCGTCGCCTCGGTGGCGATCCATGGCGGCGCGCCGGGGGTGCGCGACACCGCCTGCCTGGAGCCAGAGATGACCGTCCCCGCCGTCGATGCCCTGGCGCTTTCGGGAGGTTCGGCCTTCGGGCTGGACGCCGCAGGGGGCGTGCAGGCGTGGCTGCGGCAACAGGGCCGCGGGTACGAGCTTGGCGCCTCCCGCGTTCCCATCGTGCCGGCCGCGATCCTGATCGACCTGAACAATGGCGGCGACAAGGCCTGGGAGCGGCGCCCGCCCTATTGGGACCTTGGTTATGAGGCGGCCTCGCGGGCCGGAGTGGATTTCAACCTCGGGACGACCGGCGCAGGTTATGGCGCGACGACCTTCGACCTGAAAGGCGGGTTGGGGTCGGCCAGCGCCGAGACCTCGCGCGGGTACAGGGTCGGCGCGATCGTGGCTGTGAACGCCGTGGGTCGGGCGACCCGCGGGAGCTCGCCTCATTTCTGGGCCGCCGCGCTCGAGCGGAACGGCGAATTCGGCGGCCTGGGCGAGGGCGGGCCTGTCCCAGCCGAGGCGCTGACGATGCGGATCAAGGGCCAGGCGCGGGCGAACTCCACCATCGGGGCCGTCGCCACCGACGCGCCATTCTCGAAGGCCGAGATGAAGCGCGTAGCGATCATGGCGCACGACGGCTATGGGCTCGCCCTGCGCCCGACGCACGCCCCGATGGACGGTGACGTGATCTTCGCCGCCAGCACCGGCCGAAGCCGCCGCCGGCCAGACATCCAGGATCTTACAGAGATCGGCATGTTGGCGGCCGACTGCATGGCCAGGGCGATCGCCCGCGGCGTCTATGAGGCGGCCGCCCTCAGCGGCGGGCGCGGCCCCCCGAGCTGGCGCGACGTCCACAAGGCCGGGCAGGCCGACCCAACCGGCCCGTGAGCGCAGGACATGCTGAGCATAGACGCCATCGACCATCTGGTCCTCACGGTCCGCGATGTGGAGGTTTCCGCGGCGTGGTATGCGCGGGTGCTCGGCATGGCGCGCGAGGATCGGCCGGCGCCGGCGGGTGGCCTGGGCCGAACGAGCATGCGGTTTGGACGCCAGAAGATCAATTTGCGGCCGGCGGCAGCCACACAGGCGGAGTGGTTCACCGGCCAGGCGCCCGCGCCGGGGGGCGGCGATCTCTGCCTCCTGACCTCCGCTTCGCCGGACGAGGTCACCGCTCATTTCCGCCGAGAGGGCGTGGAGATTGTCTCAGGGCCGGTCGCCAGGCACGGGGCGCTCGGGCTGATCCGCTCGGTCTACGTGCGCGATCCGGATGGCAACCTGATCGAGGTCTCGTCCTACGCGTGAATGACCACAGGGCTCAAATCGGGCCGCGATCCCACCCGATTGCCGCGCTTCCGCGTCGACCGCAGCCTCCGCTCCTGACGCGAGGCGGCCGTTGCCTTAGCTCGGCGGGGCGCCTCCGAACCGTTCAAGCCGCCGCCAGAAGCGCTTCGGCGCATCCCGGCGTGGGACTTCCGGCGCGTCGTGCCGTCGCACGGCGACCTGATCGAGAGCGGCCGCCCGGGAGGCCGCGATCAAGGCCTGGTCGGGCATCCTCGACGCGTGACGAGCCGCCGGGCGGACCCTCGTCAGCCGGGCGGCGGCTGGCTGTTTTCGAAAACCGCCAGCTGGGCGGCGAAGGCGCGCTGGTAGGCGGGGCGGGCCTCGGCGCGGGCGATGTAGACGGGCAGGTTCGGGTGCTCCTCCAGCAGGCCCGACCCCTGCAGCCTGCGCAGCACGTGAACCATCATCAGGTCGCCGGCGCTGAACGCGCCGTCGAGCCAGTCGGCGTCGCCCAGGCGGCGGGAGAGCTCGCCCAGCGGGGTGCGGATGCGGTCGTCAAGGAGAGGCAGGCGCGCCGCGTACCAAGGCTTGTCGCTCTCCGACAGGATGGCGGCCGAGCGCTCGACGATCGGCGGCTCGATCGTGCCAAGGGCGGCGAACATCCAGGCGACCGCACGCGCCCGGGCGTCAGGGTCGTCCGGCAGCAGGCCGGCATGACGCTGGGCGATATGCAGCACGATCGCGCCGGACTCGA
>Ga0207705_10000762_pt1 | contig 26613 bp, 25 predicted proteins | sample KBSC13metaG_FD_184314 | JGI IMG/M metagenome (GOLD analysis project Ga0207705, IMG submission 184314) | Corn rhizosphere microbial communities from Kellogg Biological Station, Michigan, USA - KBS C1-3 metaG (SPAdes) (version 2) | ecosystem: Host-associated > Plants > Roots > Rhizosphere > Soil ... | reverse complement strand
CCTTCCCGACGGACGAGCCAACGGCGGGCCGCGTGAAGTTCGAGCAGATGCGCGCCGACATGGTCCGCAACCTGATGGCCCCCGGCAACCGCCCGGTACCGAAAGAGAGCGGCGAGGACATGAAGCTCGACCTGGGTTCCGCGAGCCCGGCGGGTGGGCAGTGAGACGTCGTGTTTCGGACCCACGACAAGCCTGCCTGCGCTACCAGGGCACGCGGTGACCTTGGCGATCGAGGAACCGCAACCCGGGCACGTCCTGCTGCGCGATCAGGAGGTCGACCAGCAGGGGCGTGGTTTCCTCCACGCCGAACGGCGCCTGCGGACCGCCCATGTCCGTGCGAACCCAGCCCGGCGCCAGCAGGATGATCGCCCGGTTCTCGGAGTGATGCCGGCCGGCGTAGCTCGACATCGCCTGATTCAGCGCGGCCTTGCTGGCGCGGTAGACGTCGTTCGTCCCATTTCCGTTGTTCGCGATGCTACCCTGGCCCGACGACATGGCCCCGATCACACCGCCGTCGCGCACCAGCCCGCCAAGAGCTTCGATAGCGCGCATCACGCCCAGGACATTGACCTCCATCACCTGGGCGAACTCTTCCTTGGAGACTTCCGCCAGAGTGTTTGCGATCCTGCTATTGGCAATTCCCGCGTTGACGAACACGATGTCGAAGTCCCGGTCGGAAAGGCGATCGCGCAAGGCGCCGATCTGTCCATCGTCCGTGAGATCGAGCTGGACCACTTCGATGGCCCGTGGCCGCTGGATCGCGAGATCGTGCAGGGGAGTGGCGTCGGCGCGAACCGTCCCGACCACTCGCCAGTTCCTTGCTGCGAATTCGGCCGCCATCGCGTAGCCCAGGCCGCGGGAGGCGCCGACGATCAAAGCCGCGCGCTCGGTTGCTGGAGGGGTGGATTCGGCCATCATGGTCTTTCGGCGCAGTTTGCCGGGCAGATATAGGCGGCGCGGCCGGTCGTCCAAGGCGCCCGCGACCGATTGGGATGCCGGCCGATCCCGCCGGATCGGCCCTAAGCCCCTTCACGGGCGATCCTTCGCGTGGCACCTATGGGAGCATCACTTGGAGGGGGGCGGGCGTGGCGACGACATTCAGCGCGGCGATGGAGCGGGCGCCGCTGCGGGCGTTCCAGATCGCGACGTTCGTCGTATGCATGCTGGTGCTCACCTGCGACGGGATCGACCAGCAGTTGCTCGGGATCATCGCGCCCAAGGTGATCGCCGACTTCGGCGTTGCCAAGAGCACCTTCGGCATTGCCATGAGCGCCTCGCTGGTCGGCTTCGGGCTCGGCGCCTGGAGCGGCGGCTGGCTCGGCGATGCGGTCGGGCGGCGCTGGTCGCTGGCGATCGCCGCGGCGGTGTTCGCGCTGGCGACCGCCGGCGCCAGCTTCGCGGACGGCGTGTGGGCGCTGGCGCTCTGGCGCGTGGTCGGCGGGCTCGGTTTCGGCTCGGCGTATTCGAACGCGATGGCGATGACCGGCGAATGGCTGCCCGACCGCTGGCGTTCGGTTGCCGTCACCACGCTGTCGGTCGGCACCCCGGCGGGCGGCACTGTCGTCGGCTGGCTGGCGCCCGGTCTGGTGGCCGGCTACGGCTGGCGCGGCGCGTTCGTCGCGCTGGGGGTGGCGACGTTGCTGGTGGTCCTGTTGATCATCGCCGCGCTGCGCGACAGCCCGTCGTTCCTGCTGGTTCGCGGCAAGTCGGCGGAAGCCAGGCGCGCGGCCGAGAAGCTGCTCGGCGGCGAGGTCGAACTGGTGCCCGAACGCCATGCCACCGATAGCGCCGACGGCGGCACGATCGGGGTGCTCCATCATTCGAACCTGCGGCTCAACATCGGGATCGGCATCACGTTCGCCGCCTGCGCCCTGTGCGCCTACGGCGTGCTCAACTGGTCGACGACCTTCCTCACCGCCAAGGGCTTCACGCTGGCCCAGGCCGGCAATGCGGTGTCGGTCGGTGGGCTGACGTCGATCGTTTCCTCGATCCTCGCCGGGCTGCTGGTCCACCGTTTCGGCTCGAAGGCGGTCATGGCCGCGATCAGCGCGACGCTGGTGGTATCGTTCATCGTGCTGGCGTTTTCGGTCGAGCGGTTGCCGGCGATGCCTTCGGCGAACGACCGCTTGCTGGTGGTGGCGATGGTGGGGATCACCGCGGCCATCTTCAGTGCTGGGATGGCTTCGATGTACGCGCTGATGACTTACGGCTATCCCCAATCGTGCCGCTCGGCGGGGATCGGCTTCGGCATCTTCGTCGCGCGCGTGGGCGCCATCGCGGCCAGCGGCCTGGGCGGCTGGCTGCTCGACCTGGGCCACGGCAGCACCGTGCCGTATTTCGCGGTGCTGACGCTCAGCGCGGCGTTCATCTCCGCCGCGCCGCTCATCGTCGACCGTCACGTCCCGCCGTTGCGGCGGGCTCAGCTTACCTGACCCGCGGGCCGCCGAACGGCAGCGGCGGAGGGGGCCGGCGCGCGCCGCGCGGCAGCTGGGCCTGGTAGGCCCGGCCGCAGTGCTCGACGCAATACGGGAACCCGGGGTTCACCTTCTCGCCGCAGAAGTGGAAGTCCGCTTCGCCCGGATGGCCCATCGGCCAACGGCAGACGCGGTCGTTGAGGTCGAGCAGGCTGGTCTTGTCGGCGATCTCGGGGCTGGGCTTGGCCGGCACGAGGCGGCGCGGCGGCGCGGGCGGGATCGGCGCCTGCTGGTCGCCGGGGCCCTGGCGCAGGAAGCCGCCGGGGCCGACCGAGACGATCTTCGGCCTGTCCGGCCGTGCATCGGGCAACGGCTGGCTCGGTGTGTCGGCCGCCGGCTTGGCAGCCACGGGCTGCGGCGGCTTGGGCGCGGGGGCCTTTGCGGTGATCTTGGGCTTGATCTTCGGCGCGGGCTCGGCAGCTTTCTTCGGTGCCACCTTCTCCTCGTTCGGCTTGACCGGCGACGGCCGCGACTTCAGGCCGAGGCGATGGGCCTTGCCGATCACCGCGTTACGCGACACGCCGCCGAGTTCGTCGGCGATCTGGCTCGCGGTCGCGCCGCTTTCCCACATCTTGGTCAGGGTGGCGATGCGTTCGTCGGTCCAGTTCATTCGTCTCGTTACCTTCAATTCTGCCGGGGCGGCCTTGCCAGCACGAACCGCTGCCGATAGTCGGCGGCTCATGGCCGATCAAGCTATCGATGCGAACGGCGATGCCCGGCGCAGGTTTCCGCCCAAAGGTCAGCCGCTGATCGCCGGGATCAACCGGATCGGGCTGTGGAGCCTCTATATTAAGGAGGTCCGGCGGTTTCTCAAGGTCCACACCCAGACGATCTGGGCTCCGGCCGTCACCACGTTGCTTTATCTGGTGATCTTCACCCTGGCGATGGGGCGCGGCAACCGGATGATCCTGGGCGTGAGCTTCGCGACCTTCATGGCGCCGGGCCTGATCATGATGGGAATGATGAACAATGCCTTCGCCAACTCCAGCTTCTCGCTGCTCGCGGGCAAATTGCAGGGAACCATCATCGACCTGCTGATGCCGCCGCTGAGCGAAGCCGAGCTGATGACGGGCATCGTCGCCGCGGCGATGACCCGGGCTGTCCTGGTCGGGGCCGCAGTGGCGCTGGCGGTGTCGCTGTGGCCAGGCATTCACATGATGGCCGCCCATCCGTGGGCGATTGTGTGGTTCGGCCTGATGGGCTCGCTGCTGCTGTCGCTGATGGGGCTCCTGGCGAGCCTGTGGGCCGACAAGTTCGACCATGCGGCGGCGGTGACCAATTTCGTGATCCTGCCGCTCTCGCTGCTTTCGGGCACCTTCTACCTGATCCACAATCTCGCCCCGGCGTTCCAGGCGATCAGCCGCTTCAACCCGTTCTTCTACATGATCTCGGGCTTCCGCTTCGGCTTCCTCGGCCAGAGCGACATCGGCGACAGCAACCACGACGTGGTTCTAGCCGCCATCGGGGTAGGGGTGTTGAACGTGTTGCTCGGCTATGCGACCTACCGCATCCTGAAGAGCGGTTGGAAGTTGAAGAGCTAAGCTGTCTGAGTCCGCGCTCGCCGAAGCGAAATCGGCGAATTTCAATGCGTCAGGCTGCGCCGCAGCCGATACCGGCCGGCGGCAAAGTCCTCGAACAATTCGGGCACGCTTGGATGATCGACCGGGCCACCGCCGGCATCCTCCAGCAGGTTCTGCTGGCTGACATAGGCGACGTACGACGAATCCTCGTTCTCGGCGAGGAGGTGATAGAATGGCTGATCGCGCCGCGGGCGCAAGTCCTGCGGGATCGCTTCGTACCAGTCGTCGCTATTGGCGAACACCGGATCGATGTCGAAGACGACGCCGCGGAAATCGAACAGCTTGTGCCGCACGACATCGCCGATGGCGAAACGAGCTTCGCAATGCCGCGGGGCCTCGATGCGGCGGCCGGCCTGGTGGGAGTAGAATTCTGAACGATCCATGGGCATGGGATATAGATTACCGGGCAGACGAAACAAGGTTCCCTTCACCTGCTATGCACGGCAATTTCCGGAAGCGCCGGATCGGGGGCTTGGCAAGGCCTGGAGCTTCCGCTAACCGCCGCGCTTTCCAGCCGACCGGGGGGCGAATTACACGCTCCGGACACCTGCGGAGAGGTGGCAGAGAGGTCGAATGCGCCGCACTCGAAATGCGGTTTACGGGCAACCGTAACGTGGGTTCGAATCCCACCCTCTCCGCCACGGACCCGCAGCACTGGTCTCCGTCTGCCGACGAAGCGACAAGCAGGAGGCGCGCCGGAACGCCGTGTTCGCGCGCGAACCGCGCTGGGCGAGGCAGTTCGCGAGTTGGGCAAAGTGGTCGGGCCAGGGCGCCTCATCGCCTGAGGCCAGCATCGTCTAGCTACGGGTGCGTCGGATTGGATTCAAATCGGGATTGGACTGGCGGCACAATCAGAATTCAATACTGATCTTGACCTTATCGGCTTCGACGCCGGCAAGCGCCGCGATCTCTCGTTTGCTTCGATCAAGCAGATCCCCCAGCCCTTGCAAGTCGCGCGCGACGTCCTTCGCGCGCGTGGATGGTGGGCTGGCGGCTTCGCCAAGCAACTCGCCAGCGGATACGCCGAGCGCTTTCGCCAGAGCGATCAGGCCTTTGCGTCGAGGCATTGTCTTGCCAACCTCCCAGGCCCAGAGGCTGGGCGTGCTGATTCCGGTATGCGCGGCCAAAGTCGATCGGCTGATGCCGCGCTCCCGCCGTAGTCGCGTTAACCTCGCCGGAAGCTCTTCGTGTGCGATGGCCACGTCCGGTGCAGCCGGGAGATGCAGGTCGGATGTAGGCGGGTTGCGCAGTTGGGCGGCGCCCAAGGCCGCCCGGCTAAGCGGCTCATCGAAACGACAGCCGAACAAGTCGTCGCTTTGCCAAACCACCGTCGCCATAACGTCGCCGGCTTCGGGCAATCCGACCATCAGCTTGCCGCCCAGCGAGAGCTTCGCCGGGGTTTCCATCAGAAGGCCGCTAGCGGACAAATTGTGGATCAGAACGCTGGTAGTCTCGCCGCTGATCGTCCGGCCGGAGACCTCGAGAGACAGATGAAGCCGGACGAAGCTGCGCCGGCTCCGCGACTTTCCGCCTTCGATCATTCCCTGGATCGGCATGCGATACGTAGTCGCGGGGAATGGTTTCCGAATAGTTAATTCGCGACTCTTCGCGCGGAAGTTAAGCTGGCGTCTGTGTGAGAACAGCCACCCCGAGGCGGCCAGCCGGGTCCAATAATCCTCCGTGAACATCGGCGCGTCCCGTTTCACCCCACGCGAATTCTTAACTTTCATCTTAATTTTCCGGCTCGGAAACTCGCTCCGGTCGTGCCAGTTCGGGACATGAATGCGTCTGGCCGATGTCGCGGATTCGTCTGAGTCCCGCAGAAATCCAGTCTTTTTCAATGTGAAGAGCGGTCGGGGCGGGGGCGAATCTGGGCCTAGGTCCGGATTCAGGGATGCGCGGAAAACTTAATGGTGTATAAATTTTGATCTTAACGCAGAGTCGAGTCGCCGACGCGGCTGCTCCACTCGCCAGGGGGGTTCCAACCGGCAGGGGCTGCCGGATGGGGCGTATCAGGGGGCCACTCATTGCGATTGCTTTTACTTGGTCTTGCGGCAGCGGCCGTCGCTGCGGGTGCGCACGCGAACGAAGTCGACAACGCGCGCTCGCTCGACATTGCCGTTAGCGGCCGCGTGAGCCAGCATTGTGCGATCGGCAGCATCGCCGACATGGACTTCGGCAATCTCGAGAAGCGCGGCTCCGGAATTCGCAGCCAGGTCGCCTTCGACTGCAATCTACCCTTCACGATGACCATCAAGAGCGCGCAAGGCGCGCTGACCAACATCGACAGACCGAATGGGCAAGGGCCCTACGGCGGTTCCGTACCTTACTCGCTGGCGGTGGAAATGCCGCTGCGCCGACCCGCCACCCAGATGCTCGATCGGACCTTTGACAGCCGCCAGCTTCGCGCGGGCGGCGTCATCTCCAGCAGTGGCGGCATTGCCACCGACGGGATGGTCCTGGCGGTCGAGCTTGGCACGCCTTCGGGAGAGGCCGGGCTGCTGGCCGGAGAATACGCGGAGACGATCACGATCACGGTGTCTCCAATCTGAGGCTTCGCTCGCAATATCCTGCGGGCGCAGGGTCGGAAAAGCAGGCACCGCTGCTTCTTCGACTATCGAATGAAGCCGGTGCGGACTTCGAACCGCGACCCATCGCTTGCGGTCCGGTAAACAGAGGGATGAAAGTTATGAAGACCATTCTTTGCGGCGCCGTCGCCGCGATCGCTCTCGTCGGCATGGCCGCGCCGGCCGCTGCCCAGACGCATGAGCGTGATTATGCCGGCATTCCGTTCGTCGGTACGCTGACCAATCCCGGTCCGCTTGGCACCCTTGGCGCCGAAGTGAGCATCGGCCTCTTCCACATTGGCACGCGCTACACCGCCGACGCCAGTTCTTCCGGCGACACCGAGCAGGCCCAGCACCGCATCAACGTGGCGTTCCACCTGCGCGGCACCGTCAACCGGGATTGCTCGTTCTACGCGGGCAACAACTCGGCTGCGCGCAACATCGACTTCGGCGTGATCGGTGTCCGCACCGGTGACAACGAGAACGTCAATTCGGCGTTCGAGATGGTCGGCCCGGCCGATGCCAACATCGAAACGCTGACTGCCGGTTGCAACACCAACAACCAGGTCGAAATCAACAAGGACGACATCCGCGGCCTGGTTAACAACAACCCCGGCGGTTACGACACCAACCAGTTCCAGGCCAACATTCCCTACCAGGTGAAGGCCAGCTGGACGGGCGTCGCGCTGAATGCGCAGACCACCGGCACCCCGCAGTCGCTGACGGTCGCCACCAACGCGAACGCCGGCGTGAAGACGCAGGGCGCGTGGCGTTCGAACATGCAGATCGACATCCATGCGCCTGCCGTGACCAGTCACGGCCTGGTTGCCGGCACGTACACCGGCAAGACCACGATCACGCTGCGCGCGATCTAAGGTCCGTGGCGTAAGGCTAAAAAGAGGGGAAAGAGCGATCTTTCCCCTTTTTTCATTGTCCGGTGACAAGGATCGTCGCCGTAAGCCTGACGGGTGGGGAATCATGACAGCGTTGAATATCCTGCGGCGGCCGAGCCGCGTTCTGCTCGCGGCTCTGGCTGCCCTTCTTGTGTTGAGCAGTCCCGCGTCGGCAATGCGCGTCTCCCCGATGGTGGTGGAGATGGAATCCCAGGGTTCCGACGCCGTGGCCCGCATAGAAGTGCAGAACATCAATCAGGGCAACCTCGCTTTCGAGACCCGCGTCTACCTGATGGAAATCGATGAAAACGGGAAAATGACCGAGACCCCGGCGGACGACCGGTTCCTCATTTTTCCGCCCCAGGGCGTGCTACCTCCGGGCGGCCGGCAAGTGATCCGGCTGCAATGGGTCGGTCCGGCCGACCTGGCGACGTCGCAGGCTTATTACGTATCGGTAAAACAACTGCCGGTTGCGTTCGAACCGTCCTCGACGGACTCCGTCGGAGCCCAGGTCCAGGTGCTTTACAACATGCAGGCCCTGGTTGTCGTCGCACCTCCCGGCGCCAAGCCGGATGTGGGCGCGCTGCCTGCCCATCAGGTGAACTATCAACCGCCCGCCGAGGCCGGATCCGCAGCGCTGCCGCCGTTGCAGGACGGCGTCGAAATCACCCTGGAAAACAAGGGCCGGCGCCACGCCATGATGTCGAATTTCGGCTGGCGCCTCGAAGGCACCGACACCAAAGGCAAACCGCTTCGGGTGGATATCTCACCCGAGGAACTCACGCGGGCAGTCGGTACGGGCTACGTGCCCGCATTGGGCAAGCGGACCTTCCACCTGCCGGTGCCGGGCTTCGGACCTGGCCCGATCCGGGTCTCGTTCACCCAGTGAAACGCGTCCTCCTCGTTTCCTGTGCCGCGTTGCCCACCTTGTGGTCCGGCGCGGCGTACGGGCAGGTGTCCATCGCGTTGCCCCAAGGTTCCTCTGCGAGTGCTTCCCAGCCGGCGCCGCCACCGCCGGCATCAGCGCCGTCGGTTTCCATTCCGTTGCCGGGGCAGCCGCCGGCCTCCTCTCCGCCGCCGTCCATAGGCACTCCACAAGTGCCGATCGGCGCCAACGGACGGCCGGATATCAACCCGTATAACCGCGACATCGACATGACGGTGCCGCTGACCTTTCAGAACCACAGCCTGGGCGAGCTTCCCATGCGCCTGACGGCCGATGATCGGTTCCTCCTCGAATCCGCGACGTTCCTTCGCCTGATGCACTCGGTGATGAACGATACCGCGCACACGGCTCTCGCCGGCCGCCTTCAGAACGCGAAGATGTTCGGGCCCGACGATCTCAAGGGCAGCGGCATCGAGCTGACGTACGACCCAAGCACGCTCGCGGTGGTGGTCGTCCAAGTCGCTCCCGATCAGTTGGCCGTGCAGGACATTTTCGCGCCTCCGAAAAGCGATATCGACGACGTGACGCTGCAGCCAGCGCAGTTCTCCGGCTATTTGAATCTCAATGTCACGGATACCTATGTTTGGGAGGGGCAGAAGCTCCAGACTCCCACCGTAAATTTCGATGGCGCGGTGCGTTACGGCCCGGTGGTCTTCGAAGGCAATGCCCAGATCGGCCAGACATTCGGTATCACGGGCGACGATTACAAGTTCACGCGAAATTACGCCCGGCTCGTTTATGATCAGCCCGACGACTATCGCCGCTGGATGATCGGCGATCTCGATCCGGAGGTTCGCGGACAGCAATCTTATGTGCAGATGGGCGGTATCGGCGTGCTGCGGCAGGAGCGCCGCTTCAACGTCTTTCGCTCGGCTGTCCTCCAGGCAAATCGCCAGCTCGTGCTGCAGCAGGCGTCGACTGTGCGCTTCTTGCGCAACGGGACCCTTTATCGCCAGGTGACCCTCCAGCCGGGGCGGTACGATTTCAGTTCGCTTCCGCTACTCGCCGGCAGCAACAACATCGATGTCCAGGTGGTCGACAACTCCGGTGCGGTTCAGGATCTGTCTTTCCAGCAATACCTGGACCCGATCGACCTCGATCCCGGTGATTATGAATACGGCGCCTATCTGGGAGCCACGAGCAAGACTTTCGGAACCGCGCCCGATTATCGCGGCCCGCTTGCCTTCACGGGCTTTTACCGCAAGGCCTTTCTGAACCACCCGGCCGTCGGCGCGGGCTTGCAGATCAGTGCCGATGTGCAGACGGTCACCGCGCAGACGCAGTTCGTCCTGCGGAATGGCAGCCGCGTCTTGCTGGATGGGGGCGGGAGCAATTCCAACACCGCAGGACAGGGCTTTTCAGGAGGCCTGGGTTACGAACAGTTCTTCGATCGCGGAGGCCTGGCCGACAACTTTACCCTTCGTGCCGACTATATCTCCCCGCACTACGCAACGCTCGGCAATCCCGAAGGCGCCAATCCGTCGTCATTCTCGTTTACCTCTCAATACACGCGCCAGTTCAATTTTCGCGTCCTCGCCACGGCCACAGCGTCCTATCTCAAGGGGCGGGGCAGCCTTGGCGATAGCTATCGCGCTGGGTTGACGGGTTATTATCGGATCAACGAGCGCTGGACCATCCAGGCCGGTGTGGACTACGCGAAGTTCCCGACGTCCTTCTCAGGCGAAAACGGATTCAGCGTCAATTTCGGCCTTGTTTTCCAACCCGATTATCGCCGGCGGGCCGAAGCGCGTTACGAAAGCCGGGATGAACTGGGTGAGCTTTCCTACAACCAGAGCGGTCTCAATGAACTGGACAGCGCGGGCTTTGGCGGCGTGGTCGCTCACGAGGACAACAACGTGCGGGCCCAGGGCTATGCGACCTATTCGGGCAATCGCTTTGATGCATCGATCAGTCACTCCAGCTTCGGGCCGGACTTCTCGAACTTCGGCGCCGTCAATGCTACGTCGGCAAGTGTCGGCACGACATTGGCGTTTGCCGACGGCATGTTCGGGGTGGGGCGCCGGATCAACGACAGCTTCATGCTGCTGTCTCCGAACAAGAACCTTGGAGATCGCAGCGTCGTGGCGGGGCAGTCGCTGGCCAAGAACGATTATATCGGGCGCAGTGGGGCGCTCGGCGCGGCGGTCAACAACTTCCTGGGCTCCTATGTGACCCAGTCGGTGCAGTACGATGTCGAGAACCCTCCCACAGGCTATGACATCGGCCCCGGCGTCGTGCGCGTTCATCCACCCTACAGGAGCGGCTATGCCTATGTGGTGGGAACAGATGCGTTCGTCAGCGCGATGGGGACGCTCGTAACGGCGCCGGGCAAGCCGGTCGTTCTTATCGGCGGGCGCGTGACACTGCTCGATGTGAAAGAGGGCGACAATCCTCAGCCCATCCAGTTCTTCACAAACTCCGTCGGCCGGTTCGCCATCGCGAACCTGCTGCCCGGGCGCCGTTATCTCGTTGAAACCTACGGCCCGAACGGCACCATCGACCGCAGCTTCGAGTTCGCGGTTCCAGCCGACACGAACGGCCTTGTCACGCTTGGCACCGTCCAGGCAGGCGCCAGCAAATAGGAGGTTCCGATGCTTCGTTCGTCGCTCATTTTTGCCGCGTTCGCTATTGCCGCCCCTGCCGCCGCGCAATCCGTGCCGCTGGGCGCCACCCCGTCGTCGAATGACTGCCTGGTTCGCGCTGATGCAAGCCCGGCGAGTTGGATCATCCAGGGCTACGATCCGTTCGGCGGGTCGACGCCCGAAGGCACGTTCGCTGTCACCTTCCGGAACGAGGGGACGGGCGATTGCATCTTCACTCCCACGTTCCAGCTGGACCACCCGCCGTTCGGGCTGTCAAAGGGCACGGGCAAGCCGATCGCCTACGCGTTGCTGGACGTAACGAACTCGCAGGATGTGACTCCGCGCGCCGGCCGATCGCAGCGAACGCCTTCCCAGCCCCAGCTGGATCTCAAGGCAAATCAGTCGCGCACCTTGATCTACAAGCTGGTCGCCAACCCGGATGACGTCCGGGACGCGGGGGCGTTCACGCAGCAGGTGGACCTGGAGGCCCAGGACAGCAGCTTCCGTTCATTCGGCGGCACCAGGCTGCTGCTCGGGCTGAACGTGCTACCTTCCGCCCGCATCGGCCTGACGGGCGCTTTCACCATGCAGCATGGACACGCCGTCGTCGACCTCGGCGAGCTGCGCCAGGGGCTGGCTCCGGTGCCGTTGCGCCTTCGCGTGAGCAGCACCGGCCGATACGACATTGCTGTCTCGTCGGCCAATTCAGGGCGCCTCCGACTGGGGGCCAGCGAATGGTATGTGCCCTATACGCTCGCGATCGGACCCAACGCGCTCAAGCTGGAAGGCGCGAGCACCGTTTCCAGCGCCAACGATGACGGCTTCCGCCGCGATTCGCTGCCGATACAGTTCATCATCGGCGACGTATCCAACCGCCTGGCCGGGGTTTACAGCGATGTGGTCTCGATTTCGGTCACGGCGCGCTAACGCGTATTGCGGCTCCGGCCGTTGAGCCACGTTTAACGAGATTTTAGGTATAGCTGGATAGTCACCGCCGCGGAGCTTCGGCTCGTCAGCGGAGAAGTGACGGCATGAAACAGCTGATTCTGCTTGGCATTGCGAGCGCCGTGATCGCGGCGCCGGCGGCGGCGCCGGCGGCGCCTATCCCGGATTCGCCCACGACTTCGGAAACCTCGACGGGAATCAATCTCCGGCTCACCGTTGGAGTCAGCTGCTCGGTTCGCCATCAGGCCGGCGGGCTCGGCGCGCCGTCCGGAGGAGCTATTTCGCTCGGTACTTTGCGGGAGTATTGCAATTCGCCCCGCGGCTATGAGTTGCTCGTGACGTATGCTCCAGGCTCGCTTCGGGGTGCCAGAATCATCGCCGGCGACGACCAGGTGGTTCTCGACGGATCGGGTCAAGCGGTCTTGAGCCGCTCTCCGGGGCCGCGCATCAGAGAACGCCCGGTGTCCGCGGTTCCCGGAGAACACGGGTTCGACACCTCGCGCTTCGAGCTACAGATCATTCCATCATAGGAATCGCTGGAAATTTTCGCTCTAGAATCGTCGCATTTCACGCGGCAAGGCGGTCGCAGGCAGACCAGGGCGGAGCTCTTCTCTCCCCTCGGCTAGCGTGGCGTCCCCTCAAAAGGCCTTCGCGGCTGCTACGACCAGTAACGCAGCGGGTAGGAACAACGCCTGGGCGAGTACCGTGCCGGCGACGCGGCTCAGCGAGAGCCAGACGATCGTTCGGCGGAAGACCGGTTCGCTTACCTTTCCGGTGACGACGTCGTCCGTCATCACCGAGAGCTGCGGATCGATCATGATGAACAGCATCAAGGTCGCCAATCCATTGACGATCGCCGAGAGCTGCGAGGCTGTGACGCGATATTGCGGATAGAGATAGCCGGCGTAAAGCGAGGCGATTACCCCCACGGTAAGCAGCGCCTGAGCGACGATGTTGAGGAAGATAACTGTCAGCGAAACGCCGCGTGGTTTCGACAAGTCCTTCAGGTGGCCCAGTTTTGGTGGCGTAGTCGTCCGCTTCAGGTAGCGAACCCCACCGCGAGCGAAGGCATGCATCAGGAGACGCACGAGCGAGCGATGCTCCTGGAACTCGCCGATTGCGGTAGAGAACCACCGCTGGACGGTGGGCACCATAACCGTTCCGACCAGCGTTGCCGCTGTCGCCGAGAACAACACCAGGCGAAAGTCGTGCAAGAGATGACTCCCGGTTCCTGTAGCAAGCGCCGCTTCGATGCGGCTGGCGAGGAACGGGCCGAGGAAGCCGTTCGACAGGCGTGACAGCAGGACCAGCACATTGAACAGCGCAAACGACATCGCGATGCGCCCGGTGCGCACACCGGCGATACGGGCCGAATAAGCGAGCGCCCCGATCAGCTGGATGGCGAATGTCAGCCCGCAGATGACGGCCAGTTGCAAGTCCATGCTTCGTCCTTTTAAGCCTATCGGGCAACTAGGCTTTACTGGCGAAGTCTGCTTAAGGCCATTGCCTTCGCCAGTCCGGGCGACGAAAATCGGTGCGAACCGGCAGGAAGACACGAGCCAGATGACTTTCGCGCAAGCGGCTATCGTCGCCATCCTGCTCAGTATGCTCGTCGCCTATGCGACCGAGCGCTTCCGGGTCGAGCTGGTGGCCCTGTGTGGACTGGCGGCGGGTTTCGCCACCGGGGTTGTGCCGGTCGAAAAGGTCTTCGTCGGGTTCGCCAGCTCCGCGGTGATTACCGTGGTCGAGGTCCTGCTGGTGGTAGCGGCGCTCTCGCGCACGCGCGTGATCGACAGCTTCGCTCGGCGCATCGTCTATCATTTCCGCACCGAGCGCGCCGCGCTGGCCGTCATCTGCGCGACCGGTGCATTCGTTTCGGTTTTCATGAACAATGTTGGCGCGCTGGCGTTGATGTTCCCGGTGACGATGTCGGTCTGCCAGCGTCTGAACCTGTCGCCCGCGCGTATGCTGATGCCGTTGAGCTTCGCCACCTTGCTGGGCGGGATGTGCTCGCTTACCGGCACGCCGGCGAACCTCGTGGTGAACCAGTGGCTGATCGATGAGACGGGCGGGGGCTTCAGTTACTTCGAGCTGGCGTTGCTGGGCGGACCTCTGACCCTCCTCGGACTCGCGTGGATTGTCGCCGCTGCTCCCCACACCTTCCTGCGCTTCACCGAGAGCTCGACCACGACGGATCCCGCCCCCACGGACTTTCTCGTCGAGCGGCGGGTGCCTGAAGGATCGTCGCTGATCGGTCGGCGCTTGCCGCTGATCGAGGAGGAGCAGGGCCTGCAGGTGCACGGTGTGATGCGCGAAAGCGCGCATGTCTTCGCGCGCCATGCGGACATCGCGCTCGCTGCCGGCGATGTGGTCGTCGTCGAGGGCGACCTCTCCATTATCGACGAACTCGATCAAGCGGGCGAGCTCGTTTCGCTCCACGTGCCCTTCGAAAGCTACGAGCGGCGGGAATATGTCGTCATGCCCGAAAGCCTGCTGCTCGGCTCTCGGCTGGGCAGCGTTCCTGCGTTCGCCGAGCATTCGCTCGAGGTTGTCGGGCTGGCGATGCGGCGCGGGCGGATCGAAGGGGGGTTCAACGAGCTGCAGATCGGCATGGGCGATGTGCTGGTACTCGCGGGCGAGCGCGATGATCTGCGGCAGATCGCCGCCGAGTGCGGTCTGCTGCCGCTGTCGTCGCGCCGGCCGAGCCGCTTCACCGGACGCGCGTGGCCGAGCGTGGGAATCTTCGCCCTCGGTATCCTGGCGACGGCCCTCGATCTGGCCCCGACCGAGATCGCCTTCGGCGCGGTCGTCGTCGCCATGACCCTGGCCGGTAGCCTGAACCTGCGCACCGCGCTTCAGGACCTTAACTGGAGCATCGTCATCCTGCTCGCGTGCATGATCCCGCTCGGCCTCGCGGTCGAGGATACCGGCGTGGCGCGCCTGATCGCGAACGAGATCGCGACTTATCTGCCGTCGGCGCAACCTTTGGTGGTCGGGACGACGATGCTGTTGTTGGCAGTGGGGGTCACGCCGTTCATCGACAACGTGTCGACCGCCGCGGTGCTTAGCCCGATCGCGGCCGGCCTCGCCTCGCGGACCGGAACGCCGGTAGCGCCCTTGCTGATGGCCGTGGCCATCGGCGCTTCGCTCGACTTTCTGACCCCGTTCGGGCATCACAACAATGCGGTGGTGATGGGCGCTGCCGGCTATCGTTTCAGCGACTTCCCGCGGTTCGGGGTGCCCCTGACGATCCTGTGCGTTGCAATCGCGGTGTTCATCCTGTCGCTGATGTTGCCCGGCTGATCGCTTGCAAAATTGTCTTTCGTGCCTTAAATGCCGACTTCTCCAGTAGGGAATTGATCGGTGATCTCCAACAAGGCCAAGTATGCATTCCGGGCCCTTCTAGCCGTCGCCGCCGCGCCCGAGGGCGAAGCCCTGACCAGCGCCGAAATTGCCCGCCGCTACGGCATCCCGCACAAGTTCCTCGAACAGATTCTGCTCGATCTGAAGAAGGCCGGCGTGCTCGACAGCCGCCGCGGCAAGAGCGGCGGCTACGTCATGCTCAGGCCAGCGGATACGCTTAGCTTTGGCGAGGTTTTGCGAATTTTCGAAGGGCCGCTGGCTCCGCTCCCGTGCCTCTCCCGGCAAAGCTACCGGCGTTGCGAGGACTGCGTCAGCGAGGCGACCTGCGAGATCCGGCGCGAGTTCGGCCGCGCCTACGATGCCAGCCGGCAAGTACTCGATTCGCGCACGATAGCCGACGCTCTGGCGAACGCGCCGTATGGGGCCGGCGCGGACGAAAAGCGCCGACTTGCCGGCTAGGCTTTCACAAGCTCGCTTGCATATCCCTATTAAACAGGTAGAGATAACGGGGATTCGTAGTCCCGGCTCTGCGACGGTCCGCCGTTCGGCCTGTTTAGGGAGATTGTTGAATGAACGTTCCGACTCGGCGGCAGTTGCTTTTCGCGGCGCTGTCCAGCGCGGCGCTGCTTGCAGGCTGCTCCAACAAGCCGGAGACTGGAGAGGGCGGAGCGCCAGCGCTCCAGCTTCTCAACGCCTCCTACGATCCGACGCGCGAGCTTTATGAGGCGATCAATCCGAAGTTCGCCGCGCAGTGGAAGGCACAAACCGGCCAGGTCGTGAGGATCAACATGAGCCATGGCGGCTCCGGCAAGCAGGCCCGCGCGGTAATCGACGGGCTCGACGCGGATGTCGTCACGCTGGCGCTCGCTTACGACGTCGATTCGATCGCCGCGAAATCGAAGGCGCTCTCGCCTGGCTGGCAGGCCCGCCTGCCGCACAACAGCGCGCCATACACCTCGACCATCGTGTTCCTCGTCCGCAAGGGCAATCCCAAAGGCATCAAGGACTGGGGCGATCTGGTGAAGCCGGGCGTCGCGGTGATCACGCCCAATCCCAAGACCAGCGGTGGCGCGCGGTGGAACTTCCTCGCCGCCTGGGCTTACGCCAGGCAGCATGGTGGTTCGGACGGCGCGGCGGAGGATTTCGTCAAGCAGCTCTACGGTAACGTGCCGGTGCTCGACAGCGGCGCGCGCGGATCGACCACCACGTTCGTCGAGCGCGGCATCGGCGACGTGCTGCTCGCCTGGGAGAACGAAGCGTTCCTGGCGCAGAAGCAGCTTGGCGCCGGCAAGTTCGAGATCGTCGTCCCGTCGATCTCGGTGCTCGCCGAGCCCTCGGTGGCGGTGCTCGACGGCAACGCCAAACGGCACGGCACCGACAAGGTTGCCGAAGCTTACCTCCGGTATCTCTACACGCCCGAAGCGCAGGAGATCATCGCCCAGAACTACTACCGGCCGATCGATCCGGCGGTGCAGGCGAAATACGCGGCGAACTTCCCCAAGCTGAATCTCGTCACGATCGACGGTGCGTTCGGCGGCTGGCCGGCGGCGCAGAAGCGCTTCTTCGCCGACGGCGGCGTGTTCGACGCGATTTACTCCGGTTCCAAGAAGTAAGCCGCCATGGAGATCGCATTGAGCAGTCAACTGCAGATGCAGGCGGCGCTTGAACCGGCGCGGGCCCGCCGCCGCGCCCACACCCGAAGGTCGATCATCCCGGGCTTTGGGCTGACGATGGGCTTCACGCTCGCATGGCTCTCGCTGATCGTGCTGATCCCGCTCAGCGCACTATTCCTCAGGGCCGCCGGGCTCGGCTGGGGGCAATTCCTGGCCGTCGGTTTCTCCGAACGGGCGATGGCTGCCTATCGCATCAGCATCGGCACGGCGTTTGCCGCCACTTTGGTCAACGGCGTGTTCGGCCTGCTCACGGCGTGGGTGTTCGTGCGCTACCCGTTTCCCGGCAAGCGGCTGCTCAACGCAATGGTCGACCTGCCGTTCGCCTTGCCCACGGCCGTTGCGGGCATTGCTCTGACCGCGCTCTATTCGTCAAACGGCTGGATCGGGCGCCTGCTCGACCCACTGGGCATCAAGGTCGCCTACACGCCGCTTGGCATCACCATCGCGCTGATCTTCATTGGCTTGCCGTTCATCGTCCGCTCGGTCGAGCCGGTCCTGGCCGACGTAAGCGTCGACGTCGAGGATGCGGCGATCTCGCTTGGCGCGCGACCGTGGCAAGTGTTCATGCGGGTAATACTGCCGGCCATCACGCCGGCGCTGCTGACCGGCTTCGCGCTCGCGCTCGCCAGGGGTATCGGCGAATATGGATCGGTGATCTTCATCGCCGGCAACATGCCGTTCAAATCCGAGATCGCCCCGCTGCTGATCGTCACCGAGCTCGAGCAATACAACTACGCCGATGCCACGGCGATCGCAGTAGTCCTGCTGCTCGCTTCGTTCGCGATGCTCCTGGTGCTCAACGGCATCCAGGCGTGGACCCGCCGGAAGGTCGAACCATGAGCGCGGCGCACGTCGCCCGCCGCTCGCGGGGAATTCGGTGGGCGCTGATTCTCGCGGCGGTGCTGTTCATGGCCTTCTTTCTCGTGTTGCCGCTGGTGGCTGTCTTCGCCGAGGCGTTGGCCAAGGGATTCGGCACTTATCTTGCCGCGCTGGCCGATCCCGATGCACTCTCGGCCATCAAGTTGACCCTCCTGGTCGCCGCGATCAGCGTTCCGCTCAACGTGGCGTTCGGGGTCTGCGCGGCCTGGGCGGTGAGCAAGTTCGACTTTCGCGGGAAGAGCGTGCTCCTCACGTTGATCGACTTGCCGTTCTCGATCTCGCCGGTGGTCGCCGGCCTGGTCTACGTGCTGCTGTTTGGCGCGCAAGGCTGGTTCGGGCCGTGGCTGGTCGATCACGGGGTGCGGATCATCTTCGCGGTGCCGGGGATCGTGCTGGCGACGATCCTCGTCACCTTCCCGTTCGTTGCCCGCGAGCTGATCCCGTTGATGCAGGAGCAGGGTCGCGTGGACGAAGAAGCCGCGCTTGCGCTCGGCGCCAGCGGACTGCGGACTTTCCTGCGCGTAACTGCGCCGAACATAAAGTGGGGCCTGCTTTACGGCGTGCTGCTGTGCAATGCCCGGGCAATGGGTGAGTTCGGTGCGGTTTCGGTCGTGTCGGGCCACTTGCGCGGCCTGACCAACACAATGCCGCTGCACGTCGAAATTCTCTACAACGAGTACAATTTCGCCGCCGCCTTCGCCGTCGCCTCGCTCCTCGCCTTGCTGGCGCTGGTGACGCTCGCCCTCAAGACATCGCTCGAATGGAAGTTCGGCTATTCGCACGGGAGCGCCCGATGATCGGTCTGCACAATATCTCGAAGAGCTTCGGCGACTGCGCCGCGTTGCACGCCATCGACCTGACGGTGCGCGATGGCGAGTTTCTCGCCCTGCTCGGTCCGTCGGGCTCGGGCAAGACCACGCTGCTGCGCATCATCGCCGGTCTGGCCCTTCCCGACGAGGGCCGTGTACACTTCAACCGCGAGGACGTGACCGAGCTGCGAGTGGCGCAGCGCAAGGTTGGCTTCGTGTTCCAGCAATACGCGCTGTTCCGGCACATGAGCGTGCTCGACAATATCGGCTTCGGCCTGTCGGTGCGGCCGCGCGTACGGCGGCCGGCGCAAGCAAAGATCCGCGCTCGCGCCCGCGAGTTGCTCGACCTCGTCCAGCTCGGCGGCCTGGGCGACCGCTATCCGGCGCAGCTTTCCGGCGGTCAGCAGCAGCGTGTCGCGCTCGCTCGCGCGCTCGCCGTGGAACCGCAACTGTTGCTGCTCGACGAACCGTTCGGCGCGCTCGACGCCAAAGTCCGCAAGGAGCTTCGCCGGTGGCTGCGCCAGTTGCACGAGCAGATGGGCCTGACCTCGATCTTCGTCACCCACGACCAGGAAGAAGCGCTCGAGCTGGCCGACCGGGTGGTCGTGCTCGATCGGGGAGCTATCGAACAGATCGGTACGCCGGAGGAGGTTTACATGGCGCCGCGCAGCGGGTTCGTCTCGGGCTTCGTCGGCGACAGCAACAGCTTGCCGGTGACGGTGCGCGGCGACCAAGCGCTGTTTCGCAACCATACGGTCGCATTGTCACCACCCCCGCTGCGCGACGGCCCCGCGCGGCTCGACTTTAGGCCGCACGATGTCGCGCTCGCCGCGGATGGCAACGGGCTGCCGTTGGAGGTGAGCGGTATCTATCGCCGCGGCGGCAACTGGCGCGTGGAAGGCCGCGTCGCGGGATCGGATCGCATCGTCGAACTCGACATCGACGCCGACGGGCCGGCGCCGCAGCCCGGCGACAGGCTGGCGTTCACGATCACCCGCTCGCGCGTCTTCGCCGAGGAGGCTGCGCGATGACGCTCCACGTCCACCCCGCCAAAAGGCAGCACATCGACCAAAGCCTCGCCGACGTGCGCGACGCGCTCCTCGCCCTGCGTTACGGCTCGGTAGCGATCACGATCCACGAAGATCGGGTTGTGCAGATCGACGTGACCGAGAAGAAGCGCCTCAAGCCGGGCTGATCTCCGGCTCTTGTGCAATCTATATACGAAAAACTATAGCTGACCGGACAACCGGAGGCATCGCTATCCCGCTCGAAAGGAAGAACGATGATCGTCCGTGTTGCAACCGCCGGCAGCCTGCTGGCGCTGACCCTCGCCGCCAGCCCGGCGCTCGCCGACTCCACGGACGCGCCGTGGACGCTCGACGAGGCGCTCGGCAATCCCGAAGGGCTCAAGGTCAATGCCAGCGTCCGCGCGCGCTACGAAGCGCTTGGAGACCAGTTCCGCCCGGGGCTCGACAAGAACGATGACCTGGTCACCATCAGGACCGACCTGTTCGCGGAATATCGTAATGGCCCGATCCGCATTGGCGGCGAACTGGTCGATTCCCGCGCCTACTTCGGCGATCCCGGCAGCGCGATTAGCACCGGCGAGGTCAATGCCTTCGAGCCGATCCAGGCTTACGTGGGCGCGGATTTCGGCTCGGCAATCGGTAAGGGAAGCAGTTCCAGTCTCGATCTCGGCCGCTTCGTTCTCGACCTCGGCTCACGCCGGCTCGTCGCCCGCAACGACTTCCCCAACACGACGACGGCCTTCACCGGCGCCAGGTTCCAATGGCGCGGCGCGGGCAAGGAAAAGCTGACGCTGTTCTACACATACCCTCAGCAGCGGCTGCCCGACGACAAGGCGAGCCTGCTCGACAACAAGGTGACCCTCGACAAGGAAAGCAATGCACTCGTCTTCTGGGGAGGGCTGTTCACCAAACCCAAAATTGCGGGCGCAGCGAACCTCGATTTGTACTTCTTCGGTCTGCGCGAGAAAGACTGGCCGGCTCACGCGACACGCGACCGACACCTTTACACCCCGGGGGCGCGGCTGTTTCGCGATCCCGCAGCGGGACGCATCGATTACCAGCTCGAGTATGCCTATCAGTTCGGACATGTCAGCACGAGCACGACGCCCGGCGCGCCGCAGCAACACGTCTCGGCACAGACGCTGCATGCCGAGGTTGGCTATCAATTTGTTTCGGCGTGGCAGCCGCGCCTGTCGGTGTTCTACGATTACGGCAGCGGCGACAAGCCGGGCGGCGATTATACCCGCTTCGACGGCTTGTTCGGTTCGCGCACCGGCGACTGGGGCCCGGGCGGCATCGACGGCCCTCTCGGCCGCAACAACATCAGCTCACCCGGTTTCAAGCTGGAGGCGAAGCCATCGAAGCGCTTTGACGCATTTGTGGCCTATCGCGCCGCCTGGCTCGCCAGCGCCACCGACAGCTTCGCTTCGACGGGCGTGAGGGATCCGCGCGGATCGTCCGGCAGGTTCGCAGGGCAGCAGATCTGGGCCCGGACGCGCTACTGGCTGATCCCCCAAATGCTCCGCTGGGAAGCCGGCGGATCGGTGCTGTTCGACGGCCGCTTCCTCGCGCACGCGCCGAACGCGAACGGGTTCGGCAATACCGTGTACGGCTATACGGACCTGACGCTCACAATCTGACCCGATCGTGCGTCACCTGAAGCGTACGCGACGCCAGGCTGGCTGCATCGTGAAAGGCTACGCCAGGATGCGGACTCCGGGCGCGCTGGCGTTGTGCTCGCGATTGTGGGCGCGATGCCGCGCGACTCCGGCATCGCCTTCGTCGCCGGCGTCGCCGATCGAATGAAACCGATTAAATATCCTGATCGCAATGTAGAATCCTTTGATTTTCAGTCCGAGCACAAGTTTGATACCTCGACTCCCATAGTGCAGCGGAGGCTTCGGCGGCACTACTCCGAGTTATGAATAGAGCACTCCCTCAGAGAGTGCTTATTTGGGAGGTAAAAACTAGTCATGATTACGCTCAATTTGAGCGCGCGTGCGCGTTCGTCTATGCTATTGGGGGTTGGCTTCGGGGCTATTAGCATCGCTTTGGCAACACCAGCTTTCGCTCAAGATTCCACGGCTACCCCAACGGCTCCAGCGGCCACCACGCAATCCACCACTCCGCCACAGGACGCTTCGGCGCAGGAGATCACCGTGACCGGCGTTCGCGCGTCGGTGAGCAGCGCGCTGGAGCTCAAGCGCACCGCCACCCAGTTGCAAGAGTCGATCGTCGCGGAAGACATCGGGAAGCTGCCCGATAACAACGTCGTCGAGGCGCTTCAGCACGTCACGGGCGTGTCCATCGTGCGCAACACGGTCGAGCCGGGCACGGTGTTAATTCGCGGCCTGCCGGACGTCACCACGACTTTGAGCGGGCGCGAAATCTTCTCGAGCTCCAGCCGATCCATTTCGCTGCCCGACTTTCCCGCGGAACTGTTGGCGCGGGTCGACGTGAAGAAGTCCTCGTCGGCCGACGATATCGAAGGCGGCATCGCCGGCACCATCAACGTCGAACTGCACCGTCCGTTCGACTTTCCCGGACTGGAGGTCGCAGGTTCGGTGAAGGGCACCTACGGCACGCTATCAAAGAAGTGGGCGCCCGACGCGAGCCTTCTGCTAAGCAACCGCTGGGATACGGGTGCGGGTGAGTTCGGCATCATGCTCGACGGTTCCTACCAGAAGCGGCTGGTCAGCACGGACCGCATGGACAGCACGCAGCGCGCGCTCAAGGTGGCCGGGGTTGCCGATGCGGGGACCGGGCCGGCCGTCGGCGTCCCGCCGGGAAGCGTCGCGGTTCCGTTCATCACGCGCATGACACAGGCGGACACGGTGATCGATCGCCGGGCCCTGAACGCTTCGCTTCAGTGGCGGCCGGACAGCGGCAAGATGCAGCTGTATGCCGACTACTTTTACTCTCAGCTGCGCAACGAGGCGCCCGTCGACGTCGACCTGATACTCAACGGCACCTGCCCCAATCCAGCGGGCTACGAGGTTTTTCCCGGCACCAACGTTCCGCGGGTCATGCAGAACGGTTGTTACGCGCTCACCTCGATGCAGGACCGCCGGACACGCGAAAACACGCAGCAGCTGGCGACCGGCGGAAACTGGGATGTAAGCGACCATCTCACAGTGAAGGCGGAGGGCAACTACACCTGGTCCGACACGAATACGATTTCGTATATTCCGGACGCGCAGTACAACCTCAACTCGATGACCGACGGCGCGACCGTCACCTTCAATCCCTATAACAAGGGCGGGGCGAAGGTCGATCAGCCGGGCAACCCGCAGCTGAACCCCGCCGACACCTATCTCGACCAGTGGTACGACACGCGCGCTCCGGGCAAGGGCCACGAATGGGCCGGCCGGATCGACGCGAACTACCTCATCTCCGACACCTCGTTCATCCGCTCGATCGATGTGGGCTATCGTTACAACAGCCGCAACGCGGTAAGCGATTCCACCGGGACGGGCCTGAATTGCGCGGCTTCCGGGGATGGCTCAAATCCTTACAACAAGTTCATCGTTGCGGCGAGCAACAGCCCCGCGTGTGTCGCCTACCGGGATGCGGCCTTACCGCAACCGTTTAGCACCAACACCGCGACGCACGTGGGGGGCGTTTCCTACTCAAGCCTCGGGCAAGATGCGTACCACCGGACCCGCGGCTCATTCTTCGGCGGCAGGTATGGCACGGATGCCTGGGTCAACATGGACCAGGCGTGGGTCTGGCAGCACGTCGAAGACATGCGCGCCCTCTTCGGTTACAGTGGTCCGCTCGATCTGATTCCCACCAATCACTTCGACGTGACGGAAACAGGCAACGCCGGCTACCTGAAGGCCAATTACGCCTTCGATTTCGGCGGCATGACCATCGATGGCAACATCGGCGTTCGCGTGGTGAAGACCAAGCTCACCGAAAAAGCGTTCACTCAGCAGTATGTGCCTCTCGACCCCAGTGTCGGGCCCACGCAAGGAGTTAACGCGACCTGCATAACCTGCATCGTTTACACGCCGGTTACCGCGACCAAGACCGATACGCAGGTGTTGCCGAGCTTCAATCTCCGCTGGAAGCTGATCGATGGCCTGTACTTGCGCGCTGCCGCCGGCAAGACCGTGACCCGTCCGACGTTCGCTCAGTTGAATCCGGGCTTGACGGTGCGAGCCGCCAACGCCGTTCTCCTCGGCAGCGCCTCGAGCGGCAATCCGGACCTCTCCCCGGTCAAATCGACGAACTATGACCTCGATCTGAGCTATTACTGGAACCGCGTGAACCACCTCACGGCCGCTGTGTTCTATCGGGAGGTCACGGGGTACATCCAGACTCGCCAGACGGCCGTGGTCATCCAGGGTCAGGATTACGTTCTTTCCCGTCCGGAGAACTACCAGAACGCGAAGATCAAGGGCCTCGAACTCGGCTACTCGCAGTTCCTGACATTCCTACCCGGATTCCTGAGCGGGTTCGGCTGGGACGTGAATGCCACCTTCATCGACGCACCCTTCAACAACGTTGCCAAGCGACATCTGAATGCGTCCGCCATTTACGAAAAAGGTCCCGTGTCGCTCCGCCTGTCCTACACTTACAACAGCCCCTACCGGGTGGGCGATTTCGGCAGCGGTGCACAACCCCAGTTCACCGAGGCGGCGGTGCGGACCAACATGGATTTCTCAGCCAACTACACCATCAACGATAACCTGACGGTGTCGTTCGACGCCACGAACCTGCTGGACAGTTACCAGCGGGAGTACGCGGGCAGTGGGGCGGAAAACGCGCTGCTATGGCCTGTCAATCTGTCGCGTTACGATCGGACCTACGCGGTCGGCCTCCGCTTCAAGTTCTAAGCCGAGCCTCTCGCGGCGGCGGGCCAAATGGCTCGCCGCCGGGCGGTTCGGGCTAAGGCCGGGTTCCCAATCTCTGCGCACCGCATGGTCTGGTCAGAGCAAGTGCTCAGGCCGGCACCGTGCGTTTCAATCGCAAGCGCTGCTCTTTCGTCCCACGCAGGTCTGCCAGATGGTCGGGACGGAGAGCCCGGCGACATAGACTTGCGAGATCATGCGCGAGTTGCGGATGTTTTCGAGCGGGCTCTTTTCCAGGACCAACAAATCGGCTTCCTTGCCGGCCGCGATCGTGCCGATGTCGGTGGCGCCCAGGAATCTGGCGTTGCTGCCGGTTGCCGCCGTAAGTGCCTCAAGCGGGGTGAGGCCGGCATCGACCATCAGCTCGAGTTCCCAATGGGCGAAGTAGCCAGGGAAACGCTGACCCAGTCCGCTATCCGTTCCCATGCCGTAAGGTATGCCGGCTTTCGATTCCCGAACCAGGTTTTCCATGGCCGTGTGCAGCACGCCGTAATACATTCCGAAGTGAGGGTCGGCCTTGGCCTTTTCCTCGAACGCCGGGCTCTTAAGCCGGGCCTGAACCTCTGGCGCGACACCGCGGTAGAAGAAGGGATCGTCCGCAAACGGGAGCTTCGGATAGGCAAATGAAGCCTCACGGCTGAGAGTTGCGGCCAGTTGCCCGGTGTGGTGCTGTTTCATGGCTGCGATGAAGGTATCGTCGAGCGGAAAATCACGAACCTCGTGCGCAAAGGCATCGAGACCTTCGTCGACCAACTCACGAGCGCTGTCGCGGTAGTACACATGGGCGACCGCTTTCAACCCCTTCGCATGGGCCTCGGAGATGACCGCCGAGCTCATCGAATAGGGCATCAACTTGGGAATGTCGCCGAAGCCGTCGTCCATCCACAGCTTGATGACATTGGCGCCCTTGGCCGCCTGTGAGTCCACCAGCGCGCGAGCCTCTTCGGGCGTCTTGGCTCGCTGAGGAAGGCCCGCCAGTCCGCCGTAGCCGCCGTCGTACACCACACCGAGACCCGCGGTGTACACGCGCGCCATCCCGTCGCGGTGTTCGCGCTGGGCGCGGCGAACCTCGAACGCGGCGTCCTGGTCCGTGCCCAGGCTCAGCACCGCCGTCACCCCGTATGCGGCATAGAGCTTGAGCTGGGCTTCGACCGAATTGACCGAGTAGTTGGCCAAGCCCTTGTCGACCGCCAGGTGCACGTGGCTGTCGATCAGGCCCGGCATGACGAACTTGCCGCCCAGATCGATGACTTTGGCACCGGACGGAACTTTGACCGCAGACGCCGCACCGACCCAGGCGATGACCCCCTGCGACATTACCAGGGCCGCGTCCTGCCGAGGAGCAGCTCCGGTCCCGTCAAACAGGGTAAAGTGGCGCAGAACGGTGGTGCCGGAGTCTCCCTGCGCGGGCCCGGAAACCGCCGTCGGCGCTGCGCAAGCGCCCAGCATGGCACAAGCCACTGCCGCCCCGATCAGATGTTTGTTCACAAAACGGCTCCGACAGCTTTTTGAATGATCTCGACGCCGCGCGTCCCTATAGAGCGGCCGTCTCGCCAACCGGCGTCGCGGCGGTTTCCCCGTGGATTTCGGCATTGGGATCGATCAGCAACCAGCAAATGGCGCCGATCACGCAGGCGACTGAGGTCACCAGGAACGAGCTGGTCCATCCGAAGTGCTCAGCCACGATCGGGGTGATCTGCGCGACCGCCGCGCCGCCGATCTGGCAACCGAAATTCATGAACCCGGACACCGAGCCGGCGCACGACCGGCCGAGGTCGGCGCTGAGGGTCCAGAACGCGCTCTGGGAGATGTAAAGCGCACCCGAGCCCAATGCCAGCACCAGCGCTGCAACCCGTGCATCGGCGACCTGAGTGGCGAGTGCGACGAATAGCGCGGCGAGGAACATGCCGACCGCGGCCGGGACGCAGCGGCCGACGTACTTGCCGCGGCTGACCGAAAGCTTGTCGGAGGCCCAGCCACCCAGCGCACAGGCGACAGCCATCGCGATGAACGGCAGC
>Ga0207705_10000758_pt1 | contig 26648 bp, 26 predicted proteins | sample KBSC13metaG_FD_184314 | JGI IMG/M metagenome (GOLD analysis project Ga0207705, IMG submission 184314) | Corn rhizosphere microbial communities from Kellogg Biological Station, Michigan, USA - KBS C1-3 metaG (SPAdes) (version 2) | ecosystem: Host-associated > Plants > Roots > Rhizosphere > Soil ... | reverse complement strand
TCAGATCGTGCTTCTTTTGGGCGCAGCTGCCTGCGCAGGCGCCGCGACCCAATTTAAAGGCTATCTTGACACCCCGGTCGACATCACCACCATCGTCCCCGACGCGCCACAGAAGGGCGACATACGATACGACGCGGACCGCAGGGTCTTCCGCGCCACCCGCGCGATGCTGAACACCCCGCGCGGCCAGCTCGCCACGGTCGATCTGCCCTCCTCCGTCCCCGACGTGATGAAGGTCTTTTCCTGCGCCGCCGGCGTCAAATTATCGCCCGAAGCGACGCCCGCCACCTATCGCCTGCTCGCCAACGCCAATGCCGATACTGCGCGCTCCAACAATCTCGCCAAGGATTATTGGAAAAGGCAGCGCCCATTCCTGATCGACAGGGGGCCGATCTGCGATTCCAAGGCAGAGCTCGCAAAGAGCTATGATTATCCCTCGGGCCACAGCACCCGTGGCTGGACCTTCGGCCTCGTCCTTGCCGACGCCGAACCCGACCGCGCCACCCCGATCCAGGTCCGCGCGCGTGCTTATGGCGAAAGCCGCATCGTCTGCGGCGCGCACAATATGAGCGCGATCGAAGCCGGCCGCCTAGGCGCGACCGTGACGCTGGAAACGGTGCGCCAGACGGCCGCCTATCAGGCCGACCTGGAAGCCGCCCGCGCCGAACTCAAAGCCGCCCGCGCCAATCCGGCGCTTGCGCCGGAGGCGGGCTCCTGTTCGGCCGAAGCCGGGCTGGTCGCGAAGTCGGTGCTGGTGGGGGTCAAACCATAATTGCAGATCGAGTCGGTGGGACGGTATGCATCCGGCGTGAAGCTTCTCATCTTTTTAGCGGCACTGCTCCTCGGCTTCGCCGTTGCTGGCTACGCCGCAAAACGACATGATGATCGCCTGTGGCGAGACTATAAGCGGATCCGACCTGGAATGTCCGTCACGCAGGCAACGACCATACTTGGCCAGCCGTCATCGAAAGAGGCGTGCGGCCACGAGTTTGGCGGACCTCCGAGGACATGCTCCGTCGAACTGGTTTACCGCGCCGCCCTCGCCCCTCTTAATCCGCTATATTGGGTCGTTGAGATCGACAGCGAAAATCGGGTTATTTCCGCTGACTGGATGGCCAGTCCGTAGCGGCGACTGAGATTCTGGGGGCAAGCGCCTGACGCTTCTGATGGCATGCAAATCGGAATTTATTCCCGCCCCATCACGCTGATCGGTGTAAAGCAACCGAGGATCAGCCGCGTCGCGTCGAACGGTATCTCTCCCATCGTATCAAGCACGCCGTCCGCATGCATCCGGTCCTCCGCGTCCGCGAGGCTCTCTTTGTTGGGCCAGACCTGCCAGGTGAACACGATCTTCTCGCCCGGCTTGGCGGCAACCGCGCGGCGGAAGTCGGTCTGTTTGCCGTCGGGGACGAAATCCTCCCAGGATTCGACGATCTCAAGGCAGCCGTAGCGCTTGAAGATCACGGCGCCTCGTTCAGCCCATTCCCGATAGGCGTCCTTCTTGTCCTCGGGCACCGCGATTACCAGACCGCAGATATACATGAGGTTGCCTCCTTCCGCTGACGCGCGGGCTAACTGGCCGCCCGATCAGTCTCGGTTCGGGATCAGTGCCTTCAGGATCGGGCGCACCCAATCGTCCTTCTTCATGTCCCACACCACGAAATCGCCGTCGAACTGCCAATAGGCCCAGGCGAAACCGTGCCGTTCGGCCGAGCGCGCGACCGCGCTGGTCCAGGCGACGCGCGACGCCATGTCGCCGCCCTCGCGCGCGCCGAATTCGCCGAGCAGGATCGGCCGGTCATGCGCGCTCGACCAGGCCGAAACCTGGTCGAAATCCTTGTCGATCGTCGCGCGTTCCTCCGCGGTACAGCAGGTCACGCCTGAGACATTGGTATAGGCCGGCACCCAGCTAGCGCCCTGATGGGTAAAGCGCATCGGATCATAATAATGGAAGGTGACGATGATATGCCGGTCCTTCTCCGGCAGTTCGAGCGTGTCGAGCTGGCGCAGGCTGTTCCATTGCGTGGGGCCGATCACCAGCGTGCGCGTCGGGTTGCTCTTGCGCACCAGCGGGATCAGCTCGCGCAGCATCGCGTTCCATCTCGCGGCATCGATCGGATCGTGCGGCTCGTTCAGCAGCTCGAACAGCACATTGTCGCCGCGCTTGCGTAGATGCGGCGCGACCTGACGCCAGAAGGCGAGCAATTTGTCGTGGCAGGCGTCGGGATGCTCGCTGCACGCATTGAAGTCATGTTCGTCGACGATGACGTTCAGCCCGGCATGGGTCGCGCCGTTGATCGCCCAATCCAGCGTGTCGATCCATTTCTGGGGCAGCCGGTTATGCGCATCCATATGCTCGAACGAGCCGAGCACGATCCGCACGCTCGAGAAGCCCGCCGCGCGGATCTTCTGGAAATGATAGGCCTTGAACCGCCCTTTCCGGAAATCCTTCCACAGCGGATCGTAGCCGATGACGTTGACCCCGCGGCCGAGCACGCGGTCCTGGTCCCAGGCCGAAGGCGCGGGCCGCGCCGCTTGAGCGACACCGATGCCCAAGCCCATCGCGGCCAGCAGCAGCGCGCACATTCCCCGTCGAATCGCCCGCATGCCCCTCGCCTCCTTTATCTACGCCTGTTGCTATGTCGTATGTTCCCGGGGCGGCCGCGTCGAGGGGCGATGCGGTCGCTGCGCTTGCGGGGTGATGGCGCCTCGCCATCGGCATGCTCGATCTCGAACCGCAGCGCGCCTGAAATGGGGTTCGCCTCGGCCAGACGCAGCTTGAGCTTCATGCCCGACGTATAGCGCATGCCGGTCTGCTCGCCTTCGAGCGCCTGCGACGCCTCGTCATAACGGAAATATTCGCGGCCCAGCGTCGACACCGGCACCAGCCCGTCGCCGCCCAGCCCCTCGACCGTCGCGAAGAAACCGAACGGCTGGACCCCGGTGATGCGTGTGTCGATCAGCTCGCCAACCTTGGTCGCGAGATAAGCGGCGACATAGCGATCCACCGTCTCGCGCTCGGCCTCCATTGCGCGGCGTTCGGCGGCGCTGATCGCTTCGCCGATACGGGTGAGCGAGGCCTCGTCCTCTGACGATAATTTGGTCTGATCGACGGCGGGCGCGAGGCGGTACGCGCCGACCAAGGCGCGATGGACGAGCAGGTCGGCGTAGCGCCGGATCGGGCTGGTGAAGTGCGCATAGCTGCCAAGCGCGAGCCCGAAATGGCCCGCATTGGCAGGCGCATAATAAGCCTGGGTCTGGGTGCGGAGCACCTGTTCCATGATCTGCGGCCGCTCATCGCGTTCGCCGATGCGGTCGAGCAACTGGTTGAAGGTCCCCGGTTTCACCACCTGGCCGAGCGCGAAGCTGATCCCGAACGTGTCGAGATAATCCTTGAGCGCGACCAGTTTCTCGCGGCTCGGCGGCTCGTGGACGCGGTACATGACCGGCGCCTTCTTGGCTTCGAGCGCCTTCGCCGCCGCGACATTGGCCGCGATCATATAATCCTCGATCAGCCGATGTGCATCCAACCGCTCGCGCGGCGCGACCGAGAGGATCCGGCCCTTCTCGTCCAGCACGACGCGCCGCTCGGGCAAGTCCAGTTCCAGCGGAGCACGCTTGTCGCGCGCCTTCGCCAGCACGCGCCAGCAGGCCCAGAGCGGCTTGAGCGCGCTTTCCAGCAAGTCCGTCGCCCCGGCGGAGGCCGGGGCCGCAGGAGGAAAAAACACTGACGCTGGGAAAAAGCCTGCGGCGGCCCCGGCCTCCGCCGGGGCGACGGTGGAATCAATAGCGGCCTGGGCATCCTCATAGGAGATATTCGCCGCCACACGGATAACCGATCTGGTGAATTTCCAGCTCTTGAGTCCACCATCCGCGGCGATAACAAGATGGCAAACCAAAGCCGCGCGGTCCGCCCCCTCCTTGAGCGAGCATATGTCCGCCGACAATTGCTCGGGCAGCATCGGCACCACCCGATCCGGGAAATAGACGCTGTTGCCGCGCCGGCGGGCCGATCGGTCCAGCTCCGACCCCGGCCGCACATAGAAACTCACGTCCGCGATCGCGACGATCGCCTTGAAGCCGCCGGGATTGGCGGGATCGTCGTCAGCCTCGGCCCAGACCGCATCGTCATGATCGCGCGCATCTGCCGGATCGATCGCGACGATCGGCAGGTGCCGCAGATCCTCGCGGCCTTCGCCCAGTGACTGCTTCGCCATCCGCTCCGCCTCGGCGACCGTCTCTTCCGAAAAGAGGTCGGGAATGCCGTGCTTGTGGATCGCGATCAGGCTGAAGCTGCGCGGCGCGAAAGGCTCGCCCAGTCGCTCGACCACCCGCGCGGTGATCCGGGGCGGCCGCCCCGCTTTCTCCGCGAGCACCAGATCGCCCACCTGCGCCTCGCCCGCGTCGGACACGAGCAACTCGCGCCGCTCGCGCTTGTCGACCGGCTTCAGCCACATGCGGTCGCCTTCCTTATGGAGCACGCCTAGCACCTGCTCCTCGCCGCGCGCGAGCCGCTTCATCGGGTGCGCGACCCAGCCCTTCCCGGCCTCTTCGGTGCGGGCGAGAACGCGATCACCGACGGCAAGCGCAGCGCCGCGCTTGCCATGTTCGATCAAGCGCAGCCGGATTGGCGGGGTCTCGGCATGCCAGACGTCGGGAACCCCCACCGCCTGGCCGCTTTCGTCGATATCCACGATCCGCAGCACGGTCACTTTGGGCACGCCACCCATCTTGTGGAAGGAGCGGCCGGGGGCGCTGTCGATCAGCCCTTCGTCGGCCATGTCCTTGAGCAGCGCCTTGAGCTGGATCTTCTCGTTACCGTGCAGGCCGAAGGCGCGCGCGATCTCGCGCTTGCCGGCGGGCGTATCGCTGCTGGCGATGAAGTCGAGGATCTGCTGGCGCGTGGGCAGGCCGGGTGTCGGGCGTCGAGGCATTTGCGCCACATAGGAGCCATCTGTCGCGCGCGCCACCAAAGCCGTCTGGCGGCACTCTTCCAAACATGGTTTAGGCCCTTGGAGGGACAATTCGGGGGTTAGCGTGATCCTGATTGGGCAATATGATTCACCCTTCGTGCGCCGTGTCGGGGTGACACTGCAGCTTTACAATCTGCCCTACGAACATCGTCCCTGGTCGGCCGTCGGCGATGCGGAAAAGATCGCCGAATTCAACCCGCTGATGCGCGTGCCGACGCTCATCACCAATGACGGCGAATCGCTCACCGACAGCGGCACGATCGTCCAGATCCTAGATCATATGGCAGGGTTCGGCGCTTTCCTTAGCCGCAGCTGGCCGCAGCAAGGCGAGGTGTTGCGCCTCGCCGCGTTCGCGGCGGGCGTGGCGGAGAAAGGCGTCGCCCTGATTTACGAGGCGGCATTCCATGAGGGCGCCAAGCCCTTCTGGCGCGAACGGATGGAGAAGCAGGTGGCGGACACGCTCGCTTTGCTCGAACGCGAGCGCGCCGCGAGCAAGACCGCCTGGCTGTTCGGCGAACGGCTCAGCCACGCCGACATCATGACTGGGGCGACGCTCTGTTTCCTGCGCGAAGCCTTGCCCGGCCGCTTCGAGCTCGACGCGTTCGAGGCGCTCAGGAAACATGGCGAGGCTTGCGAGGCGCTGCCGGAATTCAGGAACGCCTATCAGGCGTTCGTCCTGGGCACGCCCAAGGATTAGAGTCCGGGCCCCTGATTGTTTGTCATTGCGAGCCGCGCAGCGGCGAAGCAATCCAGGCCCGAACCTCGCGGACCGCGGTGGACTGGATTGCCGCGCCGCTGCGCGGCTCGCAATGACGACTGGGATTTACGCCGTCATCAACTCAGGCGACGACGCATCGTTAGATCAATCGCCCGCGAGCATGCCCTTCAGCCGCGCGAAGAAGCCGCTCGTTTCGGGGCATTCCTCGCCCGTTTCGGTCGCACGGAATTCCTCGAGCAATTCCTTCTGGCGGGCGGTGAGCTTGGTCGGGGTCTCGACCTCGATCTGTACCACCATGTCGCCAAAGCCGCGGCCGTTGAGCACGGGCATACCCGCGCCGCGCTGGCGGAGCTGCTTGCCCGACTGGATGCCCGGGGGAATGCGTATCTCATGCGCCTGGCCATCGAGCCCGGGCACTGTGATCGAGCCGCCGAGCGATGCGGTCGAGAAGCTGATCGGCGCGCGCGCGAACAGCGTCGTGCCCTCGCGCTGGAACAGGCCGTGCGGCCTTACGTGAATGAAGATATAGAGGTCGCCCGCAGGGCCTCCACGCGCGCCGGCCTCGCCTTCGCCCTGCATGCGGATCCGGGTACCCTCGTCGACGCCGGGCGGGATCTTGACCTGCAGCGCCTTGGATTTCTCCACCCGCCCTTCGCCGCGGCAATCGCGGCACGGCTCGGCGATCACCTCGCCGCGCCCATGACAGGATGGGCAAACACGTTCGATGACGAAGAAGCCTTGCTGGGCGCGCACCTTGCCATGGCCATTGCAGGTCGGGCAGCCGCGCGCCGACGTTCCGGGTTTGGCACCGCTACCCTCGCACGCGTCGCAACGCGCCGCGACGTCGACGCGTATCTCTTCGTCAGTGCCGTGATAGGCCTCTTCCAGGCTGATCTCGAGATCGTAGCGCAGATCGGCGCCGCGTTGGACCGAGGATCGGCCGTTCGACCGCCCCTGCCCCATGAACTCGCCGAAGATATTCTCGAAAATGTCGGCGAAGCCTTCGAAACCCTGTTGTCCGCCGCCACCGCCGCCATTCTGAAAGGCGGCATGGCCATAACGATCATAGGCCGCGCGCTTCTGCGGATCCTTCAGGACGTCATAAGCGTGGCTGATCGCCTTGAATTTCGCTTCGGATTTCTCGCAGCCCGGATTGCGGTCGGGATGGCATTCCATCGCCAGCCGCCGATAGGATGACTTGATCGTCTTCTCGTCGGCGGAGCGCTCCACCTCGAGCAGCTCGTAAAAATCTACCTCAGCCATTCGGTCCCCCAACACCCCTGCCCGTCACCCCGCCGGAGACGGGGATCCAGATCCTAATTCTGGACTGGAAACCGGCCTGCGCCAGTGTGACGGGCATGGGCATCGCCTAGCCTTACTTCGTGTCGTCGACTTCCGAGAATTCGGCGTCGACCACGTCGTCGTTCGACTTGGCCTCCGCCTCGGCGGAAGCAGCGGATGCGCCGGAGGCCTGCTCGGCTTCGTAGATTTTCTGGCCCATCTTCATGGCGGATTGTGCCAGCGCCTGGGTCTTCTCGGTCATCTCGTCGGCGTTGCCGCCTTCGACCGCGGTGCGGGTCGCCGCGATAGCAGCCTCGATCTCCGCCTTGAGCTCGCCATCGATCTTCGATTCATGCTCCTTGAGCTGGCTCTCGGTCGAATGGATCAGGCTCTCGGCATTGTTCTTGGCCTCGGCCTCGGCGCGGCGCTTCTTGTCCTCTTCGGCGAACTGCTCGGCATCCTTGACCATCTTGTCGATGTCGGCGTCGGACAGGCCGCCCGAAGCCTGGATCTTGATCTGCTGCTCCTTGCCGGTGCCCTTGTCCTTGGCGCTGACGTTGACGATGCCGTTCGCGTCGATGTCGAACGTGACCTCGATCTGCGGCACGCCGCGGGGCGCGGGCGGGATGCCGACCAGATCGAACTGACCCAGCATCTTGTTGTCCGCTGCCATCTCGCGCTCACCCTGGAAGACCCGGATGGTGACGGCATTCTGGTTGTCGTCCGCGGTCGAATAAACCTGGCTCTTCTTGGTCGGGATGGTCGTATTGCGGTCGATCATCTTGGTCATGATGCCGCCCAGCGTCTCGATACCCAGCGACAAGGGCGTCACGTCGAGCAGCAGCACGTCCTTGACGTCGCCCTGCAGCACGCCGGCCTGAACGGCGGCGCCGATCGCCACGACTTCGTCCGGGTTGACGCCGGTGTGCGGCTCCTTGCCGAAGAAGTTCTTCACCGCATCACGCACCTTGGGCATGCGCGTCATGCCGCCGACCAGCACGACCTCATCGATCGCGTCGGATTTCACGCCGGCATCGGCGAGGGCCTTCTTCATCGGCTCGATCGTGCGCTTGATCAGATCCTCGACCAGCCGCTCCAGATCGGTGCGCGTGATATTCTTGACCAGATGCTTCGGACCGGTCGCATCGGCGGTGATGAAAGGCAGGTTGACCTCGGTCGTCTGCGTCGACGACAGTTCGATCTTCGCCTTCTCGGCGGCTTCCTTGAGGCGTTGGAGGGCAAGCCGATCCTTGGTCAGATCGATGCCTTCGGCCTTCTTGAAATCGTCTGCGAGATATTGGACGACCTTGGCGTCGAAATCCTCACCGCCCAGGAAAGTGTCGCCGTTGGTGGACTTCACCTCGAACACGCCGTCGCCGATCTCAAGGATCGACACGTCGAACGTACCGCCACCCAGATCATAGACCGCGATCGTCTTGTTGGTGTCCTTGTCGAGGCCGTAGGCGAGCGCTGCCGCAGTCGGCTCGTTGATGATGCGCAGCACTTCGAGACCCGCAATCTTGCCGGCGTCCTTGGTCGCCTGGCGCTGCGCGTCGTTGAAATAAGCGGGGACCGTGATGACCGCCTGGGTCACCGTCTCGCCGAGATAGCTCTCCGCGGTTTCCTTCATCTTCTGCAGGATGAAGGCCGAAATCTGGCTGGGCGAATAATCCTCGCCGCCCGCCTGGACCCACGCGTCGCCGTTCGCACCCTTCACGATGTGATAGGGGACCAGCTCCGTGTCCTTCTTGGTGATCGGATCGTCGAAGCGACGGCCGATCAGGCGCTTCACCGCAAAAATCGTATTGTCGGGGTTGGTGACCGCCTGGCGCTTGGCCGGCTGGCCGATCAATCGCTCCCCATCCTTGGCGAAGGCGACGATCGACGGCGTGGTACGCGCGCCCTCGGCATTCTCGATCACCTTGGGCTTGCCGCCCTCCATGACAGCGACGCAGCTGTTGGTGGTGCCAAGGTCGATCCCGATAACTTTAGCCATTTTAATCCTCTTGCAGCCTTCCGCCGACCGCCGTGCCCCCTCAATAGGCGAGCACATACCCCCGAGCGGCGTTACCGAGCCGATATAGGAAGGGCGAAAGCGACGACAAGAACCTGCGGCTGCAGGGCGGGATCGAAAATGGTAGGCCGGTGATCAGCCGGCGCGCGCAACCTCGGTTCTTTGACGCCGGATACCCGCGCCAACCATCCCGAAACCCGCGAGCATCAGCGCCCAGCTTGCAGGTTCTGGAACCATCGGGGTGTTGCGGACGAACAGCCAATCGGAGACGCCAGAGGCGTAAATTGAACCACCCCCAAAGGACATGCTTTGGTCAGTGCCGTTGGCCGGCAGGCTGTAATAGGTCGAACCGGAAAGCGTCAGGATGCCGTCGCGAAATACGTCGATTGAGGCGAGATGGGTTTGCGCGTCGGTCGCGCTTAACGCAAAGCGGTAAGTGTGAAAGCCGTGCGTATCCACATAGGCCGTCGCGCCACGCTGAACGTTCCCGCTGTTCAGGAAAATGCGATCGTCGCCTATGAAGAAGCCGACGCCGTAGCCTGCACCCTGCGTAAAGACCAAATCAACGGCGTCGCGGGAGTCCAGCTGGGTCGTGCCCGAGACGTAACGCACCCGCGCTTCTATATCGAGGCCGTCGGCCGCATCGAACGCGGGAATGGTCTCCGGGCCGAGGCCGTAATAGGTGCGACCCGTGATCCGCAGAGCACCACCCGCCAGGACCGCATTCTGCGCCCCGCCGAACGTCCATGCGGGAGACAGCTGATCAGGCTTAAAGCCCGATGCCGCATCCCAATTCGGGATCCCCGCCGCCGCCACTGGCGCAATAGCAACAACAGCCGCAATCGATATCACCGCGAATCTACCAAGCATTACCTTCCCCCCAGTCAGACCTTCGCGGTAATCTGCGCAAAGCAGCAATTCAAATCGGATCAGAAACATGACAAGATTTGTAATACTTCTGATGTTCGCGTCACTTGCCGGTTGCCATAGCCGCTCTTCGCAGCCGGCCGTGGACCGGGCCTGGGTGCGGCTACCGGCTGTCACAGGCCAACCGGCGGCCGCCTATTTCGTCGTCCACGGGGGACGTCGGGGCGCACGTCTTGTCCGGGTGGAAAGCGCGCTCGCCGCCAAGACGGAGATGCATCAGAATATGACGGGCATGCACGGCATGGCGACAATGGCACCGCTTGCCGAAGTCGATATTCCGGCGGGCGGTGCCGTCCAGTTCAGCCCCGGCGGCGACCATGTGATGCTGATCGGGCTCGATGCCGCGGTGCAGCCGGGGACGGCGGTTCCGCTCCGCTTCGGCTTCGCCGACGGAACCACGACCGAGGCCGAAGCCAAGTCGGTGCGCGCAGGCGAGGACGCCCCTTATTAAGCGCGGCGTCCTTGCGCCTTGCGGTCGCTTCTGATTATTCCGCAACTGCGAACAACGGTGTCAACAACGGTGCAAGGGACAAGGACGATGGCCGAGACATGCCTGCTGCTCGTCCTTCCACTGCCGATCTATCGCGTCGGCGGTCGCCTTCACCTCGACACGCAGGCCTGCAACGGCCTGCGCCTTTGGCTCAGGAATTTCGATCGCGTGCTGATGTGCAACCCGGTGCTCGACCGCTCCTCGCCTCCTCCGGGCACCTCACCCGTGGTTGAGACGGTCGCTTCGGCGATGCTCGAAATCTATCCATTGCCCGCGGCCTGGACGCCCTGGCGATTCCTGCGCGTCCTGCCGGGAGTACGCAAACAGCTGCGCGCACTGATCGATCGCGCGACCGACCTGCAATTCGCGATCGGCGGTCTATGGGGCGACTGGGGCGCTGTCGCCGCCCTGATGGCGGCAAGGCGCCACCGCAAGGCGGCGGTCTGGACCGATCGGGTCGAGAGCGAAGTGATGCGCCTTCAAGCCGAGCGCATGACGGGCGCGCGGCGGCTTTATCGGCTTACCAATGCAGCGCTCGCGCGGCGTTTCGAGGCTTATGTTATCCGCCGCTCGGCGGCCGGCCTGTTCCACGGCATGGACACTTATTCGGCCTATGCGCCGCTGCAGGGCAATGCCCATCTGGTGCACGACATCCATCTGGGGCCCGAGGCTCGGATCGATGCGGCGCAGCTCGAGGCCAAGCTTGGCCGCCCCGAACCACGCGCGCTGCGCATCGTCTATGCTGGACGCGCCCATCCCGACAAAGGTGCGCTCGACTGGATAGAGACGCTCGACCTTCTGGCCGGGCGCGGCGTTCCTTTCACCGCGACCTGGTACGGCGATGGTCCGGAACATGCCGAGGCAATATCGCGCGTCGAGGCTCTGGGCCTGACCGAATACGTTTCGTTTCCCGGTGCCACGCAGGATCGGCAGGCGCTGATGGCGGCAATTCGCGATGCCGATATCTTCCTGTTTTGTCACAAAACGCCCGAATCCCCACGCTGTCTGATCGAGGCCCTGCTCGCGGGTACCCCGATCGTGGGCTATGACAGCGCCTATCCCCGCGATCTGATTGCAGACCATGGCGGAGGCGTGCTGACGCAGGCCCAACCCAGCGCGTTGGCCGATGCCGTGGAGCAGATTGCGCGCGCGCCGAACCGCCTGCGGACGTTAATTCATGCAGCGGCACTCGACGGCCATCCGATGGTCGACGAAGAGGTTTTCCATCATCGCTCCGAACTCATCAAAGCCTTGCGCGAAGACAAGGAAACCGCATGCCATTGATCCGCTTCTGGCCTAGCACCGCCCCGACCTTAATCGCTCTCCACGAACCCCAGAAAGAAAGCACGAACCGATGCCCTTGATCGCCTATCAGCGCCTCCACGGCTGGACCGACTATCCGCATCATTTCGCTTTCTTCGAAGCGCTGGAAGAACGCGGGCTCCTCGACAAATATGATTTCGCGATCGATCCCTATATCGACCCGCAATATTGCGGACTGCTGATGCAGCGTTTTCCCCAGCTCATCCTGACCGACAGCGTGTCGAACGGCAGCCGGTTCAAAAGCTTCCTCAAGCGCAACGGCCTTCCGGGCGCTGCGCAGGCGGCGAAGCTCGACGCCAAGTTCGATGCCGTGTGCGAGGCACCAGGCGGGCGCATCCAGCCCATGTATTCGGGCCAGATCGGCGTGTTCTGGGCGCATCCCCGCGTGAAGCGGCGCGCAATCCTGTTCCATTCGATCGAGGAAGGAACCCTCGACGAACCGTTGTCGCGTGAATCCGTGCTTTCCGCCGACATCATCATCACGCGGACCGACGCGAGCGCGGACGTCGCGATTGCAGCCGGTGTTCCGGCGTCGAAGATCACCAAGGCGTGCGATATCGTGTTCCGCCGGCGCTATGCCACCGATCGCTACAAGCCCGGCTGCGCGGTCGCGCTACGCCTGCCCAACCGCAACGTGCCGAAGGAATATCTCGGCGAGCTTCGCAACATCCTCGATTATTTCGAAACGGTGCCCAAGCCGATCGATCATGTCCGCATCGAGGAGCCGATGGGTTCGGAAATGATGCGGCGCGGTTATGGCTCGCAGGAAAAGGGCGAGATATCGATGTGGTACGATGATTTCATGTACCAGCCCTTCATGGCGCGGCGCGATGCGATCGTCAGCTGCCGGCTGCACACCACGATCATCGCTTTGCTGAGCGGCAATCGCGCGATCATGCAATTTCACATCGAGCTTGGCACGACCAAGCTGCAGCAGTTTATCGCGGACCTCGGTCTGGATGAAATCCCGGTCCGCGGAATCGAACATGTGACGCGCAAGAATATCCAGGAGTTCGTCGAAAACCCGGTGCTGATCAGCCAGTCGGCGGCCGACAATGCAGTAGCGACCGCGCGGCGCAAGGTGGAGCTCGGGCTCGACCGGTTCGAGGAATGGCTCGGCACGGTCAAATAGTCCGCGCCACGCGGAAGATGCGATTCTCGCGCGATCAAGGCCGGCTGCTCAGCATGGGCGAGCGCGCGATCGCGGCGCGAATGTTCGGAACGGCAATCGACCTCGATCGGGTACGGATCCACCGCGCCAAATGGTGGCCGTTCCAACCGCGCAACACCGTGATGGCACCGGATGGGGACATCTGGTTCCATCCCGACGACGGGCTTTGGCACGATGACTTCACTGAAGCGCCTCTGCGCCTTCGGGCCCTACTGGTGCACGAGCTTACCCATTCCTGGCAGCACCAGCGTGGCCTATGCCTTCCGCTCCGCCGTCACCCCTTCTGTCGTTATGACTACCGGATCGAGCCTGGACGTCCGCTCATCCGCTTCGGGATCGAGCAGCAGGCGATGATCGTCGAACACGCCTTTCTCGCGCGACAGGCAGGCAAGGCCGAACCGATATTGGAGGCCTTGTTGGCCGGAGCAGGATTCATCGCCACCTGAAGGCGCCCTGCCCCGATGGCGATTTCTGATTCAAGCTTCCAGATCGACTCTCGGCTGCTCGGACGCCTTTGCGACACCCACCAATGCGGGGCGGAGCAGCCGGTCCTTGATCATGTAGCCAGCCTGCATTTCCTGCACGATCGTGCCGGGTTCCTGATCGCTCGGCAGTTCGACCATCGCCTGGTGGCGATTGGGATCGAGCTTCGCGCCGATGCTCTCGATCCTGGTGATGCCATTGCGCTGGAAGACATTCTCCAGCTCCTTGGCGGTCATTTCGAGGCCGGTGACGAGCGGCTTGGTGCCATCGTCCTCGCGCATCGCCGGCGGAATCGCCGCAAGCGCGCGAGAGAGATTGTCCGCGACAGAGAGGACGTCGCGCGCAAAACCGGTCGCTGCATAAGCGCGCGCGTCGATCGCGTCCTTCTCCATGCGCCGGCGCACATTTTGCGTCTCCGCCTGCGCGTACAGCAGTTGCTTGCGCAGATCTTCGATCTCGGCCTGCAGGTCGCTGGCGGCGTCATGCTCGGCCACTTCCGGAGCATCCGCGGCGGTCTCCTCGCGCAGGTCTTCGGCTTCGGGCGTGGTCGTCTCTTCGGTCATGCCATCAATCTCGTCAGTGTTTGAGCGGTGAAATCCACCATGGGAACGACGCGCGCATAGTTCAATCGTGTCGGCCCGATAACCCCTACCACGCCAACCACGCGTCCGTCGGCGCCATGATAGGGTGCCGCTATCACCGACGAACCGGATAACGCGAACAGCTTGTTTTCCGATCCGATGAAGATTTTCATCGCGCGTGCACCTCGCGCGCTATCGAGCAGCCTGACAATCTCCTCCTTGCCCTCGATCTCGTCGAGCAGCTGCCGGACGCGCTCCAGATCCTCGGCGGCGGAGGCGTCGATCAGGTTGGCCGCTCCGCGCACGATCATCACCGGGCGGCGCGCACCGTCCTCCGACCAAACCGCCAGACCGCGCTGGACCAGGCTCTGCGCGGCAGCATCGAGCGCCGACCGGCCTTTCGATATCTCGTCCGCCAGGCGAACCTGTGCCTCGCCCAACGTCAGCCCGGAAAGGCGGGCGCTCACATAATTGGCAACCTCGTTCAGCGCCGACGGGCCGACACCGGGCGGCAGATCCACGACGCGATTTTCGACCGAACCGTCGGCCCCGACCAGCACCGCGACCGCCTGGTCGTTATTCAGCTGCACGAACGACAAGTGGCGTAGGATCGGCTCGCCTCGCGGAACCAGCACCAGGCCCGCGCAGGCGGAAAGACCGGACAACACCTGGCTGGTCGCGGCAAGCGCGTCTTCCACCGGACCGCGCGCCTGCGCCTCGATCGCCGCGCGTTCCTGTGCAGAAGGCTCGGCGGTCTGCATCATGCCGTCGACGAACAGCCTGAGGCCGCTTTCGGTGGGCATGCGGCCAGCCGAGGTATGTGGCGCCGCCAGCAATCCCATTTCCTCCAGATCCTGCATGACGTTGCGGATCGAAGCGGGCGAGAGGTTGAGGCCCCCGAATCGCGAAATGGTGCGCGACCCGATCGGTGCGCCGGTATCGAGATAGGATTCGACCACCATACGGAACACGTCGCGGGCGCGGGTCGAGAGTTCGGCAACAGGGGTGGTCATAATCGCCTATGTAATATACCCGCTCGCCGCTCGGAAGATCGACAAACCAAAAGGATTCACATGCGCCCCAGCGGCCGCGCCCCAGATCAGATGCGGGCGATCACCATCACTCCCGGCTACACCAAGCATGCCGAGGGATCGGTCCTGATCGAATTCGGCGAAACCAAGGTGCTCGTCACCGCCTCGGTCGAGGAAAAGGTGCCGCCGTTCCTGCGCGGCAAAGGCCAAGGCTGGGTCACCGCCGAATATGGCATGCTGCCCCGCGCCACCCATACGCGTGGCGGACGCGAGGCAGCCAAGGGCAAGCAATCGGGCCGCACCCAGGAAATACAGCGCCTTATCGGCCGATCCCTGCGTGCGATCTGCGATCTGACCGCGCTCGGTGAGCGCCAGATCACGCTCGATTGCGACGTGATCCAGGCCGATGGCGGCACGCGCACCGCGTCCATCTCGGGCGCGTGGGTCGCGCTGCGGCTCGCGGTCGACGGCTTGTTGAAGCAGGGGCTGCTCACGGTCGATCCGATCAAGGCGCAGGTCGCAGCCATCTCTTGCGGGATCTGGGAGGGAACGCCTGTGCTCGACCTCGATTATATCGAGGATAGCTCAGCCCATGCGGATGCGAATTTCGTGCTCCTTTCCGACGGCAATATCGCTGAAGCACAGGCCACCGCCGAAGGGGCCACCTATGACGAGGAAGCCTTGCTGCGCCTGCTCCGCCTCGCCCGTATCGGCTGTACCGAAGTCTTTGCCGCGCAGTTGAAGGCCGTTGGGCGGTGACGATCGTGCTGATCGACGACGAGCCGTCGCCCGTGCCGCACCGCAAGCTGGCGCCGGGCAAGCTCGTCATCGCCAGCCATAATGAAGGCAAGGTGCGCGAGATCAGAGCCCTGCTCGAACCTTATGGGATCGAGCCGATTTCGGCCGCCTCGCTCGACATTCCGGAGCCCGAGGAGACCGGTACCAGCTTTGCCGCTAATGCCGAATTGAAGGCGCGCTTTTCGGCCGATTTGTCGGGCATGGTAGCCCTCGCCGACGACAGCGGGCTCTGCGTCGACGCGCTCAATGGTGATCCCGGTGTGTACACCGCCAATTGGGCCGAAACACCGACTGGCCGCGACTGGTATCTCGCCATGCAGAAGGTCGAGGACGCGCTGCAGGCCAAGGGGCCGGAAGCCGGCCGCGACGCGCATTTCGTATGTGTGCTGTCGCTATGCTGGCCCGATGGCCATGTCGAAAGCTTCGAAGGCCGCTGTGAAGGCACGCTCACCTGGCCGCCGCGCGGCACGATGGGCTTCGGCTATGATCCGGTTTTTGTGCCGCTGGGCGACACGCGCAGCTTCGCGGAGCTGGCTCCGGAGGAAAAGCACGCGATCAGCCATCGTGCCCAGGCTTTCCGGAAGCTGGTCGACGCGGTGCTGTGAGCGAGGCTCTCGCGCTTTACGTCCACTGGCCGTTCTGTGTTTCCAAATGCCCCTATTGCGACTTCAACAGCCATGTCCGCGAGAGCGTCGATCAGGATCGCTGGCGTGATGCCTTGCTCGCCGAGCTCGCGCATGAGGCAGGAGTCGCGCCGCAACGGCCGCTGACGTCGATTTTCTTCGGCGGGGGCACGCCATCGCTCATGCCCCCCGCCACTGTGGCCGCTCTGCTTGAAGCAGCCGAACGCCATTGGGGGTTCGCGCCGGGCATCGAGATAAGCCTGGAGGCCAATCCCTCCTCCGTGGAGGCGGCGCGCTTCGCCGATCTGGCCGCCGCCGGGGTGAATCGTGTCAGCCTTGGCCTGCAGTCGCTCGACGACGCGGCGCTGCATTTCCTCGGCCGCGCGCATGACGTGGGGGAAGGGTTGGACGCACTCGATACCGCGCAAAAGGCGTTCGATCGGGTCAGCTTCGACCTGATCTACGCGCTTCCCGGCCAGAGCGCGGAAGACTGGGGGGCGATGCTGGAGCGCGCGCTCGGCTTCGGCACCACGCATTTGTCGCTTTATCAGCTGACGATCGAGCCAGGCACGCGTTTCGCGGCGATGGCCGCGCGCGGCGAACTGGTGCCGACCGACCCCGATTTCGCCGCCGACCTGTTCGAGCTGACCCGCGCCTCCACCGCCGCTGCCGGCCTGCCTGCCTATGAAATATCCAACCACGCGCAACCGGGCGAGGAGAGCCGGCATAATCTCACCTATTGGCGCTACGGCGATTATCTCGGCATCGGGCCAGGCGCGCACGGCCGGCGCCGCGGCGTGGCGACCGCGCGCATCAAGAAACCCGAAAACTGGCTAAGCGCGCTCGACCGTGCAGGGCATGGCATCGAACTCGAAGAGCAGCTTTCGCCCGAAAATCGCGGGCGCGAAGCGCTGGTCATGGGCCTCCGTCTTGAAGAAGGCGTGCCTCTCGATCGGATCGACGGCGCGATCGATCCGGCAGCGATCGAACATCTCTCGGGCCTGGGGCTGATAGACCGAAGCCGAGACCGCCTGCGCGTCACGGCGCAAGGCATGTTGCTGCTCGACGCGATCCTCAGGCAGATCGCGATTTAAAATCCCGTCGGCGCGGGCGAGACGATCGTGCCGCCGCCCGGCCCCAATTGATGCACCGCCAGCGCCCGCTCGGCGATATGGCCGCGCGAGAAACGGAAGGCGCCGTCGACGCCGGAAAAGCCGCCTTCGTCGGTCAGCGCATCGGTCGGGAAGCGATCACCGATCTTCCAGCCCTTCGCGATCCGCACCGTCAGCAACACCGCATCATAGCCGAGGCTCGCCAAACGATAGGGCGTACGGCCATAGCGGGCGCGATAACGAGTCGTGAACTGGTGAAAGAGGGTGTCGTCGACACTCGCGAACCAGGCACCCGCCATCGCGGGCGAATTGTTGAGACTGGATTCAGTATTCCACAATTCGGTACCGAGAATCCGTGCGTCGCCACCTTCAGCCTTGCGGATCAGAGGCGCCGAGGCGACCGCGATCCGGCCGCTGTCGGCAATCAGGACCGCGTCGAACTTTTCCTTCGAAATGGCCTGTACCGCTGCGGCGAGCGACGAAGGCGAGCGCTGATAGGTCTGCATCGCGACCACACTCCCCCCTGCGGCCTCGGCGGTATGGATCAGCGCGTTGGACGCATTGCGGCCATAGACGCCCGGCGGGATCAGACCCGCAAAGCGGGTGAGCCCCTTGCTGCGCGCGAAACGGACGATGCGGTCGACCGATTGTGCAGGCGAGAAGCCCAGCAGCCAGACGTCGTCGCCTGCCGCCGACGCGTCGTTCGAGAAGGAGATTACGGGCACGCCGGCGGCCTCCGCCGGTGCGACAACCGCACGTACGTCCTCACTCAACAAGGGCCCGAGAAAAAGCCTGTTACCCTCGGACAGCGCCTTGCGCGCAGCGGCTTCGGCGCCCAGCGCGGTATCGTAATTGGTAATGCGCAGCGCCTTGCCGCCGGTGTCGGCGAGCGCCATCGCGGCGGCATCGGCGATCGAGCGGCCGACCGCGGCGTTGGGGCCGCTGAGCGGCACCAGCAAGGCAACCCGGTGGCGCTCGACGTCTTCGGGCAGGCCGTTCGGCGCGGTGGGCTTCACCACCGGCTTGGCGATCGTCGGCGGCGGCGGCGCGCCGCGCGGCACGACGGTCGAGCAAGCGGAGAGCAAGGCAAGACATACCAGGCCACCCAAACGCGCGAGCGAAAACATCCCCGATTGCCGTCGGGTGCCCGCCTCTGCCATGCTCATTACCATGAATTCCTCTCCGCCCGAGGACGGGCGACTTTCACCCGGCCTCTACATCGTCGCGACCCCGATCGGCAACTTGTCCGACCTCTCTCCGCGCGCCGCCGACATATTGAGTCGGGCGGACGCGATCGCGGTCGAGGACAGCCGGGTTACCGCCAAGCTCATGGCGCATATCGGCGCAAGGCGGCCGATGGTTCCCTATCACGATCATAATGCCGATCGGGTGCGGCCGGGGCTGGTAGCGCGGCTGGGTTCGGAGGCGATCGCCCTGGTGTCCGACGCCGGCACGCCGCTGATTTCGGACCCCGGTTTCAAGCTGGTGCGCGATGCGCGCGCGGCGGGACATAAGGTCGTCACCCTGCCTGGCCCGTGCGCGGCGATCGCGGCGCTGACGCTGGCTGGATTGCCGACGGATCGCTTTCTTTTCATTGGATTTCTGCCGTCGAAGGCAAAGGCACGAGCCGACGCGATCGCGGAGATCAAGGCGATCCGCGCGACGTTGCTCTTCTATGAATCGGGCCCGCGCCTGAGTGTTACACTGGCGGCTCTGGCGGAGGGCCTGGGGGATCGCGAGGCGGGGGTCGCGCGGGAGATCAGCAAGACGTTCGAGGAATGCGTCACCGGACGCCTGTCGGAACTTGCCGCGCGCTATGCGGACATACCCCCCAAAGGGGAGATTGTTGTGGTCGTCGGGCCGCCGGGCGAGGCGCCGAAGGGGTCGATCGAAGATGCGGATGCGCTGCTGATCGAGGCACTGAAGCGGCTTCCCGCCGCCAAGGCGGCGAGCGAGGTGGCGAAAGCGACCGGGCTGCAAAAGCGCGATCTCTATGCCCGCGCGCTGGAACTGAAGGAATGAGGGACCGCCGCAAGGCCGAGAAAGCAGGCCGGGTCGGCGAAACCGCGGCGGCCTGGTGGCTGCGGCTGAAAGGCTGGCGGATCCTCGCGCGGCGGGTGCGGACCCCTGCGGGAGAGGTGGATCTGGTCGCGCGGCGCGGAAATCTGGTGGCCTTCGTCGAAGTGAAACGACGCAAAACCGGTGAGGAGCTCGACTTCGCGATCGACCAATTCAGGCTCGCACGTGTGGCGGCAGCGGCGGAATATCTCGCCCCGCGCTACATGGAGATGGGCGATGACATGCGCGTGGATGTGATCCTGATCGCGCCTGGACGCACGCTTCGCCATATCGAGAATGCCTGGATCGGGTGACAAGACAGAGTCGAATACCTAGGTGCGGTCACCAAGGAGAAGCTCATGAGCCTGCGCGTCGCGGTCCAGATGGACCCGCTCGATAAGATCAACATTGCGGGCGATTCGAGCTTCGCGCTGATGCTGGCGGCGCAGGAGCGCGGGCATAAGCTGTTCCATTATACGGCGGGCGACCTGTCCTATCGCGACGGACGGCTGACCGCGCCGGCGCATCCGGTGACCGTGCAGCGCGTGGCGGGGGATCATTTCCGGTTCGAAGAGGTCCGCACGATCGATCTGGCCGACGATGTGGACGTGGTTCTGATGCGTCAGGACCCCCCTTTCGACCTCGCTTACATCACCGCGACGCACCTTCTGGAGCGGATTCAGGGACAGACTTTGGTCGTCAACGACCCCGCTGCGGTGCGCAACGCGCCCGAAAAGCTGTTCGTGCTCGATTATGCGGAGTTCATGCCGCCGACATTGATCACCCGCCGGCTGGAGGAAGCGCGCGCTTTCCATGCCGAACATGGCGAGGTGGTGGTCAAACCGCTGTACGGAAATGCCGGTTCGGCGGTGTTTCACGTGGGCAAGAAGGACGCCAACCTTGCGGCGTTGACCGAATTGTTCGGGCAGGTCTGGCGCGAACCTTTCATGGTTCAGGCCTTTTTGCCGGACGTTTCGAAGGGCGATAAACGCATCGTATTGGTCGACGGAAAGCCCACTGGCGCGTTGAATCGGCTGCCGAAAGCAGGCGAAATCAGGTCCAATCTGGCGGTTGGAGGCACGGGTGCGGCGACCGAATTGACGCCGAGGGAGCTCGAAATCTGCGCCAAACTCGGCCCGGAACTGGCGAAACGGGGGCTCATATTCGTCGGAATCGACGTGATTGCGGGCTATCTGACCGAGATCAACGTGACATCTCCGACCGGAATCGTGGCGATCGACCGGTTCAACGGGACGGATACGCCGGCCATGATCTGGGATGCGATCGAGGCGCGGTTCGCGCGGCTTTGACATCACCGCGCCAACGCGCTCCCGACGACCTCAGTCCCTCAACAGCAGCACCGACACCCGATGTTCGCAGCTCTGGCGCGGCTGGGCGTCGGCGGGCGCGGTCGGATCCTCGAAAGCGGTGTGGAAGCAGGCACGATAGGGCTGCGATTGCTCGTCCTTCTTCAGCTCGAAGAGCTTGAAAACCAGTAGCTCGTCCGGGGTCATGTCCGGATAATAATACCAGCGCTGATCCTCATTATGCGCCAGGCTGACATGGTAGGTCAGCGCTCCGCCCGGGGCGATGCCCTCGAGCGCCGTCGGAATGATATCGGCAGGATCGATTGACGTCGGATCGCATAGAGCGAGCGGCATATGCCTGAGCGGGCCAGCCATATTGGTGGTCCGCCAGAAATCGAGCGAGAGGAACTCCTCGACACGCTCGCTCTCGAACGAAGCACGCCACTGCGCCCCCATTTCGGGTGTGGTGAAGGCCTCGACATTGCGCTGAAAGTCGTCCGCGGTGGTACCGTGATCCGAATGGACGCCCAAGCCATATTGCGGTGTCGACGTGCCCGCGCCACGGCGCATCGGGCTGGGCGGCTGACGGATGATGAGGTCCCGGCCCGGGTAAAGCCGCTCGCGGATGATCGTCTCAACCTCGGGCAGGTAGCGCGCGGTGACCTGTTCGGAAGCGTCCCAGTCGGTCACGCGCGTCGGCGCCTTGAGCAGGACGAAACCATGTTCCGCGAGGAAATCGGCTTCGGACGTCGCATTCGCCTGAAGCAGGCGCGCATTGTCGATTCGCGTCGTGGGCTTTTGCGGCGGACGCCCGGTTCCGCTGCGCATCAGTTCGGACAGATTGATCCGCTCGGCGGAGCGATAGCCGGGCGGGAATTGGCCGTTCAGCTGGACTTCGATCATCGCCTTCTCCTCGCTTGATTCTTAGCGCAGGAAAAATCGCTCGTCATGTCCACACGGGCCGCGACGCCCGATTTGCACGCGCTGGATGGTCCATTCCACGCGGCGGGAATGATCGATCAGCTCAGGAATTCGCGCACATAATCATTGGCGGGGCTACCCTGGACCGCATCGGGCGTATCATATTGTTCGATCTTGCCGCTGCCCAGGATCGCGACCTTGTCGGCGAGCGCGAAGGCCTCTTCATAATCGTGCGTGACGAAGATCGAGGTGAGGCCGACACGATCGTGGATTTCGCGCAGCGCGCTGCGCAGCTCCCGACGAACCTTGGCGTCGAGCGCGCCGAACGGCTCGTCGAGCAGCAAAATCTTGGGTTCGCGGGCGAGCGCGCGGGCGAGCGCGACGCGCTGGCGCTGCCCGCCCGAAAGCTGTGCCGGATAACGTTTGCCGTAGCCGGGCAGCTGGACCAGTTCGAGCAATTCCTCGACGCGAGCTTTGATTGCCGGCTTGTCGGGACGCTGACCGCGCTTCATCACATCCAGACCGAAGGCGATATTATGCTCGACCGTCATGTGCCGGAACAAAGCATAATTCTGGAAGACGAAGCCGATCCGCCGATCCTGCGGCGCGCGATCGGTGACGTCCTCACCGCCGAACAAGATCTGCCCGCTCTCGGCGGTTTCCAGCCCGGCAATGATGCGCAGCAAGGTGGTCTTTCCCGAGCCTGAGGGGCCCAGCAAGGCGACGAAGGCGCCGTCCTCGATTTCGAGCGAAACCTCCTTGAGCGCCGGATAATGACCGAAACCCTTGACGATGTTACGAACGGTAATTGTCATTCAATGTCCCGAGGCGGCGAGCTGGTCGCCGTGACGCCATTCGAGCAAACTCTTCACCACCAATGTGACGAGCGCGAGCCCCGCCAGTAGCGACGCGACGGCGAACGCCGCAGCGAAATTATATTCGTTGTAGAGAACCTCCACTTGCAGCGGCATCGTGTTGGTCTCGCCGCGGATATGGCCAGAGATGACCGAGACCGCACCGAATTCCCCCATCGCGCGGGCGTTGGTCAGCAGCACGCCATAGAGCAAACCCCAGCGGATATTGGGGAGCGTGACCCACAGGAAGATGCGCCAGCCGGGTGCACCGAGCGTCAGCGCCGCCTCCTCTTCCTCGCGGCCCTGGCTCTGCATAAGCGGGATGAGTTCGCGCGCAACGAACGGCAGGGTCACGATCAAGGTCGCGAGCACGATCCCCGGGACCGCGAACGCTATGCGTATGTCGTGCGCAAGCAGCCAGTCGCCAAACCAGCCCTGCGCCCCGAACAGCAACAGATACATCATGCCCGCGACCACCGGCGAGATCGAGAAAGGCACGTCGATCAGGCTGATCAGCAGGTTCCTGCCCCGAAAATCGTGCTTGGTGATCGCCCAGGCGGCGGCGACCCCGCATACCATGTTGATCGGAACCGAGATGGCGGCGACGGTCAGGGTGAGCTTGATCGCGGCCCAGGCATCCGGTTCGACCACCGCCGCCTTGAACGCGGCGAGGCCGTGGCGAAACGCCTCACTGAATACCGACGCGAGCGGCAGCACGAGCAGCAATCCGACATAGGTCACGGCAACCAGGATCAGCAGGATCCTGGTTATGATGCTTTCGCTGATCGCCTTGTTCTTGGCGCTCATGCCGCGCGCCTGCGCAATTCGCGCCCCTGCCAGACATTGATCAGAAGCAGCAGCAGCAGGCTCGCCAGAAGCAGCACCGTCGCGATCGCGGTCGCGCCGGCATAATCATATTCCTCAAGCTTGGTGACGATCAGCAAAGGGGCGATTTCCGATTGGAACGGCATGTTGCCCGCGATGAAGATCACCGATCCATATTCGCCGACGCCGCGCGCGAAGGCGAGCGCGAAGCCGGTGACGACGGAGGGGAAGATTTCGGGCAGGATCACACGGCGGAAGATCGTCCAGCGACGCGCACCCAAAGTCGCGGCGGCTTCCTCGATGCCTTTACCGAGATCCGCCAGCACAGGCTCGACCGTGCGCACGACGAACGGCAGGCCGATGAAGGTCAGCGCGATCACCACGCCGATCGGATTATAGGCGAGTTGCAGGCCGATGGTGGAGGCTGGCTTTCCGACCCAGCCACTATTGGCATAGACTGCGGTGAGCGCGATGCCCGCGACCGCGGTCGGCAATGCGAAGGGCAGATCGACCAGTGCGCCGAGCAGGCGCCGCCCGGGAAAGCGATAGCGCACCAGCACCCAGGCGACGAGCAAGCCGAAGACGGCATTCACCGCCGCGGCCGCCAACGCCGCCCCGAAGCTCAGTTCATAAGAAGCGATCGCACGGCGCGAGAAGGCGGCTTCGACGAAATGCGCGGGGCCCAGTGCGACCGACTTCGCGAACAGGGCGGCCAGCGGCAATAGCAGCAGGATCGTCAACCACAGGATGGTGACGGTGAGCGTAAGGCGAAGGCCGGGGAGAGGCGAATGCCCCCCCCGGCGCTTGCGCGACAGTGACAATGATCTGCTTGCCATCAGAAGTCGAACTGCAGCCTTGTTGCGTAGGCGTCACCTTTCGCGGTGGTGCCATTAATCGCGGCCGGCGCAACCACCAATGGTGAGTTGGTGCCCTTGAAGCGAATATAATTGAAGATGAAGCGAGTGTTGGGGTTCAGATACCAGTTGAGCCCGCCGGTCCACGACGTCGCCAGATGCGGCAGCGGCGATATGGCATGATCGGTCAGGTCCATCCGATCGTAGCGCGCGGCAAGCTCGAAAGCGCCCCAATGGCCGGCGCCCGGATTGAAATCGTTGAACGGCTTCACCCGATCGACGACGCCGCCCTTGAAGCCGCGACTTTCGCCGGTGAGGAAGAAGGTGCCGAACACATAATAGCCATCGAAATTGCCCGATGGCACGGCGCCATAGCGATCGACGTTGAGATGGCCATATTCCGCCTGCGCGGAGAAGGGGCCAAATACCACCGCCCCTTCGGTCCCCCAATAAGTGGCGTCGCGCACACCCTGCGTCTGCGCGGTGCCGCTCGTGACAGGGCCCAAAGTGACGGATTCGATCAGGCCGTTGTCGACGCGGGTTCCCGGCCGATCGCCAAGTGTGACGCTCTTGTTCGCGAGCTGGCTGACGTGAAAGGCAGAGCCGCCAAGGTGCGCCACCCGGCCTGTATCGTTGATCGGCTCGAACGTGACGCGGCCGTTGACGCTATAGGCCTCGTCCGGCGTGGTCGCATTGCGTTGCACGCCCTCACCTGCCCCGAACAGACCGACCGTCGCGGTAATCTTGCCGGTCGAATAAGCGACGCTCGCGCCGACGCGGCGTTCGGCCCCGACCGCACCGAACGCGTTGGTGAACATGCCGCGCTCAAGGAAGGTGTTGAGCGCGTCGGTGCTGTTCGCTTCCAGCCCGTACGGCGCCTTGTGCTGACCGACAGTGATCAGCAGATTCTTGAAGCCGGCATACTGGATGTAGGCATCGAGCAGGTTGACGTTCTGCTTCACGAACTCCGCCTCGATCCGGTATTTCCAGACCTTCCAGGCGGTGCCGTCGAAGCCGAAACGGCCGCGGCGGATATCGGTGCCGTTATTGTAATCATAGCCGCCGGCGCGGCCGTGATAGGCGGCGTAATCGATCTGGAACGTTCCGCGCGGGTGAAAGGTGAAGCTGTCGGTGACGTCGGCAAAGGTCGGCGCAGGACCGGGTTGGACTTCCTTGGCGGCCCGCACCTCGACCTTCTGGACGCGGGTCTCGGTTTCGGCCGCGGCGGATTCGAGTTGCCGGTTACGCGCTTCCAGCGCGGCGACCTTGGCTTCGAGCTCGTTCAGCCGATCGAGCACCGCATCGCCGGTCTTGGCCACCGGCGTCGGCGGCGCGGTCGCCGCATCGGCGGGGACCGCCGTGTCGAGGCCCGAACCTTGTTCGGCACCGGAGGGGCTGGTCTGCGCGCTCAAGGGCGCGGCGAAGGCAAGCGCTGAGGCGCTCGCCAGCAAAATCTGGCGTATCATGATCTTGTCCCTTTCGTCAGGAGCGGCGGGCCCTCCCAGGCCCCGCCAACCCGTTCATTTCTTGGCGTCTTCGAATACCTGGTCGAACACGCCGCCATCATTGAAATGCGCCGCCTGGACGCGCTTCCAGCCGCCGAAATTCTTGTCGATCGAAAGCAGCGGCAGGCTCTGGAACTGCGCTTTGAACTGCGCGGCCACGTCGGGATCGCGCGGGCGGTAATAATTCTTGCCTATGATCTTCTGCGCCTCGGGCGTGTAGAGGAACTTCAGATAGGCTTCCGCGACGGCGCGCGTGCCCTTGCGATCGACCACCTTGTCGACCACCGCGACCGGCGGCTCAGCCAGGATCGAGATCGACGGATAGACGATCTCGAACTTGCCCTTGCCGAGCTGGTTGGTCGCGAGGAAAGCCTCATTCTCCCAGGCGAGCAGGACGTCGCCCTGGCCGCGCTGGACAAAGGTGGTGGTGGCACCGCGCGCGCCGCTGTCGAGCACGGGCACGTTGCGGAACAATTTGGTCATGTAATCGCGCGCGCCGGCGACCGATCCGGTCTTGCGTTGGGCGTAGCCCCAGGCTGCGAGATAATTCCAGCGCGCGCCCCCCGAGGTCTTGGGGTTGGGGGTAATCACCTTGACGCCCGGCTTGATCAGATCGTCCCAATCGTGGATCGCCTTCGGATTGCCCTTGCGGACCAGGAAGACGATCGTCGAATAATAAGGCGTCGAATTATGATCGAGGCGCGACTGCCAATTGGCAGGCAGCGCATGCGCCTTGTCGGCGATCGCATCGATATCCGCCGCCAAAGCGAGCGTCACGACATCCGCCTGAAGCCCGTCG
>Ga0207705_10000756_pt1 | contig 26658 bp, 35 predicted proteins | sample KBSC13metaG_FD_184314 | JGI IMG/M metagenome (GOLD analysis project Ga0207705, IMG submission 184314) | Corn rhizosphere microbial communities from Kellogg Biological Station, Michigan, USA - KBS C1-3 metaG (SPAdes) (version 2) | ecosystem: Host-associated > Plants > Roots > Rhizosphere > Soil ... | reverse complement strand
GTCGCGAAATCCTGACGTTGGCACTCGGACGGCGGAATGGAACGGTGGGCTGATCGCTGTCCTCCCCCTCCGTCAGGCTGCGCCTGCCACGTCCCCCTGGCGGGGGAGGATTGGACCGCACCCGCAGCCTCCTGCCGCGCTGCGGCGATCGGCGCTTAACCCCTTACCCTTGGGGAGAGGGAGGGACCCACCGCGCAACGGGGACGGTGAGGGCATGCGCATTCACCTCATCCCGTCATGCCGGACTTGTTCCGGCATCCAGCGCGAGATTGCGGTCGAGCCGCAGAGCAGATTCCCCGGTTTCGCCACACTCACAAATAACTCTGCTTGACAGAGTGCCTTATAATCCGTAGCTCTGCATCACAGAGTTCTTTAGGGATGATTCGGGATGAAGATCAGCAGGGACGACGCCGCAGGGGCGTTGCGGGATATCGAGGCCGCGCAGGCGCGTGCAGGCGAAATGCGTGGCTACCGCCTCGCCGGCCCTTATCTGATCGGCTGGGGGCTGATCTGGGCGATCGGCTATGCGCTGATGGCTTTGCGCCCCATGTCGGAATGGGGCCTGATCTGGTTGCCGCTCGATCTTATCGGCATCGGCGGCTCGATCATCGGCGGCATCCGCAGCAATCAGGCCCCGCAAATCACCGGCACAGGCAAAACTGGCACTTGGCGCGTGATCGGCGCGGTTCTGTTCACCGCGATGTATATCGCCGCGACTTATGCCCTGTTCGCGCCGCATGACGTCGAACCGTACATCATCTACCCGGGTATGGTCGTCGGCGCGGTATATGTGATGATAGGCTTGGCCTGGATGCCGCGGCTCGGCTGGATCGGGCTGGCCATCTTTCTCCTGACCGTGGCCGGCCTCTTCATCGCACGCGATTTTCTGCTCTACTGGATGGCGCTGGTCGGCGGCGGGGGCTTGGCACTGAGCGGCTTGTGGCTGAGGAGCGCCTGATGCGTGCGCCCGACGAGATCATCCACCAGTCACTGCGGCTCAAGATCATGGCAACGTTGAACGCAGAACATGGCGAGGGGCCAATGGAATTCACGCGGCTCCGGGGTCTGCTCAAGGCGACCGACGGCAATCTCGGGAGCCATCTGATGACGCTCGAAAAAGCGGGCTACGTGACGATCGAGAAGGATTTCCTCGGCAAGAAGCCGCGCACCCGCGTCGCGATCACCCCTGCAGGCGCCAAGGCCTTCCGCGGCCATGTCGCCTATCTGCGCGAGGTACTGGAAGGCGCCTAGACCATTTCAATAAAGCCGCCACGAGCTCCCCCTGCCCGTTCGGGCTGAGCCAGCGACCGCCGCATTTTTTCGGATCATTCCCGCAAGAAGCACGGCGCCTCGAAGCTCGGCTCGAACGGGCTTTTCAGCCGAAGCGCGCCTTGAGCTCCAGCATCGCGATCGCCGCCTTGGCAGCCTCGCCGCCCTTATTCTTCTCGTCGGGCTTCGCCCGCGTCAAAGCCTGCGCCTCATTCTCAACGGTCAATATGCCGTTGCCGATCGGAATGCCGTCAAGCGTCAGCGCCATCAGCCCACGCGCGCTCTCGTTCGAGACCACCTCGAAATGATAGGTCTCGCCGCGGATCACCACGCCCAGCGCGACGAAGCCGTCATAGCGCCCCGTCTCCGCCGCCAGCGCCACCGCCGCCGGAATCTCCAGCGCGCCCGGGACGGTGATCGTCTCGTGGCTATGCCCGGCTTCCTCAAGCGCGGCGCGCGCGCCTTCGAGCAGCAGGTCGTTGAGATGCGCGTAGAATCGCGCCTCGACGATCAGGAAGCGCGCCATCATTCGTCTCCGGTGCAGGGGATCGGCCGCTCGCCGACGATCGAAAGACCATAGCCGTCGAGCGCGATCAACACATGGTGTGAATTGGTGAGCAGGATCATGTCCTGCACGCCGAGTTCGGTCAGGATCTGCGCGCCGACGCCGTAATCGCGCAACTCCTCGGGATCCATCCCGCCGTCGCCTTTGGTCGTCTGCGCCTCGAGCACTTTCGAAAGGCGGCCGCCGACCATCGGCTTGGTCAGCACGACGATCACGCCCGAGCCTTCCTCGCCGATGATCTTCATCGCGCCCGCAAGCAGCCCGCCGCGCTTGGAGACCTCCCCAAACATGTCGGCGAACAGGGCCTGCGCGTGCATCCGCACCAGGGTCGGCTTGGCTGGATCGACCTTGCCCTTCACCAGCGCGATCTGCTCGTCGCCGGTCGCCTTGTTGTAGAAGCTGATCGCGGTCCATTCGCCGCCCCAGCGGCTGGCGAAGCGGGTCTCGGCGCGCTTCTCGACCAGATGGTCGTGGCGACGGCGATAGGCGATCAGGTCGCGGATCGTCCCAATCTTCAAATTATGGCGCTGCGCGAACGCGACCAGATCGTCCAGCCGCGACATCGTGCCGTCATCGTTCATGATCTCGCAGATCACGCCCGAAGGATTGAGCCCCGCCAGCCGCGCGACGTCGACCGCCGCCTCGGTATGGCCCGCGCGCACCAGCACCCCGCCCTCGCGCGCGACGAGCGGGAAGACGTGGCCGGGGGTAACGATTGCGTCGGGACCGTTGGATGCGTCGATCGCGACCGCGATCGTGCGCGCGCGGTCGGCGGCGGAAATGCCTGTGGTGACCCCGGTCTTCGCCTCGATCGAGATGGTGAAGGCGGTCTCGTGGCGCGTGCCATTGTGGCGGCTCATCAGGGGCAAGCCGAGCTGGTCGACCCGCGCCTTGGTCATCGCCAGGCAGATCAGTCCGCGGCCATGCGTGGCCATGAAGTTGATCGCATCCGGCGTCGCCATCTGCGCGGGAATGATGAGATCGCCCTCATTCTCGCGATCCTCGTCATCAACCAGGATGAACATGCGGCCGTTGCGCGCCTCCTCGATCACCTCTTCGGGCGTCGACAGGAAAGCATGGCGCAGCCGGGCGATCTGCGGATTAACCGACACGACGCAATTGCTCCATCCGCCCGAGATAGCGTGCGAGCACGTCGATCTCGATATTGAGCGCGCGACCCGGAGCAATTTCGCCGAAAGTCGTCACCTCCTGCGTGTGCGGAATGACGTTGATCCCGAACCGCACGCCACCGCCCGAAAGATCCTCAACCTCGTTGACCGTCAGCGAGACACCGTCGAGCGCGATCGATCCCTTGGCGGCGATATAGGGCGCAAGGGCGGCCGGCGCCTCGATCACAATCCGTGTGCTGTCGCCCTCGGGCACGACTTCCACCACCGTGCCGACGCCGTCGACATGGCCGGTGACGATATGCCCGCCGAGCTCGTCCCCGACGCGCAGCGCACGCTCCAGGTTGAGCGGCCGGCCCTCGCCCCAGTCCCCAGCGGTGCGCGACAATGTTTCCGCCGAAACCTCCGCCGCGAACCAGCCCGGTCCCTTGTCGACCACCGTCAGGCATACGCCCGAACAGGCGATCGATGCGCCCAGATCGATGCTCGCAGTATCATAGGCCGTGCCGACGCGCAGGCGCAGGTCGCCGCGATGCTCGACGCCGGTGATCCGGCCGATATCGGTGATGATGCCGGTGAACATATCAGTCTCGCACGCGCTCGTAGACTTCGAGCCGGTCGATGCCAAGCATCCGACTGTCGGCCAGCCGCCACCGCCCATGCGCCTCGCCGAGTGAGGTGAGGCCGATATCGCCTAGCGCAGGACGGCCTGCGCCGATCAAGATCGGCGCGCGATACAGGAGCAGGCGATCGACCAGATCGTCTTTGAGGAATGAGGATGCCGTGACGGCACCACCCTCGACGAAGAGGTGATCCACGCCATCCAACGCCGAAATTTGGGCCGGCTCTTCTACCACCTCTACCTGTCGTCCCAGCGAAAGCTGAGGCGACGAAGTGAGAATGATGCGCCGCGGTCCCGTCCCTTCCAGCCCCGGCAGCCGCACATCGAGCCGCGGCCGATCCGCCTCCCACGTCCCCCGCCCAACCAGGATCGCTTCATGCCGGCTCCGCTCGAGATGCGCATGCGCCCGCGCAGGCGCGCCTGTGATCCATTGGCTCTCGCCATCCGCCCGCGCGATCATCCCGTCCAGCGACAAGGCGAGCTTCAGCGTAACATGTGGCCGTCCCCATCTCCGTCGGGTGAGGAAACCTGCCATGCTCCGCCGCGCCTGATCGGCCAGCACGCCCTCGGCCACCTCGATTCCGGCGGCCCGCAGCCTGGCAAAGCCCTCGCCCGCCGTGCGCGGATCGGGGTCCGTCAGCGCCGCCACCACGCGCGCCGGCCGCGCGGCGATCAGCAAATCGGCGCAGGCCGGACCACGCGAGCTGCGATGTACGCAGGGCTCCAGCGTGACATAAACGGTCGCACCCCGCGCCGCATCGCCGGCTTGGGCCAGCGCCACCGCCTCGGCATGCGGCCGCCCGCCGGGCCGGGTCCAGCCACGTCCAACCACGCGGCCATCGCCCAGGATCACACAGCCGACATTGGGATTGGGAGCGGTCCGCCCACGCCCGCGCTCCGCCAGCGCGAGCGCGGCGGCCATAAAGCGCGCGTCGCCCGCGCTCAGAGGCCGTACCTCGAAAGCGCTTTGTCGAGCCGCTGCCACTGGCGGCGACGCTCCTCCATCGCGGCGCGGCGTTCGCGCGCTACGGCCCATTGGTCCTGCTTGATCTGCTCGTCGGTGCGGTTCGCCGGGAAATCCTCGGCATAGATGATCTTCGGCCTCTCCTGCGCGTGCAGGCGGCGGGAATCGATAATGAATCCGGTAAGGATCAGCGAGGTGATGGCGACCGAGATCGCGCCGAAAACAAGCTTGTAGCGGTTGGTACTGCTCCGCCAGATGCGCCTGATGTCCGCGATCAGCACACGGGGATGAACCGGACGGGGAAAGATCGCCATGGCACCAAGATAGGCGCGAGTGCCGCCGCTTGCCAGCCTCAGCCGAACGCCGCCTTTTCCAGCCGCGCGACCGCGCGCTCACGGCCGATCAACGGCAGCAGCGCCTTCATGTCGGGCCCATGCTCCTGCCCGGTCAGCGCCACACGCAGCGGCAGGAAGAGCGACCGCCCCTTGCGTCCGGTACGATCTTTCAGCGCGTTCGTCAGCGCATGCCACGGATCCTCCGCCCATTCGATCGCCTGCACCGCCTCGATCGCGGCAATCAGATAATCTCGGTCGGCAGGATCAATCGCGGGCGGATCGATGTCGTGCTCGACCAATTCGAGCCACGCCGCCGCATCGCTGATCCGCGTGATATTCGGTCGCACCGCCAGCCACAGCGCCTCGCTCATCCCAAGCGGCAGACGCTCGCGCACCGTTTCGAACGGCGCAAGGTGCAGCATGCGTGCATTGAGCGCGCGCAGCTCGTCGAGGTCGAACCGTGCCGGGGCACGCCCGAAACGCGCGAAATCCAGCCCCTCGATCAAAGGCGTCATGTCGGCGACGGGTTCGACCGGATCGCTCGTGCCGATCCGCGCGAGCAGGGCGTTGAGCGCGAGCGGCTCGATCCCGTCCTCACGGAAGGCATCGGCACCGAGCGACCCCAGCCGCTTCGACAATTTGCCCTCGCTGCCGACCAGCAGGGCCTCATGCGCGAATGCCGGCGGGTGCGCGCCCAGCGCCTCGAACATCTGCAGCTGCAGCCCGGCATTGGTGACATGATCCTCGCCGCGCACGATGTGGGTTACGCCCATATCGATATCGTCGATCACGCTCGGCAGCATATAGAGCCAGCTGCCGTCGGCGCGGCGGATCACCGGATCCGACTGCAGCTTCGGGTCGAGATGCTGCGGCCCGCGGATCAGATCGTCCCATTCGATCATCGCGTCATGATCAAGCCGGAAGCGCCAGTGCGGCCGGACGCCTTCGGCATCGAGCTTTGCGCGTTCCTCATCGCTCAGTTTGAGCGCCGCGCGATCGTAGATCGGCGGAAGCCCGCGGCCAGCCAGGATCTTGCGCTTGAGATCCAGTTCTTCCGCGCTCTCATAGGCGGGATAGACGCGGCCGGCGGCGCGCAATTCTTCGAACCGCATCTCATAGAGCGCGAACCGGTCCGACTGGCGCGCATAGCCGTCAGGTGCGAGCCCCAGCCATTCCAGGTCGGCCTGGATCGCTTCGGCATATTCCTCGGTCGATCGGGCGAGATCGGTGTCGTCCAGCCGCAGCAGGAAGCGCCCGCCGTTCCTCCGCGCCCACAACCAATTATGGAGGGCGGTGCGGATATTGCCGACATGAAGCCGACCTGTCGGAGAAGGCGCGAAACGGGTGACGACGGATGCCATGCCGTCCCCTAGATCAAAGGATCAGGAGCGTCACCCTGCCACCTTGCGCAAACCAGGCGCGATTACGCCGCCGAAACATGGTACAACCAAAGCATCGTCAAAGGAGGGGATGATGGGGAATCTTGCGCATCTGAATTGGCTGGCAGTCATTGTCGCGGGGCTGGTGGGCTATTTTCCCGGCGCCATCTGGTACTCGCCGATCGCCTTCGTGAAACCTTGGGCGCGAGAGCTGGGCGTCGACCTCAACGCCAAACCCAAAGGTGTCGGAGCGAAGGTCGCGATCGGTATCATCCCGGCCTTGGTCGCCGCGACCATTTTCGCGATGATCGCCGGGCCGCATCCGACGCTGCACCATGGCCTGGTATTGGGGGCGGAGGTCGGGATCGGCTTCGTCGCTTCAAGCCTCGCCGTCCAATATCTCTACGAACAGCGCAGCCTCACCTTCTGGCTGATCAATTCGGGCTACCACCTGCTCCAATTCCTGATCATCGGCTGCGTGCTGGCGCTCTGGCCCTGAGGCACATGCTCTCACCCCTTTCCCGCGCGCCGGCTCCGGGCTAGGAGCCTCGGGAGAGGGGAAGAGAGCCGCCCATGAAGTTGATGACCGGCAACGCCAACCGCGCACTCGCCCAGGCGATCGCCGATTACCTTGAGATCAGTCTCACCGATGCCTCGGTCCGCCGGTTCGCGGACGAGGAGGTGTTCGTCGAGATTCACGAGAATGTCCGCGGCGAGGACGTGTTCGTGCTCCAGTCGACCGGCTATCCCACCAACGACAATCTGATGGAGCTGCTGATCTGCATCGACGCGCTCCGGCGCGCGTCGGCCAAGCGTATTACCGCGGTCATTCCCTATTTCGGCTATGCCCGGCAGGATCGGAAGCCGGGACCGCGCACGCCCATCTCGGCCAAACTGGTCGCCAATCTGATCACCGTCGCAGGCGCCGACCGCGTGCTTTCGGTCGATCTCCACGCCGGCCAGATCCAGGGCTTTTTCGATATACCGACCGACAATCTATACGCCGCGCCGGTCATCTCCGCTGATATCCAGGCGCGCTTCGGCAAACGCAATTTGATGGTGGTCTCGCCCGACGTCGGCGGCGTGGTCCGCGCACGCAGCCTGTCCAAGCGCCTCAACAATTGCCCGCTCGCGATCGTCGACAAACGCCGCGAGAAGCCGGGCGAATCCGAGGTCATGAACATCATCGGCGACGTCGATGGCCGTTTCTGCATCCTGGTCGACGACATCGTCGATTCCGCCGGCACCTTGTGCAACGCCGCCGCCGCGCTGCGTGAGGCGGGTGCGGAGGACGTGGTCGCTTATGTAAGCCACGGTGTGCTCTCGGGCGGCGCGGTCGCCCGCGTCGAAGGCTCGCAATTGTCCGAACTGGTGATCACCGATTCGATTCAGCCGCTCGATCCGGTGCTCAACGCGAACAAGGTCCGCCTGCTCCCGATCGCGCCTTTGCTCGCCGAGGCGATCAAACGCATATCCGACGAAAGCTCGGTCTCCAGCCTGTTCGACTGAGCGGTGCGCGCGGGTCAGGCGGCGACCTGGTCGCGTCCGCTGGCCTTGGCGCGATAGAGCGAGAGGTCCGCGCGCGCGAGCGCCTGCGACAATGTGGTCTCGTCGGCATGGACGCGCGATAGGCCGATGCTGATCGAATAAGGCGGCAATCCGGTCTCCGCGGGATCCGGCACGTCGCGCACCTGTTCGGCCAAGGCATGCGCCTCATGATCGTCACAGGTTGGGGTCAGCATCACGAACTCGTCGCCGCCCAGTCGCACGAACATGCCTCCGCGCTCCGTCACCATTGCCTGGATGCGCGATGCGAAGGAGATCAGCACCTCATCCCCGGCGGCATGGCCATATGTATCGTTGATGCCCTTGAAGTGATCGATGTCGATCAGGAACAGGCTGGTCGCGGGCCGCGCCAGATCGACCTCGTGCTGCTTCAGCCCGGTGCGATTCCAGGCACCCGTCAGCGGATCATGCAGCACCGATTCGCGAAGCTGCCGCAGCGCGCGATCCCACGGCGTCGCGAGCAGGCCGAGGTTGATGATCCCGAGCAGCAGCTGATCCTGGAGCATCGGCAGCAGATCGAGCGTGCCCGTGCCGAATGATCCCCATAATTCAACGCAGACCGAGATGATGTAGCCAGGCCCATAAGCCAGCAAAGCCGCGCCGATGATGCGGCGGGGCACGGCGACGTCGCCGCGGCTGTCGATCAGGATCGAGCCGGCGCAGATCATCATGCACAGGCCAAGAAGGACCGAACCGACGACGTGGCTCAAAACCTCGCCGGTGCGCGCGTCGGGAACGAGCAGCAGCGGGAGCGCCACGCCGATCGCAGTGGCCAGGATCGGGATCGCCATCCAGCGGCGGAAAGGCGGCTTGCCGTCGAAACGGCGCATACCCGTCACCAGCAGGAAATCGGACAGCGCGATCAGGCCATAATCCATCGCCCGGGTTGGCACCACGGGCAGGCCAAGCGGCGTCTCGAAAGCAATCAGCGCAGTCGCATAGATTACCGAACTCATCCCCCAATGCAGAAGATAGGTTTCGCTCGGCCGCCGCTGCCACAGCACGAGGAAGATCGCCGCATAAGCAGCGCTCGCAAGCAGGCTGCACAGGCGCAGCGTAGGGATATCGGGAGAGGCGAACATTTCGATTGGCAAAAACCCGGGGCAAATGAAGAAATTGCGAAAGATTAACGGAGGCTATCACCCGCCGTTCCGAAGATGAACCGTTTCCAAAAACGCCCCATCCTTGGAAAAACCCGTTCTAGCCCTATTCGACTGTTAGCGCTAACGCGCGCGGCGCAATCCACGGGTAAATATCGGATCACGATTAATTTGGTTCCCGGGCGGCGGGACTCGAAAGGGGAATGCGAACCCCAGGGCGCGTCGCGATCAGCCGCCATTGGCGACCGCGGCGTTACCCATGTCCTCGTTCATCATTTCATCATTGGCGTTGGTATCGGCCATATTGATCGACTGGTCGGCAGCGTTCGGCGCGGCGTCGGCGGCCTTCTCGCCCTTATGGCAAGCGGCGAGCAGAAGCGCAGCCGTGATCACGCTACCAGCGAGCGCATTACGCATGTTCATGAAGCTCCCCCTGCCGACCCCCTTCGTCGGACTAGCGGAACAGAACCGCAAATCACAATCCGTGTCCAGCCCGTGTGTCCTGCCCGTGCAATCGCTTCGCCGCCTTGATTGTCCCCGGCAAAGAACTCAGGCTGTAATTCAGATACTTATTCTTCCCCCATTCTCAACGCCGCAATAAACGCCTCCTGCGGGATGCTGACCGAGCCATATTCGCGCATGCGCTTCTTGCCCTCTTTCTGCTTGTCGAGGAGCTTGCGCTTGCGGGTGGCGTCGCCGCCATAGCATTTGGCGGTCACATCCTTGCGCAGCGCGGCAATCGTCTCGCGGGCGATGACCTTGCCACCGATCGCAGCCTGGATCGGGATCTTGAACATGTGGCGCGGGATCAAATCCTTTAGCCGCTCGCACATGCCGCGACCGCGCGCCTCGGCGGCGACGCGGTGGACGATCATGCTGAGCGCATCGACCGGCTCTTCATTGACCAGGATCTGCATCTTGACGAGATCGCCCTCGCGATAGCCGATCTGGTGATAGTCGAAGCTCGCATAACCACGGCTGATCGATTTCAGCCGATCGTAGAAGTCGAACACGACCTCATTGAGCGGCAGTTCGTAAGTGAGCTGCGCGCGGCCCCCGACATAGGTGAGATTCTTCTGGATGCCGCGACGATCCTGGCAGAGCTTGAGAATCGAGCCGAGATATTCGTCGGGCACGTAGATTGTCGCCTCGATCCACGGCTCCTCGATCATCTCGATCCGGTTGGGATCGGGCATGTCGGCAGGATTGTGGAGCTCGATCGTCTTCGCATCCTCGGTCTTCGAATGGGTAAGATGGATATGATAGACGACCGATGGCGCGGTGGTGATCAGGTCCAGATCATATTCGCGCATCAGCCTTTCCTGGATGATCTCCAGGTGGAGCAGGCCGAGGAAGCCGCAGCGGAAGCCGAACCCGAGGGCCGCCGACGTCTCCATCTCGAATGAGAAGCTGGCGTCGTTCAGGCGCAGCTTGGAAATGCTGTCGCGCAGTTTCTCGAAATCGTTGGCGTCGGTCGGGAACAGGCCGCAGAACACGACCGGCTGGACTTCCTTGAAGCCCGGCAGAGGCTCGGAAGCTGGCCGTTTAGCATCGGTGATCGTGTCGCCCACGCGCGTCTCGGTGATTTCCTTGATCTGCGCGGTGATGAAGCCGATCTCGCCCGGCCCGAGCTCAGTCAATTGCTCAATCTTGGGGCGGAAGCAGCCGACGCGGTCGACCAGATGCTGGGTGCCACCCGCCATGAAGGCGATCTGCTGGCCCTTCTTGAGCACGCCCGCCATCACACGCACCAGGATGACCACGCCGAGATAGGGGTCGTACCAGCTGTCGACGAGCATCGCCTTGAGCGGTGCCTGCGCGTCGCCCTTCGGGGCGGGGATACGTTCGATGATAGCGTCGAGAATTTCCTCGATGCCGATCCCCGATTTGGCTGAAGCAAGGATCGCGTTCGATGCATCGAGGCCGATCACCTCCTCGATCTCGGCACGCACCTTCTCCGGTTCAGCCGCGGGCAGGTCGATCTTGTTGATGACGGGCACGATCTCATGATCATGCTCGATCGACTGGTAGACGTTGGCGAGCGTCTGCGCTTCGACGCCCTGCGCCGCGTCGACGACGAGCAACGCGCCCTCGCACGCAGCCAGACTGCGGCTGACCTCGTAAGCGAAATCGACATGGCCGGGCGTGTCCATCAGATTAAGGACATGGCCCTTCCACTCGAGGCGCACGGTTTGCGCCTTGATCGTGATGCCACGTTCTTTCTCGATATCCATATTGTCGAGCACCTGCGCCGACATTTCGCGTTCGGTCAGGCCGCCGGTGCGCTGGATCAACCGATCGGCAAGCGTCGACTTGCCATGATCGATATGCGCGATGATCGAGAAGTTACGGATCTTGTCGAGAGGAGTCATATAGGCGAGCGCCTAGCAGGGGTGCGGCCCTCCCGCAAAGGCCGGCGCTCAAAACCCGTCATCTGGTGCGGAACCTCCGTCATCCCGGCGGAAGCCGGGATCTCAGGAGAGGATGGTCCGCCTGCCTCACGAGATCCCAGCTTTCGCTGGGATGACGGACAATTGGGAAAGCTTACTTCTTCCCGCGCGGCTTGCCCGCCGGCTTGGTTGCGGCCGCCGGCTCGTCATAGCTGGTCGGTGCGTGGCCGGGGTCCTTTTGCGCCGCGAGTTCGGCGCGGAGCGCGGCCACCTCATCGCGCGCGGCGACGGCCATCGCCTTGACCGCCTCGAATTCCTCGCGGCTGACGAAATCGAAGCCACCGATCCAGCTCTTGAACTTCTCGCGCGCATTGCCTTCGGCCTCGCGGCCCATGCCGGCCATCGTGCCAGCAAAGCCGTTTGCCATCTTCACCAGATCCTCGAAGAACCTGTTCTCGCTCTGCATCGGTCGACTCCTGAAGGTGTATTAGTCGTATAGATGGGTGGGCTGCGCCGCTTTGGCAATATCAGGGATTCAAATGCACGATCGCGGCATTGAGCAGAGCTGCGAAGCAGAGCCACAGGAGATACGGCACCATCAGCGCACCCGCCGCCCGGCAGATGCGCCAGAACAATATCGTCGTGATCGCCACCAACAGGATCAACACGAGGATGATGACCAGCCCCGCCAGTGCCTGATTCAACCCGAAGAATATTGGCGACCAGGCGAGATTGAGCAGGAGCTGCAGGCCGAACAGCGCCAGTGCGGCGCGGCGCTCGGGTCCGTCACCCGCGATCACGCGCGCTACCGCCACCCCCATCAGCACGTAAAGGATGGTCCAGGCGATAGGGAACGCCCAGCCGGGGGGCATGAAGGATGGCAGGCGAAACTGGTCGAACCAATAATTTCTGTAGCCCGAATTGCCGAGCCAGCCGGACGCGATCCCGAACAACAGGATTATCGGAACGGTCACAATCCAGGCATTTTCGCGCTTCATGTTCCGGCTCCATTGATCGCGGCCATGAGGAATTCGACATTGCCCTCAGGGCCGGTGATCGGGCTGCGCTCGATCCCGACAACATGCCAGCCCTTTTCCTCCACCCAGGCGCGCGCATCGGCACAGACGCGTTCGTGCACGGCGGGGTCGCGCACCACCCCGCCCTTGCCGACCTCCTCGCGCCCCGCTTCGAACTGCGGCTTGATCAGCGCGACCAGCCGAGCCGCGGGTTTGGCGAATTCGAGGGGGCGATCGAGCACCTTGGCCAGGCTGATGAAACTGGCGTCGCATACGATCAGATCAATAGGCTCCGGGATTTCGGCCGGCGTGAGATTGCGCGCATTGGTTTTTTCAAGGACGGTCACCCGCGGATCCTGCCGCAATTTCCAGGCAAGCTGGTTGGTGCCGCTGTCCACCGCATATACGTGCGCAGCTCCGCGCGTGAGCAGCACGTCGGTGAAGCCGCCCGTCGACGAACCGATGTCGATCGCGATTGCGCCCGCTACGTCCCAGCCGAAATGCGTCAGCGCATGATCGAGTTTGATCCCGCCGCGCGACACCCAGGGATGGTCGCGCCCGCGCACGTCGAGCACAGTATCGGCGGATAATTGATCGCCCGCCTTGGCCAGTTTTTTCTCACCGACATAGACAAGCCCAGCGAGAATCAGCGCCTGCGCGCGCGAACGGCTTTCGGCAAGGCCGCGATCGACAAGCAATTGGTCGGCGCGGATACGAGCCATAGGCGACAAATAGCCCGAGCGGCGGCAATCCGCCACTGCGAGGGAGGACTTGCCAGAAAGGCGCATGCGTGAAACAAGGATATAACCATATTGGTTAGGAGGTAAGATGATCACCTGCATCCGCGAAGTCCGCCGCGCAAAGGGTCTTACCTTGCTGGATGTGGCGCAACGCTGCGATCCGCCCACCACCGCGCAGACGATCGGACGACTGGAGACCGGCACGCGTACCGTCAGTGTCGGTTGGCTCAACCGGATAGCGTCAGCGCTTGAGGTGGATACAGCCGACCTGGTTAGCATGCCCGACAAGGCCGCTTTGCCGGTCGCCGCGCTGCTGGGGCGCGAAGGCGCGCACGCCCCCGCCCGAACGCTGACGGCGACGCCACCTTTGCCGGGACCCGACGCGCTCGCCTTGATCGTCGAGGAAGGGTTAGGCGATTACCGCGCGGGGGATGTGATCTGGTGCGAAAGGATCGAACCGCAGGCCTTTGCCCGCGCGCTCAATCGTGACGTGCTGGTGCCGCGTGCCGGAGGCCGTTTCGCGTTCGGGCGGATGATCGGGCTGGAAGCGGATCGGCTGCTGCTGCTGCCGCTCTTCAGTGGCGCTCGCCAGACAGTGATCGTCGATCCGGCCTGGCTGGGGGTTGCGCGGCGCGTGGTGCGCGAGCTCTAAACCCTAACGTGCGACGGTTCGCGCGCTGCTCCCTCCTGGTACGTTTCCGTCAGCGGTAGCGGCAAGATCGATCACGCACATAACGCGATATTCGGGATGCGGCCCGCACGCCACGCCCGCGAAACGCAGATCGGGTGAATAAAGGATCGAACGATGCCCCCGATCGGCAACGCCGTCGTCCACGATTAGCTGACGCACGACGTCGGAGGCGTCGATGGGGCCGTAGGCAATCACCTCCGCGACATAAGAGCCTCCGCCATGCCTGCGTGCGCGATCGCTTGGCGAGCCCCCGTCGCCACCCTCATGGCCCGTATTGCCCGTGGCGGACTGATCCAAGACCAGGTCCATCGCGGCCGAGCCTAGCAATGGCGAAGCCTGGATCGGCTGCAGCGAGGCACGATTGGCGAGGAATGCTATGGTCTCGTCGACCACCTTTACGCCCTCCTGCGTCTCGACCTCGGCCTCCTGGCCGGGATAACGCAAGATATTGGCACGAAAGTAGGTTCGATATTGTTGGAGTGACTTGGCGTAAGCGATCGGATTCGCGCGCGCCGCGTTGAGCGCGACAAGCACCTGCTGTTCGAACGTCGTCGCGGCGGAAAGCCGGCCCGATGCCCCCAGCAGAATGAGCGTCATCGCGCCCTGGAGAATTCCCCGTTTCATGCCCCCGTCCTGCACGAAATTCCTCCCGATACCGTTAATGCCATCGGCCGCGGTCCGGAAGATCAGTACTTAGCAGAAACGATATCGTTTTAAAGACGCTGTTTCGTTCCGGTTTCGCAACGAAATGATAGCGATCGCTGGGTTGCGTCTCCGGAACCGAAACGAGTATCGATGATTATCTCTTTGTAGTTTTTGTTGCGTAGGTATTTATCTTGATGAGACTAGGGCGAGTAATTGCCATTCTAATCCTGTCTTTCGATTTGCCACTGATTGCCGCAGTGGGGATTCAGGGGCAGGAACCGAAAGTAGTCGGGGCGACTCCGCGGGAATCTGCGCAGCCCACACTCGTGGCTGATTGCGAGGAAACAAGCGTGCAGCCCAAGCCATTGTCGCCGCGATCACGGCTGCGCAAGGCGACCCACGCCTACCGCCCTCACGTTCGACATCATCGGCACAAGGCACAAAGCAGGAAGCCGGCCGCCCACCGCAAACATAAGCATCACCCGCCGAAGCACAGGCTTCGCCATCTGGCGCGCCATCCGGCCGCTCCGGGCCGCAGGCTGACCCTACATCGGATCAGCCGTCCCGCACCGATCTGCGGTGGCCGGACGCGGATGATTGACGATTTGATCGGCGGGCTCGGTAATATCGACGAGGCAACCCAGATTCCGGTCGCCGGGGAACTGGTCCCGCGCGATCAGGACTGGGCCGCGCTCGGCCTTTTGCTGGGGCCAATCGGAGGCGGGGTCGGTACCCCCGGATCCCCGATCATCTTCCCACCCTATGTCCCGCTCTATCCCATCGGCCCGGGGCCGGTGATCCTGCCGCCGATCGGCCCGATCACTCCTCCCCCTCCGATAGGGCCACCTAACCCGCCGATCACGCCACCGGTGGCCCCCGCTGCGTTGCCCGAGCCCGGAAGCTGGGTAACGATGCTGATCGGCTTCGGCCTTATCGGAGCATCAGCCAGGTCCAGACGCTCCCGTCCCGCGCGGAGCTAATCCGGATCGCAGGCGCGCTGGTCTCCGTCTTCGCAAGCCGCGAAGCGGCGCTGCCACGCCTCGCGGCGACGGCGATAGGCTTCCTCGGCATCACGATAATGGGCAATGGAAGCGGCATTGGCGGCGTTGCGCCGATCCACCGTTCGCGCCGCGCTGCGGTTCAGCTCAGCAGTCTGCCGTCGATCGGCCTGGTGCGCCGCGTCCTCGTCCGCCTGGGCAAAAGCGGCGGCGGGTGATGCGGCCAAAAGCAGGGCGAGGAAAAACCGCATTTCCTGAAGGTTAGCGAAAGCGAGCTTGCCTCGCGCTGAACGTTCAGGCCGGCTGCGGCTCCGTTATGGCGGGCGCGCCACCATTGAAGCGCGCGATATCGAGAATGCCCGCCCGCTTGGCGACGATCGTCGGCACAAGCGCCTGTCCGGTGACGTTGATGGCGGTGCGCCCCATGTCGAGGATCGGATCGATCGCAAGCAGCAGCCCCGCGCCTTCCAGCGGCAGGCCGAGCGTTGAAAGCGTGAGCGTCAACATCACGGTCGCTCCGGTGAGCCCCGCCGTCGCCGCCGATCCGATCACCGACACGAATATGATCAGGCCATAATCGGTGAGATGCAGCGCCAGGCCGTAAAATTGCGCGACGAAAATCGCCGAAACCGCCGGATAGATTGCGGCACAGCCGTCCATCTTCGTGGTCGAACCCAGCGGCACTGCGAAAGCCGTGTAGGCGCGCGGTACGCCGAGCGCGCGCTCAGTTACGTCCTCGGTCACCGGCAGCGTGCCGACCGACGATCGCGACACGAAGCCGAGTTGGATCGCGGGCCAGGCGGAGGCGAAGAAACGCAGAGGATTGAGCCCATTCGCCGCGAGCAGGCTCGGGTAGACGACCAGCAAGACCAGTGCGAGGCCGATATAGACCGCACCGGCAAAAGCTCCCAGCGCCGACAATGCGCTCCAGCCGTAGCGCACCACCGCATCGCCGATCAAAGCCGCGGTGCCGATCGGGGTCAGCCGGATCACCCAATGCAGCAGCCTGCGGAAGACCGCGAGCGCGGAGGCGTTGAACGCCAGGAAGGATTCGCCCGCAGCACCGATCCGCACCGCCGCCGCCCCGATCGCGATCGCCGCGACGATGATCTGCAGCACGTTGAACGACAAAGCGGTGGTGGCCGCGCCATCCTCGATCGTGGTCGAGGCGGTCAGCCCGAACAGGTTGACCGGGACCAACCCTTTGAGGAAGTCGAGCCAGGTGCCGCGCGTCGCCGGCGCCAGCGCCGCGCTGGCATCCACGCCCGCGTGCAGCCCTGGCTGAATCGTCAGCCCAAGCGTGATGCCGATCAGCACCGCGATCAGCGCCGTCAGCGCGAACCAGAGCAAGGTCTGCCATACCAGTTTGGCGGCATTCTCCAGATCGCGCAGTGCGGCGATCGAACTCACGATCGCGGTGAAGACCAGCGGCGGCACCAGCGCCTTCAGCAGCTGGACGAATATCTGGCCGATCGTGTGCAGCGACACGGCGAGCACTGAATCGGGACTGCCGATGGCACGTGCTCCGAACCCCAGCGCCAGGCCGAGGCCCATGCCGGCGAGCACCTGAAGGCCGAATGGCGGCAGCCGCCGCGCGGGAGAAGCCGATGTCATGCAGCGAAGGTGGGGCGGCGGGGCGGCTTCGCCAAGATAGCTTTTCTCGATTCGCCAAAAGCGCACATCCGGCGCGGAGGCGGCGGATCAGATCAGTGAGACGCCGTCGACATCGATGAGGTCGCCACCCACATAGGTCCCGACCAGACGCACGCGTTTCTCGACCTCGTCCACAGGGGTGCGTCGAAGATCGAGCATGAAGCGGCCGCCGGCATCGCGCCGTAAATAAAAGCTGGCGCCGTCGCGCAGCAGGAGGCCGGTTTCATCGACCCGATGACCAATTTGCATAACCCTGTTTTACCGGGTCGGCGGCCGCCGCGCCATTGCGAAGCACGCACCACATGCACGCATCGCGTGCACTGTTGCAGAGCGGCGACAACCTGGAGCAAGTTTCCGGGCATATCCCCTGGCGGGCCGCGGCAGTTGCCCGAATCAGCCCTCCTCCGGCGCCCTCGCAACAATCGCCAATGCATGGACGCGCTCGGCCAGAAGCGGTGCCAGCGCCTGATTGACCAGACGGTGCCGCTGCACGCGGTTGCTGCCCGAAAAAGCCGACGAGACGATCTCGACCGTGAAATGGCTCTCGCCGCGCGGATCATGCCCGGCATGGCCGCGATGCTTCGCAGAATCGTCGATCACGGCGAGACGTTCGGGGGACAAGGCGGCGCGCAGCCGTTTTTCGATTTCGGCCGCGACCGGCCCGGTGAGCTTTTCGATCATTGCCCCTATATACGAGGACTTGAGGGAGAATCATCCGTTGGCTGAAGCCAAGCGACAACCCCGATTTCACGGCCGCATGCCGGGGGCGAACCATTGCAGCCATCCCGGCTGCTCCGAACCCGGCGAGTTTCGCGCGCCACCCGAGGAAGGCCCCCGCTCCGGCTATGACGGCCCTCGCGGCTGGCGCTATTTCTGCCTCGATCATGTCCGCGAATTCAACGCGCGCTACAATTTCTTCAACGGCATGACCGCCGAGGAGATCACCGCGCAGCAGCGGCCTTATGCCGGCTGGGAGCGCGAGACGCGGGCTTTCTCGCCCGGCGCGGGCGGTACGCCGCGCTGGTCCGACTTCCTCGATCCGCTGGACGCGATCCAGGCTCGCTACGGCACCGGCCGCCATGCCGCCCGCCAGGATGGCAGGCCTTTGAGCGACCCGGAGCGCCGCGCGCTCCGGGTGATGGGCCTCGACGCCGACATCGACCGACGCGGCCTGCGCCAGCGTTATTCGGAGCTTGTCCGCCGCTACCATCCCGATCGCAACGGCGGCGACCGCAGCCACGAGAAGAAGCTGCAGGACGTGATCGACGCCTACACCTTGCTCAAGAAAGCCGAGGCTTTCGCCTAAAGGCTCCCGGCGGAGGCGGCATTACCCCTCGCGTTTCATTCGTTCCTGCCGGCGCTGCTCCGCCTCGCTCGGTTCCTTCATCTGGAAGCTGCCGATCGGGACAGCGCCCGCGGGTTCGTAGCTGGCGATTACAACGCCGGTGGAGGAGACCCGGTGGTCGAGTATCTTCCATGCGCCCGACGGCGTGCCCACTCCGAACAGGCGCTTGCCCTGCCCGAGCACTACCGGGAAGGTCATCAGGAAGAGCTTGTCGACCAGGCCGGCCGCCAGCAATTCGGGATAGAGCGTGGTGCTGCCCTGAATCAGCAGATCGGGGCCGTCACCCTGCTTGAGCGCGGCGACCTCGGCGATGCTGCCGAGCCGGTGGCTATGGACCCAATCGAGATCTTCGCCGCCGCGCGTCAGGACATATTTATTCGCCTTGTCGAACGCCGCGCCGATCGGGTCATCAGGCCCGACATAGGGCCAGTGCGCCGCGAAAATCTCGTAGGTCTTGCGGCCGAGCAGCAGGTCGAAGGGTGCGCCGAACAGCCCACCCATCGCCTCGCCCATCGAATCGTCCCAGAAACTGGTGGACCAGCCGCCAAGCGTGAAGCCCTGCGTCCAGTCCTCGGTCGGGCCGCCGGGCGCCTGGATCACGCCGTCGAGCGACTGGAAGACGCCGCCGATGATCCTACGCATCGACCTGCTCTTCGCCGCTGAAGGCGCGCTCCAGCGCGGCGATGTCGATCTTGACCATCTTCATCATGGCCTCCATCGCGCGCCTGGATGCGGCCTTGTCCGTACTGGTCATCATGTCGAGCAACCGCTGCGGCGTGATCTGCCAGCGCAGGCCGAACCTGTCGCTGATCCAGCCGCACGCGCTCGGTTGGCCGCCGCTGGCGAGGATCGCGTCCCAGTAACGGTCGGTCTCGGCTTGATCCTTGGTGTGGACGATGAACGAGACCGCCTCGTCGAACTTGAACATCGGGCCGCCGTTCAACCCCAAGAACTTCATGCCGAGCACGGTGAAGTCTACCGTGATCACGTCGCCGGCCTTGCCGTTAGGATAATCGGTGGGCGAGCGGTGGACCGCGTCGACCGATGAATCGGGGAAAATCGACGCGTAGAGATTGGCGGCTTCCTCGGCGGTGCCGTCATACCAAAGGCAGGGGGTGACGCGGGTCATGGTCTCTCTCCATCGTTTCGTATCAGCGGAGCCAGGCGTGGATACCGGGCCCGAACCAGGCCTCGCCAAACGCGAGCGCGGCAAGGCGGAGCTGGGTTGCGGTTGCGACACCCAGCGAAGCTGTCAGCAGGATTGCGATCCCGCCTGAGATCCAGCCGGCGACCGCCATCCACCCCGTTGCGGGCGAGCGACGAAGAGCGGCGGTCGCCATGCTTCATCTCCTCACTTGCGCGGGCCGACGACGGCGAAGGCCGCGCCCTGCGGATCCAGCGCCTGCGCGATCCAGGCCCCACCGGGCACCTCGATCGGGCCGTGGCGGATAGTACCGCCATTGGCAGCGATCGTCGCGACCGCCTCGTCGATGTCGGGTGCACCGAAATAGAACAGCCACGCAGGCGGGCAGCCCTCGGGCGCCTTCATCATGCCGCCGATATCGACGCCATCGGCCTGGAACAGCTGATAATCGCCCATCTCGCCCATCGGCATGGTGCGGCCTTTGGTCCAGCCATATTGCGCGGCATAATAATCGAACGCTGCGGCAAGGTCGGTCGTGTAGAGCTCGTGCCAGTTGCCGTGGCCCGGCTTGGCTTGGTCGAAAGCCTCGCTCTTGCGGTCGCTATAACCCTGGATGACGGCGTAGCCGACGCCTTGCGGGTCGCTGGTGATCCCGATCTTGCCGACGCTGGGAATATCGATCACGCGATGCACGTTCGCGCCGGCCGCCTCGGCCTTCTCGATCGCGGCATCCGCGTCGGCGACGCCGACATAGCCGAGCCAGAAGGGCTTGGGCATGCCTTCGGGCAGCGGCATCAGCCCGCCCACGCCTTTGCCGGCCATTTCCAGGATATGATAATCGCCGGCGCCTTCGCCTTCAAAGCGGGTGGCGGTCCAGCCGAACAGCTTGCCGTAAAAGGCTTTCGCCCCTTCAAGGTCGTTCGTGCAGAGTTCGTACCATACGAAATTGTCGGTCATCGTCTCTCTCCCTTGTGCGGGCCTCAGCCTGCGTTGGTATCCAGCACCACTTCGAACCCGCCGAAGATCATGCGCTTCATGTCGAAAGGCATTTCCGCGCCGGGCTTCATCCGGTCATCGGCCATCACCTTGGCCATGCCTGCGTTGCGCGCTTCCTTGGACGGCCACACGATCCACGAGAAAGCGAGTGTCTCCTCCCCTCCCGCCGCGACCGCGCGGTAGAAATCGGTGACCTTGCCGTGCGGCACGTCGTCGCTCAAAGACTCGACCACGTGGGTCGCGCCATGCTCGAGGAAGATACTGGACGCCTCGCGCGCCAACTCGGCATAGGCCTCGCGCTTGCCCGGCAGCACCGGCGCCACGAATCCGTCGATATAGGCCATGATATCTCTCCCTTTACCGCAGGTTCAGGCCGCGATCGGCGGCTGATCGGTGAAGTCCGCCAGATGCGCGGCCAATGCCCGCTCATAGGCGGGGCGCGCCTGGCAGCGCGCCAGATAGGCCAGGAGATTGGGATAAGGATCGAGCATCCCCGTGCCGGAGAGGCCGTGCAACACGCACGCCATCATCAGGTCGCCGGCGGTGAATTCACCCTCCAGATAGGACTTGTCGCCAAGCCGGCTGGAAAGGTCCTGAAGGCGGCCATGGACACGCTTCTCGCTCAGCGGGCGGCGGTCGTCGGCCCGGGGCTGGTCGCGTTCGACGTTCACCATGGCGAGGTCCTGCACCGCGGGCTCGACCGAGGTCATCGCGGCGAACACCCATTGCTCGGCATGCGCGCGGCCCGCCGGATCGGCCGGCAGAAGCCCGGGAAATTTGCGCGCGATATGCAGCAGGATCGCACCCGATTCGAACAGCTTGATTCCGTCCTCCTCGTAGGTCGGCACCTGGCCGAACGGCTGAAGGCTGCGATGCTCGGTCGCCTTGGCGGTCACGTTGTTCAGCAGACGCACTTGATAGGCTTGGCCGACCTCTTCCAGCGCCCAGCGCACGCGCATGTCGCGCACATGGCTCCTGGCGAAATCGGGCACCCAGCTAAAGGCGGTGATGGTGGGGAAATCGCTCATCGTCGGTTCCTTTCCTGCTATCTGTCTTGAGCCGGTTCAGGCGTCTTGCATCTGTTTGCGCGCGGCCATGGCAGCCTCGACGTCCATCCACACGCCTTGCCACTCGTGTCCGTCCGGATCCGCGAAGCTCCGCCCGTACATAAAGCCATGATCGTGTGACGGGCTCGGGTCGGCGCGTCCGCCCGCCCAGCTTGCGGTTTCCGCCAGCTTGTCGACCTCGGCGCGGTCCACGCAGGACAGGCAGAGCAGGACCTCGCTGTGCGTGCGCGCATCGGCAACCTGGCGAGGCGTGAAACTCCGGAAACGGTCATGCTCCAGCAGCATCACAGTGATCGTATCGGTAAGCCGCATCATCGCGGTCGATCCATCGCAGAAGCGCTCGTCCCGCTCCGCACCTAGCGCCGCGTAAAAAGCCGACGACGCCACCACATTGGTCACGGGCAGGTTGATGAAGATTTGGCGTTCCACGGGCTTTCTCCCTCTCTTGCGAATCACTGTGCTTGCATTGGATGCGCCTTTTGGTTATAAAAAACAACCATGGAGTTAGAAAAAGTAACTAACGAGTCGCATTCGCTTCCGAAGCGGCTCTATGACGATGCCTGCGGCATGGCGCTGGCGCTGGAGCTAGTCGGCGAGCGCTGGGTGCCCTTGATCTTGCGCGAGCTGATGTTCGGCCCGCGCCGCTTCGGCGAGATCAAACGCGGCCTCGCGGGGATCAGCGCCAACGTGCTGACCCAGCGGCTGGAAAGCCTGGAGGCCAGCGGCATTCTTTTCCGGCGCAAGCTGCCGCCGCCCGCTTCGGTGCAGGTCTACGAACTCACGCCCTGGGGCTATGAGAGCGAGGCACCGCTCTCCGCGCTCGGGCGCTGGGCGGTGCGCTCGCCGCTCCACGATCCGCGCCTGCCCTTGAGCGGCGCCTCGCTGATGATGTCGTTCCGTACCATGGTCGATCCTGTGCGCGCCGAGGGCCTCGACATTCGGCTGGGCTTCCGCATCGGTCCGGACCCCTTTGCCGCGCATCTGCATGAGGGGAGGTTCGATGTGGTGCGCGGCGAAGCGGAGGCAACGGACGTCGCGTTCAGCACCGCCGATGCGGCGCTGATCGCATCGGTGGTTTATGGCGGCGTACCGCTGACGCAACTGGAACAAGAAGGCGCGATCCGGATCGAGGGAGACCATGCGCTTGCCGAGCGTTTCGTGACCTTGTTCCCGTTGCCGCCCAAGATTGGCTGATCGGTTGCGATAGCGGCGGGGACGGACTACCGCCAAAATGACTTCCCGAAGGATCGAGTAACCGAGACCGACGATGGCCGACCTGTCCAATATCCAGCCCGACAGCCGTTCCGATACGGTGATGGATGCACCCGACCAGATGAAGAAGGTGCGCGACCTGTTCGGAATCGACTCCGATATGGAGGTGCCGGCTTTCTCCGAAGCTGACGAGCGCGTGCCCGATCTCGATCCGGCCTATGTGTTCGATCCGGATACGACCCTCGCGATCTGCGCGGGCTTCGCCTTCAACCGGCGCGTGATGATCCAGGGGTATCACGGCACCGGCAAAAGTTCGCACATCGAACAGGTCGCGGCGCGGCTAAACTGGCCGATGATCCGCATCAACCTCGACGCGCATATCAGCCGTATCGATCTGGTCGGGCGCGACGCGATCGTGCTGCGCGACGGGCAGCAGGTCACCGAATTCCGTGAAGGGCTGCTGCCCTGGGCGCTGCAGACGCCGTCGGCCTTGGTGTTCGACGAATATGATGCGGGCCGTCCCGACGTGATGTTCGTGATCCAGCGCGTGCTGGAGACCGAAGGCAAATTGACCCTGCTCGACCAGAATCGCGTTATCCGCCCCAATCCTTATTTCCGCCTGTTCGCGACATCGAACACGGTGGGCTTGGGCGATACGACCGGCCTGTATCACGGCACGCAGCAGATCAATCAGGGACAGATGGACCGCTGGAACATCGTGGTGACGCTGAACTATCTGCCGGCGGCAACCGAGGCGCAGATCGTGCTCGCCAAATCGGGTGAATATGACAAGCCCGACGGCAAGAAGACGGTCGACAACATGGTCAAGGTCGCCGAGCTGACCCGGCAGGGCTTCATGGCGGGCGATATATCGACCGTGATGAGCCCGCGCACCGTGATTTCGTGGGCGCAGAATGCGCTGATCTTCGGCGATCTGGGCTTTGCCTTCCGCCTGTCCTTCCTCAACAAATGCGATGAGGCGGAACGGTCGCTGGTTGCCGAATATTATCAGCGCGTATTCGGCAAGGATCTGCCCGAAAGTATCGTCGGCAAGGCCTGATGGCCGAGCAATCGCCCCTCGACGCGTTGCGTTCCGTGCTGGCCGGTGCCGCGCGAGCCATGGCGCACGAGCCCGAACTGGAACTCAGCTTCACCACCGAGGCACCTTCCGCCTCGCTCAAGCAATTGCGCGTGCCGATGCCCGGCCGCAACCTGCCGCGCGAGCAGGTGGCCGAGGCGCGCGGATATGCCGACGGCTTCGCGCTGCGCGAACGCCATCATGATGCCAGGCTGCATGCGCGCGGTGCGCCGGCTGACGCCAATGCGCGGGCCGTGTTCGACGCGGTCGAGCAGGCACGGGTCGAGGCGCTTGGTTCCAGGGCGATGGCGGGCGTGCGCGCCAATCTGTCCTCCGCGCTCGAAATGCGGCTCCGGTCCGATCCGCTGACGCGCGCGCGGACCCGGGCCGAAGTTCCGCTCGCCTCGGCCTTGGGGCTGATCGTGCGCGAGCGGCTGACGGGCGAGAAGCCACCAGTGATCGCTCAAGGTGGAGTAGCCTTGGTGCGCGAATGGATCGAGGAGAAAGCCGGCGCCGATTTGGATGCGCTCGGGCTCACGCTCGACGATCAACGCGCCTTCGCGCGATTGGCGACGCGACTGCTCGAGGATCTCGAGCTGGTCGAGGCGCAGCCCGAAGCAACCGAGCCGGAGGATGCGTCGGGCGAAGAGGGCGAGAATCCCGAACAGGGGGACGAAGGGGAAGAGGGCGAGCAGGACCAGCCCGGCGGACAGGCCGACGGGCAGATGGACGTCCGCTCCGAATCGAGTTCCGAAACCGACGAGAAAGGCGAGACTCGCGAAAGCGAGGAGGGTGAATTCGAGGGCGAAGGCCAGGAAGGCGAGCTGGGCGAGGATGGGATGCAGCCCGTCCGCCCCAATCGGCCGAGCGGCGATACGCCCGGCTTTCTCGACTATAAGGCCTATACAACACGTTTCGACGAGCTGGTGAGTGCGAGCGAATTGGCCGACGAAGAAGAGCTGACGCGGCTGCGTGCCTATCTCGACCAGCAGCTCGTCCATCTGCAGGGCGCGGTGACCAAGCTCGCGAACCGGCTGCAGCGGCGGCTGATGGCGCAGCAGAATCGATCGTGGGACTTCGATCAGGAAGAAGGGCTGCTCGACGCGGCGCGGCTCGCGCGCGTGGTCGTCAGCCCGGCGCATTCGCTTTCCTACAAGATTGAGCGCGATACCGATTTCCGCGACACCGTCGTGACCCTGCTGATCGACAATTCGGGCTCGATGCGCGGGCGCCCGATCTCGATTGCGGCTATTTCGGCCGACATTCTTGCGCGCACGCTCGAACGCTGCGGGGTCAAGGTCGAGATATTGGGCTTCACGACGCGTGCCTGGAAGGGCGGACAATCGCGCGAAGCCTGGCTGCAGGCGGGCCGGCCGACCAACCCCGGCCGCCTCAACGATCTTCGGCATATCGTCTACAAGCGCGCTGACGACCCCTATCGCCGCGCGCGCAAGAGCCTTGGGCTGATGATGCGGGAGGGCCTGCTCAAGGAGAATATCGACGGCGAAGCCCTGTTATGGGCGCATAGCCGGCTGATCGCACGGACCGAAGAACGGCGGATATTGATGGTGATTTCCGACGGCGCGCCGGTCGACGATTCGACCTTGTCGGTCAACAGCGGTTCCTATCTGGAAAAGCATTTGCGGCAGGTAATCGCCTGGATCGAGAATCGCTCGCCGGTCGAGCTGATCGCGATTGGCATCGGGCATGACGTCACACGCTATTACCAGAAAGCTGTCACGATCATGGATGCCGAGCAACTGGGCGGCACGATGGTCGAGCAATTGGCGGGCTTGTTCGAAGCCGAATAAGCGCTGCTTTGAAATGCGCCGAAAGCGCGTTTTCCGACACCGGCCCGCTCCAAGAACGCCCACCACCGCGAATTTTCACAGAGACTAGGCCGCCCGCATCAGCCGCAATCGCGCCCTGCCCCAGCCGCGCGCCGCGAGCGGTTGGCATGCCGATCGGCGTCCCCGTTACCCAGCAAGCCGCCGGCGATCGCGCCGAGAATCGTGCCGGCGCTGTCGTCATCGCAACGTTCGGGACGGCGTTCGCGATAGTCCGCGCGGCGCATGGCCGGCTGTGGGTCGCGTTCGTCGATTCGGGGATAGCCGGCGCGATCACGCGCGCGATCATTGTCGCGCTCGCTTGCATAATAGCGCCCGGGAGCTTCCCGATATTGCTGGGCGCCAACGGCAGCAGGGAGGAGCATGGCGGCCGCGATCAAAGCGGCTCCAGCCATTTTCAGCGCGCGTGCCGCCATACCACTCTCCTCATACGCACGGCGATACGTCCGCCATGGCGAGGCTTATGCGGTCGAACCGCTGAGTGGAGACTGAATGAAGGCGTTAGCCGCGGTTAAGCTTGGCGGTGCAGCCACTTAGGCCAGGACCAAAAAAGCGGAGGAGCGGACGACCGGCGTCCACCCCACCCGGTTCAGGCGGCGACCGAGGCTTTCTCGATTTCGCGCTTCAGACGACGCGCGCGCAACGAGAGCGACTCGCTCTTCGCCTTGAGCAGCCAATTGTCGAGGCCGCCGACATGCTCGACCGAACGCAAGCCGTGGGTCGAGACACGCAGCTTCACGCCCTTGCCGAGCTTGTCAGAGATCAACGTCACGTTCTGCAGGTTGGGCAGGAACGTCCGCTTGGTCTTGTTGTTGGCGTGGCTCACATTGTGGCCCACCTGCCGGCCCTTGCCGGTCAGCTCGCAAATACGCGCCATGCGCTCAAAATCCTGAACTCATGTGTGCTGGA
>Ga0207705_10000754_pt1 | contig 26695 bp, 17 predicted proteins | sample KBSC13metaG_FD_184314 | JGI IMG/M metagenome (GOLD analysis project Ga0207705, IMG submission 184314) | Corn rhizosphere microbial communities from Kellogg Biological Station, Michigan, USA - KBS C1-3 metaG (SPAdes) (version 2) | ecosystem: Host-associated > Plants > Roots > Rhizosphere > Soil ... | reverse complement strand
ATGAAGCCATTGGTTTTTTTCACCATCGTTTCGCGCAACTATCTGGCCTACGCGCTGACGCTGATGCAGTCGGTGGCGGCGCGACACCCGGATTCGAAGCGCTACCTGTGCCTGGCCGACGAGCGGGCAGGCGATCGTGCGTTGGACACTGACCTGTTCGAGACGGTCACGATCGATCAGCTCGGTCTACCGCACTTCGATGCGTTCGTGTTCCGCTACGACATCATGGAACTGAACACGGCGGTCAAGCCGTATATGTTCGAGTGGCTGCGGATGCGCAACCCCGCCGCCGGTCTGGTGTATCTGGACCCGGATATCTATGTGTTGCGCCCGCTGGAGGAAGTCGCGCAGGCGTTCGACGAAGGCAAGCTGGCCGTGCTGACGCCGCATCTCAACGCGCCGCTGCCGGACGATGGGAAGTTTCCGACCGAACTGTCGTTGATGCGCACCGGGGTATACAACTGCGGGTTCGTGGCGATCAACGCCGCGCACCCACAAAGCGCCGCGCTGATCCATTGGTGGTCGCGCAAGCTGGAGTTCGATTGCTTCGTCGATCTCGAGGCGGGCCTGTTCACCGACCAGAAATGGATGGATATGGCGCCGGCACTGTTTCCGGATGTCGCCATCCTGCGCCACGATGGCTACAACGTGGCTTACTGGAATCTCGTGTCGCGTCCGGTTACGCATGGTCCCGACCAGGGCTATAGGGCGAATGATGCGCCACTGGTGTTCGCCCATTTCTCCGGCGTGAATCTTGGCGAGCCCGGCATCTACTCCAAACACCAGAACCGGTTCGATGCGTCCGGCATCGGCGGCCTGCGTCCGCTGTACGAGGAGTATCTCGGCAAACTGCGGGACAATGGTCATTCCCAGCACGCAATCAAGCCGTATGCCTACGGGCGGTTCCCGGACGGCGAGAAGATCGTGCCGGTATTGCGGCGCACCTATCATCGCCGCTTCGACGTCGATGGCGTGCAGCCCGAACCCCGTCCGCTGCAGATGGACCGATCCAGGTTCAACGAATCGTGCCCGGAGCTGCCCGAAATTCCGGATCTGCCGGTCAGCCACGTGATGTATGAGGCTTGGCAGATGCGCGACGACCTGCGCTATGGATTCAACTTGCGCACGCTTGATGGGCGACAGGGCTACATCAAATGGTTCGTCTCCACGGCCGCTGCAGAAATGGGGCTGGGGGAGCGTTACATCGCGCCCATCAAGGGGCGATTCAAGCCGACGACGCAGGAAGAACGAGGTGGTTTGGGTGGCCGGTTGGGTACGGTGGTTTTGCGCGCGCTGAGCTGGGGCAAGCGGCACAGTGGACTCGCACGGGTGTATGCGCGCATTCCGTTTTCGTGGCGCCTCGCCTTGCGGCGGCGCGTGCATGCGGCCGCGGGCATGCCAATGCCGCCGTTGCCCTTCCCTACGGCGGAGCGCCGTGCGGACCGTGCCACGCGCGTGCAGAGCCCGCCGGTCAGTCCCGGCGTGAATTTGCTGGGTTACGCGCGCGGCGAATTCGGCATCGCGGAAAACGTGCGGTCTTACGCGCGTGCAGTGGAGCGCGCCGAGCACCCTTTTCTGATTTTCAATTTCGACGTGGGCACAGCCAGCCGCCAGCGCGACAACTCGATGGAGAAACATTTCTCCGACACGCTGCGCTACGCCGACAACGTGTTTTTCATCAACGCCGACCAGATGCAGATCGCGCGGGACGTGCTGGGGCGGGCGGCATTTGCAGGCCACCACAACATCGGGTTCTGGGTGTGGGAACTGGAGAAGTTTCCCCGCGACTGGCATGGCGCATTCGATCTGGTGGACGAGGTCTGGGTGCCCACCGAATTCGTGCGCAAGGCCATTGCGGCCTGCACCGAAAAGCCGGTGGTACGCATGCCAAAGGCCATTGAATTCGCGGCGCCGGAAAGCATGGGTCGCGGACATTTCGGCTTGCCACCTGATGAATTCGTGTTCCTTTTCAGCTACGACTTCAACAGTTTCGCTGCGCGCAAGAATCCCGAGGCGGCCATCGCCGCCTTCCATGCGGCGTTCGCCGGTGGCGTCAAGGGCGTGCGGCTGCTGGTGAAGTCCACCAATGGCGATCGCTTTCCCGAGAAATTGTCAGTATTGCAACAGAGCGTCGCGGATGATCCGCGCATCGAGGTGCGCGACGGATTCCTGTCGCGCGAGGAGATGTTCGGGCTGCAGAACAGTGTTGATTGCTACGTATCGCTGCACCGATCGGAAGGTTTCGGACTTGGCATGGCCGAGTGCATGTATCTCGGCAAACCCGTAATCGCGACGGCGTATTCCGGCAACCTGGATTTCATGGATCGCGACAACAGTCTTCTGGTCGATTACAGGATGGTGCCGTTGCGCGACGGCGACTATCCGTATTGGCAGGGTCAACAGTGGGCCGATGCGGACGTCGCCCATGCGGCGCGCTTGATGCGGCAGGTCTTCGACGATCGCGAATTCGCGCGACGGATCGGCATGGCCGCCGCGGCCAGCATCCGTCGTACCAATTCGAAATATGCGTGCGGCGCCGCGGTGATCGCGCGATTGCAGGAGATCAATCGCGGGCGCCACGCCGCGTGAGGGGTGGTCGCTGTCACGGCGATTGGTCGAATTTTCGCTGCCCGGTCGCCGAACAGCGACATTCTTGAAAGGGTGATCGGCGGTTTCCAGTTCGGCGCCTTCAATCGTGGTATATCATCGCGGCATGGTGATGACGTGTCCCAGCAATACTGTGGACGAGTGCATTCGCAATATGACGGGCGGCCTGCTCGTGAAATGGAGCCGATGAGTGCCTGAGCGGGGTCGCTCGGGGGCGGTGGTTGCTCTCGCCATGGTGCTGCTGGCTGCTCCCGCGATCGGGGTGCGGCTGTGGATGGCCGCCGCATTTCCTTCGTACCTACATGGCCAATTCGGGCAGGACGTGGTTTTTGCGCTGGCTTGGTGCGCGTTGCTGGTATCCGCCGTGCGTTGGCGCTTGCTCGGTTTTCTCTCGGTTCCAGTGGCTTTGCTGGCGTATCTCGCCTGGCTATTTCTGGTGCTGGGCGAGGGTGTTTCCTATTACCTTCAGGCCGACACCTTCAATGCACGGTTCTTCGCGCATTTGAATCCCGGTAACTTGCGCACGGGGCTGCGTGCGTTCCCAGTGATGATTGGTGGCGGTAGCGCACTGTTCGTGGTCATGCTGCTCGCGTCCGTCGTATTGCTGGCATGGATAGGTCGCCGTGGCCGACGACACCACGCCAATGCCCGCAGCGGTCCGGCGATCATCACATTGGTCATCTTGATGCTGGTGGTTTTGGGTGTCGATTCGGCGCCGCGGCGCTTGATCGGTTATTTCGCGCGGACGCAGCAGGCCGCCCATTTCGCAGACACGCCACGGGGGCGCGCGGTGGCTGGCCTGCTGGATTTGCATCCCGTGCCCAGAAAGAAGGTGATCGCGGCGCCTGGCAAAAATGTGGTGTGGATCTACATGGAATCGCTGGAGCGGATCTACTGGGATCCCGAGGTGTTCCCGGGGTTGACACCGAACCTCGATCGCCTGCGCAAGCAGGGACTCGACTTCTCCGGCTTCGAAACCTTTGCAGGCGCCAATTACACGATGGCCGGTTTGTTCGCCTCGCAGTGCGGCGCGCCGCTGTTCACGAGCGCGTTCGCCGGGCTCGACACGGTGGCCGGCAACACCACCGATACCTCGACCTTTCATCCGAAGATCGCCTGCTTCGGCGATGTATTGCACAAGGCGGGCTATTGGCAGGTTTACATGGGCGGCGCGCCCATCGTGTTTTCCAACAAGAACCTGTTCTTTCACTTGCACGGATATGACGAAGCCTTGGGTCTGCAAGAATTGGAAGCCGAGGCTGGCGGCAAGCTGCCCGAATCGGGGTGGGGCCTCTACGACGGTGTGCTGTTCAAGCTGGCGCTTGCTCGCTATCAAAAGCTCGCAGCGGATCGCAAGCCTTTCAACCTCACCCTGCTGACGCTGGATACACATCCGCCCGACGGGCGGCCTTCACCTGGCTGTCCGAAGTACGCGGCGAGCAGCAACAGCATGTTGCAGGCCGTGCATTGCACCGATTACCTGCTCGGCAACTTCATCGATGCGTTGTCGACGCAGCCCGACTGGAAAAACACCGAGGTCGTCATCATGAGCGATCACCTGATGATGCGGAACGACGCCGAATCACTTTTCCCGAAGAGCTACCACAGGCAACCTGCGCTGCTGATATTGAACGCGGGTGAAGGAGTCAGGCGTGCACGGATGTACCACATGGATATCGCACCGACCGTGCTCGATGCGATGGGAGTGCGGACCAATGCGACCTTCGTTGCCGGGTCCGATCGCAGCGCGTCCGACGCAGGTGGCAGCGAGTTGGCGGATGACGCCGTCACCGATGCAGTGCTGCGCAAGGCGCTGTGGTCGCGCGTCAGCGAATTCAAGCTGTGCAAGAAGAACACTTTGATTGGTTGGACGACCGATGGGGGGTTCGATGTCGGCGGTCGCGAATTGAAGATGAGTTACCGCGGACGTGCGCAGATCGGTCTTCAAGATGACCAGGTTCTGGATTTCTTCATCGACAACGCCAATGCCAAATTGGTGATCGCGGACGCCGAGGCACAGTCCCGCTTGCTCAAAAACCGCGGAGGCGCAAGCGTATTGGCGATAAAGCCCGTTGTCGAAGCACCGGGAACCAGCGGCTTGTTCACCGTGGATTGGCTGGGCCGGGACGGAGCGAAGGCCCATCTTGGAAAAATCGATGCGCTGCGCGGACTGACCATCACTTCGCCGCAGTGCGGCGGCCTTGTCCAACAGGTGGATGAAGCGCCGCTCGGCGCGAAGCTGGATTTGAGCCGCGACTTCAATGTCGTCTCCGCGATTCCACCGGAACTGGAAGCCGGCACCGAAATCGATTTCACCCGACCCGAATCAGCGGCATACGAAACGGGTCTGGGCTGGTTGTCGCCGCAAGGCTGGGGAAGTTGGGCCATCGGGCGGACCGCGGTGCTTGCATTCCGGCTGCCCAGTGAACAGTGTCGTGCGGGTGGGAAGCTGCACATGCGGGTCGATCCTTACCTGTCGCCGACACGTCCTGATCTGGACACGCAGGTCTGGGTCAACGGGGAGCTCGCCACGACCTGGCACTTCGCCGCCAATGGCAAGTTCTCCGCCAACCCAAAGGATGCTTCGGACAGCCACGATGTGTTCGAGGTGGAAGCGCCGATCGGCGCGGACAATGCCTGTGAAGCCATCATCAGGTTACGTTTTGCGCGACCAGGCGCATCGCCAGCCCCTTATCCAAAGTCCGAAGACCCACGGTCACTGCAGTTGCGGGTGCTGAGGGCACGGTTCGTCGCCGCAACCGAATAAGAGCGATTGCGCCGTGCTTGCCCAAGCCAGCCTTGTGCCACGACAATTGCGGGCCGGTGAAATGAGGCGATCGGCCTTCCATGGACGCGGGAACCGTTTCTGATGAAATTGATGCTGCTCGCGGTCTGGCACTACCGCCATTTCATTTTCACATCGATCAAGAATGATCTGCGGACGCGGTTCGCCCGCAGTCGTTTGGGGGCCACTTGGGCGATCCTGCAGCCCCTGGCTCAAGGCGCCATCTATGCCATCGTCTTCACCCGGGTGTTGGGTGCCAAATTACCCGACACCAACAACAAGTTCGCCTATGCGATCTATTTGCTGGCGGGACTGGCCGGCTGGACGCTGTTTTCTGAAGTCGTGACGCGTTGCCTGACGATCTTCGTGGACAACGCCAGTTTGCTCAAGAAGATGGTATTTCCGCGCATCTGCCTACCGTTGATCGTGTCTGGGTCGTCGCTGCTCAACAACCTCTTCCTGCTGGCCGCCACCATCGGCATCTTCATTGCGGTAGGCGACTATCCCACCTGGATGTGGCTGTGGCTGCCGTTGCTGGTCGCGATTACCCTTTTATTCGGGTTGGCCCTGGGGTTGATCCTCGGCGTGCTCAACGTTTTTGTTCGCGACGTGGCGCAGGTGATGAATATTGTGTTGCAGCTGTGGTTCTGGCTGACGCCGATCGTGTATGCCATCAACATCCTGCCAGGGCACTTTGCGCTGGTGTTGCGACTGAACCCCATGTATGCGATTTGCTCCTCGTACCAGCAGGTGCTGTTGTGGGGCAACCCGCCGCACTTCAAGACACTGGGCGCCATCGTGCTGGTCTCCATCGTGTTGCTAGCCGCCGGGATGCTTTTGTTCCGCAAAGCCTCGCCTGACATGGTGGACGTGCTGTGAGTACAGCCGTTCTCAAAATCGAAGGGCTCGGCAAGGCGTTTCGTGAATACGGCATGGAATGGCGACGCATGCTGGGGTGGTTCGGGCGCCGCTTCGAACCAACGAGCGAAACGTGGGTGTTGCGCGGCATCAGCTTCCAGGTTTTCGCGGGCGAATCCGTGGGTATCGTGGGACAGAATGGGGCCGGCAAAAGCACGTTGTTGAAGCTCGTGACGGGTACGCTGCGTCCGACGGAAGGCACCATCGGCGTCGCTGGCCGGATCGCGGCCATCCTGGAACTCGGCATGGGCTTCAATCCCGATCTCACGGGCCGCGAGAACGCGCGCTACACCGCGGGCTTGATGGGTATGAGCCCGGAGCAGATCGAGACGATCATTCCGGCTGTCGAAGAGTTCGCGGAGATTGGGGAGTATTTCGACCAGCCGCTGCGCACCTATTCCAGTGGCATGCAGGTGCGGGTGGCCTTCAGCGTGGTGACCGCCGTGCGTCCCGAGATTCTGATCATTGACGAAGCACTGTCCGTCGGTGATGCGTATTTCGCGCACAAGAGCATGGCGCGCATCCGCGAATTCCGGAAGCAGGGCACCACCTTGTTGTTCGTGTCGCACGACCCCGGCGCCATCCAGTCACTCTGTGACCGCGCGATCCTGCTCGAGCACGGCAAAGTGTTGATGGATGGCGGGCCGAGCGAGGTGATGGATTACTACAATGCGCTGGTCGCCGAAAAGGAAAATGCGACCGTCGAGGTGAGACATCTGGCCTCTGGCAAAGCCCAGACGTCCTCCGGTACGCGCGACGCGGTTGTGGAGACGATCGGCTTGTTCAATGCCTCGGGCGAGCCGGTGGAGTTCGTCAATGTCGGAGAGCCCGTCGAATTGCGCGTGCAAGCGAGACTTCATTGCGCAATTCCGCGCCTGGTGTTCGGTTACATGATCAAGGACAGGCTGGGGCAGCCGGTGTTCGGCACGAATACACATCACACCGGGCAGGCGCTGGATGGACTCGAGGCGGGGCAGCTTGTGGAATATCGCATGGCGTTTCCGATGAATATCGGGCCAGGCAGTTATTCTGTCTCGACGGCGCTCAGCAGCACCGAGACACACCTGATCGACAATTACGAGTGGCGCGATCTCGCGTTGGTGTTCAATGTCGCCAACCAGAATCGGGATCTCTTCGTCGGCACGGCCTGGGTGCCTCCTATCATTGAAGTTCGGCGGCAGGGGTGAGCAACGATCCGCGCCCTGACTCGCAGAAATCACGCCAGGATCTGCTGGACGAGATTTACTATCTGCGTGACGTTGCCGGCGAGCGTGAGCAGCAGGTTTTGGAGTACAAGGCAGATCTCGCAGCGCGTGACGGGGAAGTCGCGTCACTACGCCAGCAATTGTCGCTTCTGTTGAATAGTCGCTCTTGGCGACTAACCGCGCCATTGCGCTGGGTGTCGCGAACGGCCAGTGGGCAACATCTGGCAGTCGCCAAGCCGGCATCGGGTGCCACGGGCGGCCTGAACAAGCCCGGCGAACGAGGGCCAATCACTTCAGCGCCATCCGCGGATGCCGTTGTGACGGAGGACCGAAGCGACGGTAAGCCACGCTTGTATGTCGATGTGACGGAACTTGTGTTGCGACAAGGCCGTACCGGCGTGCAGCGCGTCACCTGCGAGATTCTTCGCGCACTATTGCGCGAGCCACCTCACGATTATCGCGTTCAGCCTGTTTTTGCTCCAGTTGGCCAGCACTACCGTTGCGTTTCGCCGTCGACCGTCCGCAGTCTCGCCTCGCCAAGTCGAGGTCTGGGGGAGAATGATGCCGTTATTGACGATGGTAATGCCGCCCCGACCAAAGATCTCCTTCCGGAATCGGGCGACGTGTTCCTGGGACTCGATCACGCGATGGATGCCGTCATTTTGAACGCACACCAGATCGCGGCTATGCACGATCAGGGTGTCCGGATCTGGTTCGTCTGCAATGATGTCCTGCCCTTGGTGCGGCCGGAATGGTTTCCTTCCGAAGTCCCCCCCAGGTTCAAGACATGGATTGAAACCATTGCGCGTGTCGCTGACGGCATCGCGTGTATTTCAGCGACCACCGAATCCGAACTTCTTCGGCAATTGGAGCAGCGCGGCGCGAGTGGTTCCAAGGCGCCGGAACTGGGACATTTCCATCTCGGCGCCGACGCATTGCCGAGCGGGTGCGATGACGCCGACATTTCGCCGGACGAGTCCGCCGTCATGGAGCGATTGCGTGGCACGACGTCGTTCCTGATGGTTGGCACACTCGAACCCCGCAAGGGCCACTTGCAAGCCTTGCAGGCGTTCGAAATGCTGTGGGCAGAAGGCACCGATGTCGCACTCGTTATCGCAGGTTTCCCAGGTTGGATGACCGAGGTGCTTCAGCGCCGTATCCGCCACCATGATGAGTTCGGCAAGCGTCTCTTCTGGTTCAGCAACGCGAGTGACGCATCGCTCCGGAGGCTGTACGAAAGCTGCACGGTGTTGCTTGCGCCGTCGTTCGGTGAAGGTTTTGGCCTGCCTTTGCTCGAAGCCGCACGGCACAATCTGCCGATCCTGTGTCGGGATTTATCCGTATTCCGCGAGATAGCGGGCGAACATGCGGTATATTTCTCGGGTTCGGATCCGGCCTCGCTCGTGGATGCGATCCGAGACTGGCTCGATGCGCGCCAACGTGGCGTAATTCCGGTTCCCAGCCAGATGCCACGGTTGAGGTGGGGAGAATCTGCCGGGCAATTGGCGGCCTTGGTGCTGGGCAATCAATCCGGGCGTACCTCGTAAGTTGCTACAAGGGTGGGAGTGAATGAAAACCGCATTGATCACGGGAGTGTCCGGCCAGGACGGCGCGTACCTGACCCGGCTGCTGCTGGAAAAGGGCTACAAGGTGTACGGCGCGTACCGGCGCACCAGTTCGGTCAACTTCTGGCGAATGGAAGACCTGGGCGTCACCGGGCACCCGAACCTGGAACTGGTCGAGTACGACCTGACCGACCCGGGTTGCAGCCTGCGTTTGATCGAAAAGGCCCAGCCGGACGAGGTCTACAACCTCGCCGCACAAAGCTTCGTCGGGGTGTCGTTCGAGCAACCGATCACGACCGCCGAGATCACCGGCCTCGGGGCGCTGCACCTGCTGGATGCGATCCGCACGGTGAAGCCGGACACGCGGTTCTACCAGGCGTCCACGTCGGAGATGTTCGGCAAGGTGCAGGCGGTGCCGCAGAACGAACACACGATGTTCTGGCCGCGCAGTCCGTATGGCGTGGCCAAGCTGTTCGCGCACTGGAGCACGGTCAACTACCGCGAGTCCTTCGGGATCTTCGGCGCCAGCGGGATCCTGTTCAACCACGAATCGCCGTTGCGCGGGCGCGAGTTCGTGACCCGCAAGATCACCGACGCGGTGGCGCGGATCAAGCTCCGGAAGCAGGAACAACTGGAACTCGGCAACCTGGACGCCAAGCGCGACTGGGGCTACGCCGCGGAATATGTCGAGGGCATGTGGCGGATGCTGCAGGCAGAACAGCCCGATACTTTCGTGCTGGCGACGGGGCGCACCGAAACCGTGCGCGATTTTGCGACGCTGGCCTTCAAGGCTGTCGATATTGGCATCGAATGGAAGGGCGAGGACCAGGATGAAGTTGGCATTCGTACCGACTCCGGCCAAACCATCGTCAGGATCAATCCGAAGTTCTATCGTCCTGCGGAAGTTGAAATGCTGATCGGCGACGCCGCGCACGCGCGCGAGGTGCTGGGCTGGCAGGCGAAGACTTCGCTGGAAGACCTGTGCCGGATGATGGTGGAAGCCGATTTGAAGCGAGTCGAACGTGGCGTCTCGTTCTGACAAAAGCCGCGCGCTCTGCTGACCGGGAACACCGAATCCGATAGGTAGCGCAAGGTGGAACCGGTCACCAGTTGTTAAACCCAGCAGAGATGAAGCGAGCACCGTGAGCATCGCGCGACAAGGTCTAAGCTTCGTGGTTGTCGGCTGCGGACTGATAGTCGTCGATTGGGCGGTATTCGTTGCCTTAAGCGGCTTGGGCATGCCGCCACTTTGGGCTAACGTGGCAGGGCGTGTCGCCGGAGCGTTCGTAGGGTTTTGGGCAAACGGACGAATCACCTTTAGCGATCTGGGGTCGCCCCGATTCGGCTACCGCCGCTTTGCTAGGTTCTTGACATCTTGGACGGTAGTTACGACGCTCAGCACTGTTTTGGTTACTGCGTTGGCGGACCATCTAAGTCTGCAGACTGCATGGCTCGCCAAGCCAGTGGTAGAGGGCAGTTTGGCAGTTGCAACATTTTTCATCTCACGCCATTGGGTTTATCGCTAATGAATGCTTTTCCGTCTCCAAGTATCGCGGTAGTGATCCCTTGTTATCGGGTGGCCACCCATATATTGGATGTCATCAAACGGATTGGGCCAGAAGTTGGCTGGATCATAGCGGTAGATGATGGCTGTCCTGAATACAGTGGTGATCTGATTGAGCAACAATGCCATGATCGTCGTGTGCGTGTTTTGCGTCACGAGAGGAATATGGGTGTTGGTGCAGCAGTAATGACAGGGTATAGGGCAGCGCTCGATTTACCTGTTCTGGCGGTCGTAAAAATCGACGGCGATGGCCAGATGGATCCGGCACTGATCCAAACCTTGTGCGAACCTTTGTTGAAGGGCCGTGCTGACTACGTCAAAGGCAATCGTTTTTACCGCGTGAGACACACGGCCGGCATGCCCGTTGTTCGTCTTCTTGGCAATGCGGCGTTGTCATTTATAACAAAGTTTTCTTCGGGGTACTGGCAGTTATTTGATCCGACCAATGGGTTTACCGCAATACATCGCGCACTTTTAGCAGAACTTGAATTTGCGAGCATAGCAAAACGCTATTTCTTCGAATCTGATTTACTATACCACCTTAACCAACTGCGTGCTGTCGTTACCGAGATGCCAATGCCAGCAAGTTACACAGATGAGTCCTCTAGCCTGAGTCCAATTAAAATGGTAGGCCCATTTTTGCGAGGCAATTTGCTTAATGCAGTAAAGCGCATATTTTATAGCTACTTTGTAAGGGGGTTCTCAGTAGCATCCATCGAGCTGCTATTTGGGATCGTGCTTTTGGCATTCGGCATCGTATTCGGTGCGTGGCATTGGTGGTTGTCTCTCACGCATGATCTTCCGGCCACTGCAGGCACTGTGATGGTAGCGGCACTTCCCCTTATTCTTGGTGTACAGCTTTTGCTCTCTTGGCTCGGATTTGATGTTGCTGCAGAGCCTCGCCATCCCGTACACGCGCTACTATGGCAGAGGAGGGTGTGCATCAACGTGAAGGATCGCGAAGAATCAACAAGTGGAGCAGCTGAGCAAAAAACCAAGATCAGTCACGTGTGACATATGGGCCTAAGGATTCGAGCCACACTGCACAATTTTTTATAGGGAAAGACTGTCACGGGTATTTTCGGGCATATGTAAAGGGTTTTGCCATGTTTGAATATTCAAGAGTTAAAACCGACGATTGTTCACTGCAACAGTATGCCAGTTTGTTAAGAAACTGTTTTCCGAGTGCAGCGCATCTGACGAGTCGATATCTTCGATGGCTATACGTGGAAAATCCGTGTGGTACGGCGGTCGGTATCGATGCGTTTTGTGGCGAAGTGCTTGCCGCGCACTATGTCTGTGTGCCATCTGACGTCTCAATTATGGGTAGGCAGGTCAAGGCATTACTGTCTCTGAATACCGCGACCCATCCGGAATTCCGTGGCAAGGGACTCTTTACGAAGCTTGCTGACGCAACATACGGATTGGCTGCTGAGCTTGGCTACTCCCTGGTCTACGGAGTGGCAAATGCCAACAGTACACCGGGATTTGTCCGAAAACTTGGCTTTCAGCTTGTGGGTCCCCTCGATGCCACGTTGGGGCTAGGGCGCCAATTTAAGATTGACTGGGAAAAGGTACACAAGGTCTCTGAATTTCGCTGTTTATGGGATACAAAACGTTTGAGCTGGCGTATAAGGAATCCTGAAAATCGCATTGCTGCTGTAACGCGCGAGAGCGGAATTAGTGAACTCTTTGCAAGGACCGATAAAAAGAACATAGTTGCTTGGGCTGAGGTGCCGACGTCGCTTCGGAAGTGTGATACAGCCACTCCAAGCATTGTCTATCCTAGATTGTTTCTGGGCCTTAACCCGCGTGACTGTGCCGCCGGCAAGATAAGAGTGTCGATACCGAATCGTTTGCGGCCATCGCCCTTGAACTTCATTGTTCGTTCTGTAGAGGGCGAGGTTACTTTGGACAGAAATTTGATAACCTTTTCATTTGCCGATTTCGATGCCTACTGAAAGTTGTGATAACTATGCGCGCAGTTTTTTTGTTCGCCCATCCAGATGATGAATTCGGTTGTTATGAAATTATCAGGCGAGAAGTCGAGCGTGGTAATCGTGTTGAATGCTATTACATGACAGATGGAGGTTTTGGAGGGCAGTCAGTCAAAGCTAGGCAGGACGAAAGCCTGCATGTACTTGCAATGCTGGGTGTATCGAGAGGTCGGGTACATTTTTTCGGAAGACAACACCAAATACCAGATGGGTTGCTTGCGGAGCATTTGCAGCGTGCCACTGGCCTCCTTGCTTGCGGGATTGCGGATAACGAGCCGATTTCGGCTATATACGTCTCGGCTTGGGAAGGAGGACACCAGGACCACGACATGGTGTACGTGATTGCGTGTGTTTTGGGCGCCCAGTTCAAGATAAGTGATGACGTTTGGCAATTCTCGCTCTACAACGGGAAAGGTTTGCGAGGGAGCTTGTTTCGTGTGCTAAAGCCACTGCGTGATAATGGGTCAACCCGCGCGTATGCCATACCGATCAGGTATCGGTTTTTATACATCTGGCTATGTCTTTCATATCCATCGCAATGGAGAACATGGCTAGGCTTGTTTCCCTTTGCTGCCTTTAAACTTTTGTTTGGTGGGCGCTATTATCTTCAGCCGGCGACATTGTCACGCGTCACCTATAGGCCACATACGGGCCCTCTCCTTTACGAAAGGAGAGGTATGGCTCGATATGACGAAATCATAGCGCTGGTGACACATTTTTTGAACGACCTTGGGGAAGGCCATGTTTTTGAAACGCATTTCCATCACCATGGCAAAGCCAACAGAGATAATGGATGAACAACCGGACGAATTCGTCAGCGTTATCGAACACTAATGGCACCACGGTGTCGAGGTCGTCGATTCTGGGTTGGGCACTTTTAGCAATTTTAATCGCCACAGTACTAGTTCTTGTTCGAGTACTGCCGTTGGGGGGGCCATTTGTATTTTCTGACGAATACGCTTACGCGGCTTGGTCTTCTGCATTCTTCCACGGATCACACACACCTCCGCCGCTAGCGGCGTCGGTTGGTAACTGGGTGTACCTGCGTCTTTACGGAATTGTTTTTGCGGGTGTTGGGCCATTCCTTGTGAAGGCCCGCGTACTCAATGCAGTAATTTCCGCATTGGGAGCGGGCGTGCTAGTTTTAACGTTTCAGACGGCGTCGCCGAACACAAAGCCCCAGTTGGCAGTGGTGCTTTCGATCGGGTTTGCGGCTGGGTTGATTGGCACGTACGCGGCCTATTTCATGCCCGAAGCGCCGTACTTTGCGTGCGTGTGCTTCTGGCTGTACTGCGCGACGCGGTACGCGAAGGATCCTACTGTCCTGCTTGCACTAGGAACAGGTCTAGTTGGTGGGCTGGCAACGATGACCAAAGCTCACGGAATTTTGATACTGCCCGCAACCCTGGTGATGTTCACCCTGGTCGGATTTCGAGTGAAACGAAGCTGGGGGCGATGCTGTGTTGATGTGGTGGCTCTTGTCCTAGGTTGGTTTGTATGCACCACATTGTTGGGGCTTCTTCTCGGCAATGGTTCTGGGATCAATCCAATTGGCAGCTTCTACTCCGGGTTGGGGATGCACGCGGCCGAAACCGTAGGTGGTGACCTTGACGGTGTGATCGTCCGGCTTGGTTTACAGCATATTGCGACGATCGTTGCAATCGCCGGGATGCCCATTTTGCTGTGTGTATGGCTGGGATCGGTAGCATTATTTAGGCCGTTGCGAAGCGGCTATCGCTCGACCTTGCAGTTCCCCGCATTTGCGCTGGGTTGCATGCTGATCGGGATGTTGGCTGTCACCGTAGTATTTACAGTTTCCGTTGCGGGTGCAGGACCCTTCGAAACCGTCTCTCGCCTGCATGGAAGGTACTACGAGCATTTCGCCATTCTTGCTGCCTGCTTTGGCATCATTGGCAGCCGTAACGTCCTGTCGCGGTGGTCCTTATTGGCAAGGACGTTGGTGTTCGGTCTGTTCGTTGTGCTGCTTGTCATGGCATGGCGATTGTTTCAGGCGGTGAAATGGCAAAATCCCAATGACTTTGCGATAGCTTACGCCTTGTTTGCGGAGCCGCAAGGCCGGCTCTGGGCGTTATTGCTTTCGGGCATCAGTGCATTCCTTGCACTGGCATGGCCGAAACATTCTCCAGCGATTCTTGCCTGCGCGCTGTTGGTCTGGCTTGGATTCGACGCGGTGTTGATGGAGAAACTTCGCTGGCCGGTTCAGGAGAAGCCGGCAGGGCGCGTGGCCGCGATGGTGGCTGCAAACGCGGCAGGCACTAATCCGCGCGTGTCGATTGAACTCGTCGGGTCGAGTGCGACCGTTCCGGTATATCGTGTGGCGTTCCATTTGCTTAACGAGCAGATTGGATTTGCATTGGGGAGCGCCGCAAAAACCTGCAGTGTAGACGGCAGCACGCCAGATTGGGTAATCACGGTTGATGGTGAACGCGATCCGTGCGCGTACCCGGATCGCTTTCGCATTGGCGATGCATCGGCTGCGCGGCGGTTCGGCCCGTCTACTGCAGTGGCGTTGCCCGGAGCCCAAGCGCGTTACGGCGCCAAGTTGGTGCTGATCGGTCAACCGGCCATAGCCGCCGACGGGAAAGAGATACTGGTGAAGGTAAACGTCACCAACGACGGCCCGACCATCTTCGGCTCTTTCAGCGAGCCTCACAACGTCAATCTGGGCGCCCACAGCATCAATGCGGATGGCGATACGGTCGTTAATGACCTTGCACGGGGCCATCTTCCACAAATCGCGCCAGGCAAAATGGCCGGAGCCATGATTTTGCTGCCGATCAGCCAAGTATTGGGACGCCGAGTTGAGCTGCTTCCGGTAGAGGAAAACGTGGCTTGGTTCGATCAATGGGGAACCAAGCCGCTGGTTATAGGACCATTTGAAGCATGTGCCAGTTCTGCGATCGGACAAGTGTGTGACGCGTCTGGCAAGCCGTTACCCAAGGCGTCTGCTACTGTTCAATAGATTTCACCGCTGCCCGGCGGGCAGAACTCACGTCAAGCCCTGCCGTAAACATCTTCCAGCCGCACGATGTCGTCTTCGCCGAGGTAGCTCCCTGACTGGACCTCGATCAGTTCCAGCGGAACCTTGCCGGGGTTGCGCAGACGGTGCACCGCGCCTAGTGGCAGGAACGTGCTTTCGTTTTCCGCCACCAGGAAAACTTCTTCGTTGCGGGTGACCTCGGCGGTACCTGAAACTATCACCCAGTGTTCGGCACGGTGATGGTGTTTCTGTAGGCTCAGCGCGGCGCCCGGTTTTACGGTGATGCGCTTGACCTGGAAGCGCTCGCCCATGTCGATGGAGTCGTAGCTGCCCCACGGGCGATACACCTTGCGATGGAATAGGTGTTCCTGCCGTCCGTCCGACTTGATCCGATCCACCAGCCGCTTCACGTCCTGCACCCGTGCACGCGGGGCAACTAACACCGCGTCGGGCGTATCCACGATCACGATGTCTTCCAGGCCCAGTGCCGCGACCAGTCGCCGTTCCGTGCCACGCACGAAGCAGTTGCGGCTGTCGATCGCGATTACGTCGCCTTCCAGGCGGTTGCCGTCGTGATCACGTTCCGATGCTGCCCACAGTGCATCCCACGAGCCGATGTCGCTCCACGCGCAGCTCACCGGAAGGACCGCAGCACGGGTGGTTTTTTCCATCACCGCGTAATCGATGGAGTTGTCGGGCGATCCGGCGAAGGCATCCTTGTCTATACGTACGAAATCCAGATCGGATTTCGCCATGTCGAACGAAGCCTTGCTGGCTGCATGCATTTTCGGCGCGTGCTTTTGCAGTTCCTCCAGATAGCGGGATGCCTTGAACAGGAACATGCCCGAATTCCACTCGTAGTCGCCGGCGTCGATGTATTGTTGTGCCTTGCCGGAATCGGGTTTCTCAACGAAACACTCGACCCGGAAACCGGCGTTGCCGAGCGCCTCCGCGCGCTTGATGTAGCCGAACCCGGTTTCAGGTCCTTCGGGGCGGATGCCGAATGTCACCAGCCAGCCCCGCTCCGCAATTGGCGTGGATTTTTTCACCGCTTCGGCGAAACTGGCGGTGTCGCCGATCAGATGGTCGGCCGGCAACACCAGCAGCGTCGCGTCCGTGTCCTTCGCCAGCGCCTGCCATGCGGCCAGCGCAATCGCCGGCGCGGTGTTGCGTGGTATGGGTTCCAGCAATATCGAGGCTCCCGAAACCTTGAGCTCCCGCAACTGTTCGGCTACGAGAAAACGATGATCTTCGCTGCAGACCACGACTGGTGCCGCCGCATCGTCCAGCGCGCGCGCGCGTTGCACGGTCTGTTGGAACAACGTCGAACTTCCAGCTAGTGCGAGAAACTGTTTCGGCAGGTTCTTGCGCGATAACGGCCACAGGCGCGTGCCGCTGCCACCGCTCAGGATTACCGGGATCAACATGGAAAGTTTCCTGAAAGAACAGGTCGCCAATTTTAGCAGGCCATAGTAGTCGCACAAAAGATTCTGCCTGAGTCTCCGCCACTCAATGGCTGCAGAAACGCTCGTTCGGCCGAGCTCAGGTATCACCCGTATAATGCGTTCCCCTTGTCGGTACTCTGCCTAGGACATGTTCCATGCGTATCCGTCACACCGCACTCGTTCTGGCCATTCTGCCCGTTTTAGCGCTCAGCGCGTGCGGGTCGAGTCAACCCTCAGGCACACCTGCGGTAGCGGGTGAGCAAACCGAGACATCCCCACCGGTCGCGCAAGACGGCCATTACCACGCCGAGCTTGTGCTGGCTGGCCAACCCGCCGTCACGGCTGATGGTAAGGACATCGTGGTGACAGTTAACGTCAGCAACGATGGTGTTGGCGCATTCGGCTCGGCCACCGAACCTCACAACGTGAATCTCGGCGCGCACGTCTTGGACGCTGCTGGCAAGGTCGTGATTAACGACTTGGCACGAGCGCACTTGCCTCAGATTGCGCCCGGGGAGACAGTAAAAGCTTCGATACTGCTGCCTGTAAGCCAGACACTAGCTCACCGCATCGAACTGCTGCCCGTGCAGGAGGGGGTGAGCTGGTTTGATGCGTGGGGAACCAAGCCGCTAGTCGTGGGTCCGTTCGATGCATGCAGCGATGCGGCGGTGGGCAAAGTTTGCGATGCCGGCGGAAAACCGTTGCAAGCTACGCCTGCGCAACCGTGATTCGTTGGGATCAAACCGCATTCATGCGGCGTTTTGCTTGGGCGCCGCCTGATATGAGTCGGCAAGTCCAACGCCCAAGCCCTCAAGCGCAAAATCAATGATGCGATTGGCTATGAACCCTTCAGGCCCCATGGAGCCGGCACCGCAATCTCCCACTGATGCCGATGGGCTGATGGAGCGCATCCGCGCCGAGGTGGAGCAAAGGCGCGCTCGGGCTCAAGATGCCGCCGAGGTGACCGAAATCGCGGTGGGATCGTCTCCAGCACTAAACGCCGAAGAAATCATGGCGCGCGTGCGGACCGAAATCGCGCGCCGACATGCTCAAAGTGCACGGACTGCCCTGCCTGGGGAGGTCGCTTTGGCAATGGCAACAATGATTCATGAAGTCCATTTGCCGCGTTGGCAGCCCGCCGCGTCGCGCTTGCCGGAACAGTCTCAATATGTGTTAGGTGATTTCCTGAGGTTCGACGACAGCGACTTTGTCGATGTGGCGTATCAAGCTTTGCTGAGACGTCCCGCTGATCTCGAAGGACGACAAGGCTACTTGGATGCCTTGCGATCGGGTGCGATAAGCAAGGTCGAAATTCTGGGGATGATCCGATTTTCCGAGGAAGGCCGAAGGCAGGCAGTGCATGTTAATGGCCTGCTGTTGCCGTACAAGCTGCATCGCTGGCGACGCGTCCGGGTGATCGGCTGGCTCTTGGGGATGAGCTTGGCAATTTTCAGGTTGCCGCGGCTCGCGTGGCGGCTTCAGGGCATGGAAGCATCGGCCGCACGCGAGGCACAGGAAACAGGCCGCCTGATTGGTCGGATCGCGGATGCGATCGAACAGCATTTTGCGGAAGAGGACGATGCACTTTATGCGCTGCGCACCGAATTGACCCAAACGGTGACTTCGCGTGTGGAAGGGCTGCGGGCCGTGACGGAACGTGCCGGGGCGCTGCAGGCCATGCTCGAATCTGTCCGTGATAGTTTGCTTACAAGTGACGAGACCCTGTACAGACAAATCGAATCGATTTCGAATTCTCTGCGTGCCAGTGACACCGAACGTGCTGCTCAGCTCAAGGTTGTACAAGAGGTGCTGGCATCGAACGAAACGAAAATGGCTGAATTTGCAAAAGCATTGGATACGAATGCGGAAACGTTGTGCGGCCAGATCGAAACGGTGAGAAATACCCTGCGGGGCAGCGACGCGAACAATGCAGCCAGGCACAAACAGATTGCCGATCGCCTTTCCGTGCATGAGGCGGCGTTATCAAAGTTGGATGAGCAGGCGCAAAGCGATCATCGATCACTGCATGCCTTGCTTGATCGCTTGGCCTTCTTCCTCGATGCGTCTGCGCAACAGGCAGGGAATTTGGCGATTGGGAATGATGAGGACGGACCCTCACTGGAAGAACAGTACGCCTCGTTTGAACAGGCCTTTCGGGGCGATCGCGAGCAGATCAAAGCGCGAGCTGCCCATTACCTTGGAACTCTGGCAGCGGCAGGTATCGAGCCCGGTGATGATGCTGTCATCATGGATCTAGGCAGTGGGCGCGGCGAGTGGCTGGAAGTTTTGGCCGAGCATGGCTATCGCGGCTGCGGCGTGGACTCGAATCGCGGAATGCTGGAGGCGTCGCGCGCGCGCGGGCACGAGGTCGTGGAGGCGGATGCGCTTGATTATCTTCGGGCACAGCCCAAGGGTTCAGTGGCGGCCGTTACCTCCATGCACATGGTCGAGCATATGCCGCATCCGGTCGTCATCCGGTTGCTCGATGAGGCGCTGCGCGTGCTGCGCCCGGGCGGCGTGCTGATCCTGGAAACACCGAACCCCGAGAACCTGTTGGTGGGTTCCTGTCTCTTCTACATGGACCCGACTCACCTGCACCCAATCCCTCCGCCGCTGCTGCAGTGGACGGTGCAACAGCGGGGTTTCGAGCGGGTAGTCGTCGAGCGGTTGTCGGAGCATCGCGGAAGCTCCAATCTAACGCCTGTTTCGGATAAAATACTTGGTGCGGAGCAGATCAACCAAATGATCGCCTGGTTCACCGTGGCGCAAGATTATGCGGTGATTGGCAAGAAGCCAAAGCCGGCTTCGGGTTGAATCCGCTCTCGGGGGCAGGTGCCGCGCCGAAATGTCGGGCTTACCATTCGGGGCTCGCGGATCGGTGCTGTGCCGCGTGGTTTCTCAATAGTGGGAAAACGACATGGGGACGAGGAGGATGATGCGCGTTGTCGTTGCGACCGTCCAAGTACCGTTTATCAACGGTGGCGCAGCATACATGACGAACGGACTCATTCGGAATTTGAGGGCGCGAGGGATCGAAGTTGAACACCTTACGCGGCCTTTCAGATTCGGACCAGCTAAAGAAGTGCAGCGTTCCATGGATGAGTGGGGTGCGGAGAACGCTGACGAATTCGACTGTGGCGAGATCGAACGTGTTATTTGTCTCAACTTTCCCAGTTTCTACCTGAGACATCACAACAAGGTAGTGTGGTTGATGCACCAGCACAGGGCGGTGTATGAGTTGTTCGGAACACCTTATGGTGCCGCCACTAATGATCCGGAGTCCACGCAACTCAAGGAGGAGATTACTCGAAGGGATGTAGCGTCACTTCGCGATGCCAAGCTGGTCTGTACGATTTCGCGGCGAGTCTCGACGCGGTTGAAAGACTTCAACAATATTGAATCAGAGCCGCTCTATCAGCCTCCCCCCAACTCCGAGCGGTACTACTGCTCTGCGCAGTTGGGATACATTTTCGTGCCAAGTCGACTAGAGGCATTAAAGCGCCAGGACTTGCTGCTCAGAGCCATTGCGAAAGCCCGGAGCCCGATTGCGGCGATGATTGCCGGGGATGGCGGTTGCAGGGGCGAACTTGAGCGTTTGGCCAACCAACTGGGCATCGAGGATCGCGTCAGATTTCTTGGGCGTGTTAAGTTGGACGAAATGCTGGCGTGGTATGCAAATTCGCTCGCGGTTTACTTTGGTCCGCACGAGGAGGACTACGGCTTTGTGACCTTGGAGGCCATGCTTTCATCCAAGCCGGTATTGACATGCACGGATTCAGGAGGGCCCCTCGAATTTGTACGAAACACGCACTCGGGTTTTGTCTGTGAGCCCGAGCCAGATCAGCTTGCTGCACGCATCGACTGGCTGTGGGTCAACAGGGATGTTGCGCGAGACATGGGGCGCGCCGGGCGGGCCCTCTACGAGGCCCGGAAAATCTCTTGGGACCACGTACTTGATCGATTGTTGGCGTGAGGACGTGATTTGAAGATTGCCATCATAGCTCCATCGCCCGTTCCTTTCACAATCGGAGGTGCGGAAAATCTGTTCTGTGGCTTGCAGCGGTACATCAACGACGAGACGCCGCATCAGTGCGAGCTGATAAAACTGCCCTCGCGCGAACACAGCTTCAAAGAATTGATGCAGACTTATCTTGAGTTCTGCCGTCTCGATTTGTCGCATTTTGACTTGGTAATATCGACCAAATATCCGGCTTGGATGGTGAGACACTCCAATCATGTCTGCTACATGCAGCATACGTTACGTGGCCTCTATGATACCTATCACTTCACTGGCCTGCCCGAGACGTTTGCATGGGAGGGTGCAGCACTTGCGGAGGTCAAAGATCTTATGGGAGCTGCGCAACGCAGCTCATCGTCGAACATTGAACTGGAGACGTTGCTCGAATATCTAGTGTCGTTAGAAGCGGATCAGGTTCCGCTCGGTACCCTGGATTTTCCAGGGCCTTTTGCCCGTGGGGTGGTACATTTTCTGGACAGCATCGCGCTTTCTACTTCCCGTATCACGCGTCATGCAGCGATTTCTGAAAACGTGCGCGATAGGGCAGATTATTTTCCGGATGACGCCAAGGTTCGTGTTGTACACCACCCACCGAAACTTTCATTGTTCCACTGCGGCGCGCAGGAGTATCTGTTCACGGTCAGCCGCCTTGATGGTCCGAAACGAATCGCGTTGCTGGTCGAAGCGATGCGCCAAGTGAAAGCGGAAATTCCGCTGTACATTGCCGGGACCGGTCCGGACGAAGTGAACATTCGAGCGCTTGCCGCAGGCGACTCACGTATCAAATTTCTTGGATTCCTTAACGATCAGGAGGTGCTTGGCTGGTACAAAGACGCCCTCGCCGTTCCCTTCGTGCCATACGACGAAGATTACGGGTTGGTCACCATCGAAGCAATGATGAGTGGCAAACCGGTCCTGACTCTGACCGACAGCGGCGGTCCCAATGAATTCGTCGAGAGTGGGGTTACCGGCTTCAGCGTGGCTCCCACACATGAAGCTGTGGCTGCGGGTATCGATGCGCTTTGCCAGGATAAGGATGCGGCTCGTCAAATGGGGCGTGTCGCGCGCGAACGCGTGTCTGGGATTACCTGGGCCAAGGTGATTGACACGTTGTTGGGGGACAAGAACTTGAGCGTTCCCCCAAAGGTAAAGCGAAAGCCCCAAATCGCAGTTGGGCTTACGTTCCCGGTGTTTCCGCCGCGCGGCGGGGGACAATCACGAGTATTCCACCTGTATAGGCATTTGGCGAACTTCGCGGAGGTGGAACTGGTTACGTCGTGTCAGCCGCATGAACCTGCATTCCATGGCGAAATTGCGCCAGGGCTCGTTGAGACCAGAGTGCCGCGAAGCCGAGCCCACCAAGATGCAGAAACCGAATACAGTCGATCAGTGGAATGGGTGCCAGTCACGGACATTGTAATGTCCGAGTTGTACAAGCTGACACCCGATTTCGAGTGTGCGCTGAAGCGCGCATGCGGAAAGGCGGATGTCGTCGTCGCTTCTCATCCTTATCTCAGCGGGGCTCTTCAGGAATTTGCGCCGGGCAAGCCATTATGGTTCGAGGCGCAGGACGTCGAATTCTCCCTCAAGACTCACATTCTTCCCGATACGGAGGCCGGAAGAACCTTGCTTGAGAAGGTCCGACAGGACGAGGAAAGTTGTTGGAGGAGCGCCTCTCTTGTATTTGCGTGCGCAAGGCGCGATATCGATGAACTAACGAAACTCTATGGAGAGAGCGCTGCGAATATGCTTGACGTTCCGAACGGGGTGGCGATTGATGATGTGCCATTCGTACCACTGCGAGCCCGAACGAGCCTTCGTACTCGGATCGGATTGGGGAGGGGGAAAACGGTGTTGTTCATGGGCAGCTGGCATGGGCCGAACCTCACTGCAGTCCGCGCGCTAATGGATGGCGCGCGTGCGCTTCCCAACGTAACATTTCTGATTTTGGGAAGCGTATGCCAAGCGCTGGTGGATGTTCCGGTTCCGGAAAATGTGAGGCTTTTAGGAGTGGTTGATGATGCGGAAAAGGCGGTCTTGCTGGGCAGCGTCGATTTCTGCGTAAACCCAATGACGACCGGTTCGGGCAGTAATCTCAAAATGCTTGATTATTTTGCAGCCGGCACGCCGGTAATCTCTACGGAATTCGGAGCACGCGGTATTGATGCGGCCGCGGATGTCAGCTACCTGAAGATATCAGATGATTTGGGCCTAGCTATTCAGGCTGCATGTTTGAAGGAGCAGTGGGAACTCCAGCAAATTGCTGATCGTGCTCGGCAACTTGTAGAGCAAAAATATGCTTGGAACATTATTGCGCGGGAATTTGCTATGCACTCCGGACTCGATGCCTTAGCGAATGTCGGTCTGAGAGAGCTAACGCCTAGTAACAGATGAACAGCTCACGGTCTACGAGCCTTTCGGACACAGACCGTCGCAAAAAGGAAGATTATGACCATTCCAAACTATGAGCAGATGCTCGAAGACTTTTACACGAGGTTTCTGCGCGATGGCGACAGATGCATTGATGTTGGCGCTCATGTAGGCCGCCATTCCATACCGATGGCACATTGTGTCGCGCCAAGCGGAAAGGTATACGCGTTCGAACCTCTACCTGGCATCTTCAACCAACTCAAAACTAGAGTTGAAGAGATGGGCCTCAGCTCGATAATTTCGACACGTCAGTGTGCATTGTCTGACGCCGGCGGCGACGCCGATTTCGTGTTGGTGCACGAAGCTCCGGAGTACTCCGGGTTGCGCCCGCGCCATTATGACATGCAGGTCACGACAGAGAGGATCCGAGTTCAGACCTCGCGCTTGGATGATTTGTTCGAAACGAAAGCGCGCGCGATTCGTTACATCAAGATCGATTGCGAGGGTGGGGAGCTGGGGGTATTGCGTGGTGCGAGTGACTTGTTGCGGCGCGATCGTCCCGTGGTTAGCTTCGAGTGCGGTGACAGTTCGCTGGAGGCGTATGACTATGATTCAGGTGAGATCTACGACTTCTTCGCCGCGCATGATTACAACATTCGATCTATTACACAGCTACCGTTGGATCGAGCCGCTTTCATCGTTGCGGCTTCTCGGCAGGAATACTGGGATTACCTAGCAGACCCACGATGATTTTTTGTTGCGCAAGGTGAGTACTGGTCGTAGACGGCGACACTGCCCCTCTGAATTCTTTGCGCTTGCACACTCGTTTATCGTAGACGGGGCGCAATTTCAATGAAGTACGGGTTGGTCTGCTCTCCTCCAGTCGCATCTGCCGATTAGTTAACAAGTCGGGCCCTTGGTTATATCGGGCGCTTCTGGGTTGCAGCCGTGGCTTGGTTCACGGACCATAGCCTCTGGAACCGTGTCGCAGGGCTTGTGCCTCGCATGCAGTCTTCGATCTGGCGAACGGGTTTGAGACCAGTCTTGCAACGGACGCGACGCAGATCGGCCGACCGCGGATCAGAACTCGAAACCGTTGAATCACGCGAGTGCAGCGTGCCGAGCGGCGCGAGGTATGCACTGACCCTGATGTGCACGTTGCTGCTGACAGGCTGTGGGCGGCCGGCCACCACCGCTGCCGACTGGATCAACCAGCAGGCGGCGCGCAGCGCGATTCCGCCTCCCGCGCCGTTCTCGTCCGTGCCTGCCATGACACTGGACGGGGCGCGGAGTACGGGCGATTGCAATGTGGACAAGATCGACGGGCAGACCGCGCAAGGCATGGCGGTCGATCATCTTGGTGGCGCTATGTTCACGGGGTGGGCCGGGGATCATTTGACGCACGCCGTACCGACTGGCGTTGAGGTGGTCCTGACCGGCGCAACCGGTAACTATTGGGCTTCAGGGAATTCCGGGTACGCGCGTCGGGACGTTGCAGCGGCGCAAAAGGTGGCTGCCTACGAGACGTCGGGCTTCGCTGTCGGCACAAGCATGGATGGCGTTCCCATCGGCGCGTATGGAATATCGCTGGCCTATCGGATCGGTGGCGAATGGGTGAAGTGTCCGACCAGTGTCCGGATATCCGTGGAATGACGACTCGACAGGCTGCCAAGGAGACACCCGGGCATGTTGCCGTGCACGCAGGGCGGGATCGCGTGCTGGCCGCCATGGATACCTTGCGTCCACGTGTACCGGCCATCTGTCTCGGAATATGCGTTGCAACCGCGCTGGTGGTCGCGCTGTCGCTCTATCCGGGTTGGTTCTTCTTCGATAGCGCAACCCAATGGGGGTGGGCGCGGCAGATTGCCACCAAGGGCCTGCCCGACGGTTTGGACGCGTACGGGATCACTTCCCACTGGCCAATCTTCAACACCTTGCTGAAAGTCCCGTTCTACTGGCTGACGGGTGAAGCGGGCTTCTACATTTTCGTCCAGGCGGCGCTATTCAACATGTCGCTGTATCTGTTGGGCGCTGCGTTGCTGGGGCGACGCTCATTGTGGCTGATCGCATACACGTTGGTGATGGTGTGGTCACCCGTAAGCCTCAACTACTCTGTGTTTCAGTCTTCGGACTCCATCGTGGCGATTTGCACGCTGATTGCCGTGGCCATGATCGTCGATCGTGAACTCGGGCTGGCGCGACGGTCGTGGTTTTTGGTCATCGCGGTACTGATGATGTCATGGGTACGTTACAACGCGTTGCCGGCGTCTTTTTTCCTGATCTGCTTGTTCTTCTGGAGTGTTCGCGCGTCGTTCGGATCGCGGCGAGCGCTGGCGTGGTTTGCCATATCGCTGATGTTTCTGGGCGGGAGCGTGGCCGCCGCACGAGCCTACGAACACCAGGCATACATCCGCGATTCGGCAGCCGGTGGCGTTGCCATGCGCCTGCTCGATGCATCGCGGCACACGGACGATCCCTACGTCCACGCCCTGGTTGATCCGTACGTAGCGGAGAACCCGGCGCTGCGCGAGCCCCTCACGCCGGATTGCTACAAGCATGCAGGTTGGTGTGCCCAAATGAACGCGGCGCCGTGGCGGAATTTGTCCACCGCAAAATTCATGCACGCGTATCTGCATTTGCTGGTTCACCATCCCGTGGTCTTTTTTGAAACGAATTTCCGCTTCGCGATGTACTCGCTCGGCTTCAAGGCACCACTTGAGGCCACCCAGATGGCGCGCACCGATATTCAGCCGCCATTTCCGGCCGCCCGCATGACCTTCAATCATCGTCGTCTTGCTTATTTTGATGCCTTGCAGATGGCTCTCGGTGCATTTCACGGTCTTGCTGCAAGGGCCGGGGTGATCTGTCTGTTGGCGCTGTTGGCGGCGTGTCTGCTGCGTCGCCGCACGTTGATTGACGCTTTCATCCTGTTGGCCGTCGGCTACCTGGGGCCATTGTTGCTGCTGGTTGGCACCAACAATTTCCGTTACACCTTTCCGGTTACCATCGTCGGGATGGGCATCCTTGTGGGTGCTTGTTGCGTGATGATCCGGTTCGTCGTGAGGCGATTCCTGTCGCGGACGCGACGCAAGCTGACCTGAGACGAAACGTGTAGCCAGTTGGAAGGTGAGTTCTCTTACCCTTTGAGGCAAGGAGAACTCCATGAAGAAGCGACACAGCGAAGAACAGATCATCAGGATCCTGCGGGAAGCCGAGGCGC
>Ga0207705_10000753_pt1 | contig 26696 bp, 24 predicted proteins | sample KBSC13metaG_FD_184314 | JGI IMG/M metagenome (GOLD analysis project Ga0207705, IMG submission 184314) | Corn rhizosphere microbial communities from Kellogg Biological Station, Michigan, USA - KBS C1-3 metaG (SPAdes) (version 2) | ecosystem: Host-associated > Plants > Roots > Rhizosphere > Soil ... | reverse complement strand
AATTCACGGATTTGCTCTTCTAAACTTGCCATTTACGGACTCGAACCTACCACGCCAGCAATGGGCATAAGCGGCGTAGCTGTCGAGGCCGTTGGGCTGGTGAAGGATTTTGGCGAAACGCGCGCCGTCGACGGCGTCAGCCTCAAGGTTCCAACCGGTTCGATTTATGGGCTGCTTGGGCCGAACGGCGCGGGCAAGACTACGACTCTCAGAATGCTGCTCGGAATCATCGAGCCATCCTCGGGGAGCGTTCAGTTGCTGGGGCGCAGCCGTCCGCTGCAGGCGGCGCGAGAGGTTGGCTACCTGCCCGAGGAGCGCGGCCTCTATCCCGCGATGCCGGCACGCGAGGCGATTGCGTTCATGGGCGCGCTTCGTGGCTTGCCGCTCGGCGAAGGCCGGCGTCGCGCGGACGCTATGCTTCAGGAGCACGGACTTGGAGCGTGGGCGAAGAAGCCGATCCGGACTTTGTCCAAGGGCATGGCGCAGACGGTCCAGCTGCTCGGGACCTTGATCCACGACCCGAAGCTGATCGTGCTCGATGAGCCGTTTTCGGGCCTCGACGCGATCAACCAGGGCAAACTGGAGTCTTTGATCCGGCGCAAGGCGCGGCAAGGCGTCACCGTCATCTTTTCCACTCACGTGATCGCCCACGCCGAACGGCTGTGCGACGAGGTTGCAATCATCGCAAAGGGCAAGGTCGCGTTCGACGGGAGCGTCGACGAGGCACGCTCGCGGCTTCGTCCGATCGTCCGGCTGCGCACCCGCAACCGTGACGGCGCGTGGCGATCGTCGATTCCTGCGGCCAGCCGCGAGGAAGGCAACGACTGGGTGTTCGAGCTTCCGGAGAGCGGCCCCGAGCCGCTGCTCAAAGCGTTGATCGACGGGGGCGCCGGCATTGAAACGCTGGCGATCGAACGTCCGGGACTTCACGAGGCCTTCGTCGCGATCGCCGGCCAGGCCGCTGCCGCGGCGATGGGTGAGGGGACTGCGAAATGATCGGGCTGTTGCGCGCTGCGCTGGTAATCGGGCGGCGCGATTTCACCGCGACCGTGCTCTCGAGAACCTTCATCTTCTTCCTGCTGGGGCCGGTGTTTCCTCTGATTTTCGGCGTCGTGTTCGGAAGCATCGGTGCGCGGGTCGCCGCCAAACAGGAGCCGCCGGTGGTAGCGGTCGCATCCTCTCCGCAGGAGTTTGCAGCGCTCTCGGCCGCGCGTGACCAGCTCGAACAGGCTGGAGCAGGGCAGCAGCTGATCCAGCTGCGGCGCGTGGATCCGGCGATTACACCGGGTCAGGAATCGAAGCTTTTGCTTTCGCCCGAGAGTGACGTGATCGCGGTGATGTCCGGTGGGCTGGATCACCCGCAGCTCAGCGGCGATATCGATCCTGACGGGGCAACCGCGTCGCAATTCCGGCTGCTCGTTACGGCAGCCAGAGCTCATCCGGTCCAGCTCGAGGTTACCAGCATCCGCCGGATCGAACCCTCCAACACACAAGCCCGGACTCGGACCGGACAGGGTGCGCAGACCCTGCTCTTTTTCCTGACGATGCTGCTGGCCGGAATGACGCTTTCCCAGCTGATCGAAGAGAAGTCGAACAAGGTCATTGAGGTTCTTGCCGCCGCGGTACCGATCGAAGCAGTTTTCCTTGGCAAGCTATTCGCGATGCTGCTCGCGTCTCTAGTCGGGATTACCGTCTGGACGTCGGCTGGTGCTGCCGCCATCGCGGCATTCACGGGCGGCGATTTGAGCGCGCTGCCGGAGCCCGCGGTAGGGTGGCCGACATTCGCCGTGCTCGCGATCGTTTATTTCGCAATGAACTATCTGGTCCTGGGATCGGTGTTCCTGGCGATCGGCGCCCAAGCCTCAACGGTGCGTGAGGTGCAGACCATGTCGATGCCCGTCACCATGATGCAGCTGCTGATCTTCGGTTTCGCCGCCCTGGCGGTGGGTTCACCCAACTCGCCCGCAGCGATCGGCGGGGCGATCTTTCCGCTCTCCTCAAGCCTGGTGATGGTCGCGAGGGCCGCCGAGTTGCCGCAGCTGTGGCCCCATCTTCTGGCCATCCTTTGGGAGCTTCTCTGGGTTGGACTGATCATCAGGATGTCGTCCGGTCTGTTCCGGCGTACCGTGCTCAAATCCGGCCCAGGACGGGCACCCTTCTGGCGCCGCTCGGCTGGCGCCGCATGAAGATGGATAAGAAGCCGCCCGCTCAATTTGCCCCGGCTGGAAACCGCGACCCCTAAACCTTCGTTAGAGCCGCACAACAGGAGGTGCGGCATGCGACGCGTGTTATTGATTGCAGCGATTCCACTCGGATTCGCGACTCTCTCAGGATGCAAGACGACGAATTCGGCTGCGGATGCCGTTCATAGCGCTGGTAGCGCGGTGGCGAGCGGCGTCGGCGCCGTTCCATCGCTGGTGAACGTCAATCTTTCCAACGTTCTCAACAATCTCGCGCTCGACTTGCACATCGACAAGGCGAATATCCCAATCAACGCGCAGATCCCGATCACCGTCGCGGCCAATATCTGTGGGGTGTCCATCAACGTGCTCTCCGTCTCGACTGGTGGAAGCCCGAGCTGCACGGCGACCACAACTTCACCGCAGCTGGAACAGGTCGTGCAGCAGCAACTGGCGGCCAATGGTTCCGTCGGCGGCGGCGGACAAACCACGCAGAGCGGCACGACCTCGACCCAAACCCCTACCAACACCACGACGACCACCCAGCCCCAGCAACCTCAATAACAATCAGTCCAAGGAGGAGAGTGTCATGGCGAGTACGCCGGTTAAAGTGTTCGCGATCGCGGCCATTGTGGCCGGACTGGCAGCCTGTAAGCAGACCGCGCCCCAGAGTGCCGGAACAACTGCGCCGCCGACTGGTTCGACCACGGCCGGCGGGTCCAGCGGGGGTGGAACGAGCGTTCCCACGCTGGTCAGCGTGAACCTTCAGAACGTGCTCAACCAATTGTCCGTGTCGCTGAACGTCAACCGGGACAGCATTCCGGTGACGGCGCAGGTGCCGATCGACGTCGCGGCGAGCGTCTGTGGTGTGTCTGTCAGCGCGCTGGCTGCATCCGTGGCCGACGGGCACGGTACCTGCACCGCGGTCAACACCAGCCCCGCACTTGCTCAGGTGGTGCAGCAGCAGATCTCGACGGGCGGGAATGTCGGTGGCGGTAGCCAGACGACGACCGTTCCGCAGACGACCACTCCGCCTCCGCCAACAAACGGCGGCTGATCCGAGCCTAATCCATCGCGGCTCGGGCCATTTTCTCGAGCTGTTCCATCAGCGCCCGGTGCGGGAATGGACCGTGGCTGATGCGTGCCACCCCGGCGCTTGCCCATTCCGCTTTGGGCGGAGCGCCGGGGAAGGCAATGACGTTGAGTGGCAACGGCACTTCGCGAACCATGCGTTCAATGTGACCGCGATCAGACAGTCGCGGGACGAAGAATCCGCTCGCGCCGGAATCGGCGAACGCCTTGCCGCGCTCGATCACCCGATCGACCAGCGAGTCATTGTGGTCCTGGTCCTTCAGGAACAGATCCGTTCGCGCGTTGATGAAGAAATCCGGTCCGACGGCAGCCCGGATTGCGGCAATGCGGCGCTGCTGCAGGTCGAGCGGGTGAACGCCTTCGCCGCCGATCACTTGATCTTCGAAATTGCAACCGGCCGCGCCGGTTTGGGCAAGGCGGGCGACGTTACGGCCAACTTCATCCGGTTCAACCGCGTAACCGCCTTCGAAGTCGATCGTCACCGGAAGGTCTACGGAATCGACGATCCGCTTGGCGTTGGCCAGCGCGAAGTCGATTGGCACACCTTGGCCGTCTGAAAAGCCGTTCGCATCGGCGACAGGGTGGCTCCCAGTTGCGAGCGCCTTGGCTCCTGCGCGGACCACCGCCTGCGCACTGCCGACGTCCCAAATGTTATAGAGAATCAGCGGATCGCCCGGCACATGAAGCGCGGCGAACCGCTCGAACTGCGAATGTCTGTCGCCCTGGCTCATTCCACAAGCATTAGCAGCGCTCCGGCGGGCGGAGCAAACGATCCGACCGAGCCCCCGCCGTAGCCTCGGACCGCGTTCGTCGTGGGGAGAACTTTACGGGGTCCAAGCCCTCATTAGCCGAAATCGCGACGCGATGCACGATAACGGAAGTGAGCATCGTTCGGCGCTAGTGGACGAACCGCGCCACTACGTCTCGATAGGACCGGCTGACCTTTACCTGCGCACCGGAGTCCAGAACGAGAAAGCACTCTCCGTTCGTGTGCGGTTTCACCTGCCGCACAAGATCGAGATTGACGATCGTCGAGCGGTGGACGCGTTGGAACCGGCGGGGATCGAGCCTTTTTTCGAGATCCTTCATCGTTTCCCGCAAGATCAGCGTGTTGTCGCCGGTCTGGATGCACATGTAATCGCCGGCGGCGTCGATCCGTTCGATCGTGTCGACGTCGACGCGGAAGATCTGCCCCTGGTCCTTGATGTTTATCATTCGCTCGAACCGATTCGAGGAGGGCGCATCGGCTGAGCCGTCGGCCAGCTCTCCCGCGGCCTCGGGCGCATGTTCCGCTAGAGCCTCCTTCAGGCGCCCGGCCTCTTCGGCGCTTCGCTTTTCGGAGAGCCTCTGCCGAACCCGGTCGAGAGTGGCCGCCAGTCGATCCTCGTCGACCGGCTTGACCAGATAATCTACTGCCTGCGCCTCGAAGGCCCGCAGTGCATGCTCTCCGAAGGCCGTCACGAAGACGAACAGCGGCGGCTCAACGTCCATCAACCCCTGGATCACGGAAAAGCCGTCGAAGCCCGGCATCTGGATGTCGAGAAAGACAAGATCGGGCTTGTGAGTCTTGATCGCGCGAATCGCTTCGCGGCCATTTGCGGCTGTGGCGACGATTTCGACATCGTCATGTGCCTCCAGCCGGAGCATCAAGCCCTGCGTGGCAAGCGGTTCGTCATCGACCAATATGGTCCGGATGCTCATCAGTCTCTGTCTCCGGTTTCGAAGGGAATATCGACAATAACGCTGAACCCTCCCTTATCGTTCTTCCGAGTGGTGAAGGAATGTGCGTTGCCATAGGCCTGCGCCAGCCGCTCCCGCGTATTGGCAAGCCCCACCCCGGTCGAAGGACTTGCGGCGAGATCGGCGCAGCCATCGCAATTGCCATTGTCGGCAACCTCGATCCGCACGCCTTGCCCTTCGCGGTTTGCGGTAATCCATATATCCGCCCCCGTTTCGCTCGGCGTGACCGCATATTTGATCGCGTTCTCGATCAGCGGCTGCAACAGGAGCGATGGCAGCCGAGCGCCGATCGTCTCGGCTTCGATTCGGAAGTGGGGGCGAAGCCGATCCTCGAACCGCATCTTCTCGATTTCAAGGTAAAGCTTCAGCGTTTCCACCTCTTGGGCGAGGGTCACCTTCGCGGTGGACTCATTCGCAAGCGTGTAGCGAAGGAAGGAGGACAAGCGCGCCAGCATCGCATTCGCACGCTCGGTCTGCTTGAGCAGCACCAGCGTCGAGATCGAATTGAGTGTGTTGAACAGGAAGTGCGGGTTGAGCTGGTAACGAAGCATCGCCAGCTGCGCCGATGAGGCCTGGCTCTCAAGCTTTTCACGCTGGTTGATCTGCTCTTCCAGCAGGATGTAGTAGTTGATGCCATAGTAGAGCGCCGCCCAGGCGGCGAGCAGCGAAAAATCGAGCAGTATCGCGCCCAGATAGGTGACGCCCGCAGGCTTCAGCTCTGGCTTGAGAAAGGTCGCAAGGCTCCAGGTTTCGATCGCGGAGAATGCACCTGACGCAAGTAGGACGGTGAGCAACGACAAAACGGCCGTCCAGATCACCCGCATCCGGATCAGGCGCCGAAACAGAGCCCCCATTAGCAAGGTCAAGGAATAGCCCGTAGCGGTGAGGAGAGCAGTGTGGACCAGCCACATCAGCCCCACGCCGTTCGCAAATCCGCCGAGCGCGCGAAGAAAGAAATATCCCGTCCAACCGCTGGTCTGGAGAAACCAGAACGCCCGATTCTTGTCCTGGAAGAACGGCGCGTCCAGCCCGACGCCCTTGAGGATCGGGCGTGCAGGCGATTGGATTCGTGGGGATTCGCTGCGCCTGGGTTGGGTCAGGGTTGCGCTGTCCGTGGCCATCGGCAGGGATATAGACTCGGCGCTTCGTCATTGCGAGGAGCGCAAAATTGATACCATCAGGGTTGTAATTCTCTCAACGTTCTTAACGTCGTTTCAACCGTCTGCAGTTTACCGCTCGGCCCGACCACAGATCGGGACGCGCATGTACGAAGCCCCTGACCGTTACAAACGAATGATCGCCGCGCGTCTTCCGGACGGCGAATCGGCAGCCTTTTCCGCGACCGAATCGGAGGCTGATGCGTCTCCCCTTCGCGACGCGCAGCTAATGGCGCGCGCGCAGTTGGCCCCCTTCTTTGCGGCCGCCAACATCGTTGCCGCGGCCATGATGATCGCCTGTTTGTGGGGTGACGCGCCAGAACTGTGGCTCGGAGGGTGGGCGACTGCGGTTGCTGTCACCAACCTCGTCATGATGCAGATCGCGCGCAACCAGTCCGTTACACACGTTGGCCGGTCCGGCCGCCGGGTACCGAACTGGATGCTGGTCGGCGACATCGTTGTCCGAGCCCTCCTGTGGCTATCGCTGCCGCTTTATCTCTTCCATTCCCTCAACGCCGGTTCGGAAGTCATCGCAGCCTCGATCATCGCCGGCCTTGGAATTGCCGCCCTCGGCCTGGTCGTGGTCTTCCCATGTGTCGTTGCGTGGATGGCAAGCTTCACCGCAGGCCTTTGCGCAGTCCTTCTGATCGGGCGCGGACAGATTGCATTCCAGCATGTCCTTTCCATCCTGTTCACGCTTGGAGTGGCCATATTTGGCGTGCTTTCGGTAGCGCGATGGGCGTTCAATCAGCTCAAGACCAATGCCGCCGTGGGATCGCAAAGCGAAAGCTCTTCGCTGTTGCTTCAGGAATATGAGCAGCGCGGCGTCGGTTGGCTCTGGCAAGTGGATGCCGAGAACCGGGTTAGCTACATATCGTCGCGAATGACGGCTCTGCTCGGCCGCCCCGCAAACCAGCTTCTCGGCCATTCGCTTCCTTCGCTTCTCGGGGGTCACGCGGAGCTGGGGCGCAAGCTTCTCGACCAGGAGGCATTCGGCAATCTGGAGATGGAGCTGGAAACATCGCGCGGGCCGCGCTGGATTTCCATTTCGGGCGATCCGATCATCGATACCGCCGGGCGGTTCGAGGGCTTCCGCGGCGTCGGGTCCGATATCACGGAAATCCGGCAGACGCAGGAGCGGCTGACGCATCTTGCCAACGTCGACGTTCTTTCCGGTTTGCCCAATCGCGGGCGAGTTCGCCAGTTGCTCGGGGAAGCGCTCCGAACGGCAACTGCCGACAGCCACGCCTGTGCGATCATGTTCCTCGATCTCGATGGCTTTAAACCCGTCAACGATACGTTCGGACACCCCAAAGGCGATGCGGTGCTCCGCGCTGTCGCCAAGAGGCTGACAGACCAGGTAGCGCACGACGGAGTCGTCGGCCGGATGGGCGGCGATGAGTTCGCGATTGTGATCCCCGACGCTCAGAGCCGGACCAAGGTCGAGCAGATGGCCGATCGGATCATCCAGACAATCAAGGACCCGTACGACATCGACGGCACCAATATTCGTATTGGAGTTTCAATAGGCTGCGCGTTCGGACCGATGGACGGTGCGACCGTCGACGATCTGATTCTCAAGGCCGACCTTGCTCTCTACCAAGCCAAGGATGCCGGCCGCGGCTGCGCCCGCTACTTCTCATCCGAACTGCAATCGGAACAGGAAGATCGAATCCGGATGGAAGCGGACCTGCGCGCGGCGGTCGCCTCGAAGCAGTTTCATCTCGCTTTCCAGCCGCTGATCAATGCCAAGTCGCAGAAGCTGATCGGCTTCGAAGCGTTGATCCGCTGGACTCACCCGAAGCGTGGCAACGTGCCGCCAAACGTTTTCATTCCCGTTGCCGAGGAAATCGGTCTGATGACCGCCATCGGCGATTGGGTGATCGACGAAGCGTGCCGGGCGGCAGCAAGCTGGCCGCAGCACATCAGCGTCGCGCTGAACGTTAGCCCGAAGCAAATCGTGATGCCGGCGCTCCCGAACACGGTCAGCGAGGCGCTGGCACGTCACCGCGTTCAAGGTAACCGCATCGAGCTCGAGGTGACCGAGGGTGTCTTCCTTGGCGACAACGGCCCGACTCTTGATGTCCTGAAGCGGCTCCGGGCACTCGGCGTCGGAATCGCGCTCGACGATTTCGGAACCGGTTATTCGTCAATCGGCTATCTGAACAAGGCGATTTTCCACAAGCTCAAGATCGACGGCAGCTTCGTTCGCGAAGCGGGATCTCGGCAGGAGAATGTCGCGATCATCCAGTCGATCGTTCAGCTCGCCAAGAGCTTCCGGATGACCGTCACTGCCGAGGGCGTTGAAACCGCGGAGGACTTCGAGCGCATGCGTGAACTCGGCTGCGACGTGATCCAAGGCTATCTGTTCGGAAAGCCGCTTAGCTACGAGCGTGCAAATCAGATGGTCGTTGGCCTCGCCGCCAAGAAGATGGCCGGCTGACCGGGAAAAGGGATCGTCTCAATCGCAGGAGTGTTCTTCCTCCAAACTGCAGTTTGTTTGGAGTTGCCCGCTTGCGTATCCCCCTCCTATTAGTATCCGCGGCCGCGCTTGCGGTCGCCGGTTGCAATTATTCGCCGAGTTCCGGCTCCACGAGTTCGACAGCCGAAGTGGCGGACCCTGGGTCAAAAGTTTCCGACAAGGATCTCGAGACCCGGATTATGGCTGCCCTGGACGATGCTCCCAGGAACGGCCTGACGAAGGATCTCTTCTTGAAGGGGAATCTTCCCGCCTCGGGTCCGGAACGGCGTCAGGCCCTCCTTCAGGCCATACAACAATATGCTTCCGCGCTCGCGAGCGGGAAGGTCGACCCGACGAAGATCCGGGACGTATACACCCTCCCCCGACCGAAAGTAGACGTGAGGTCGGGGCTCCAGCAGGCGCTGCAACAGAACACGCTGGCCGAATGGCTTGCATCGCTTCCGCCGCAGACTCCGGAATACAAAGCATTGTCGAACGCCTTCGTGCAGCTTGTGCAGCGCTCGCCGGACCTCCCCGACCAGACAATTCCTTCGGGAAAGACGATCAAGCCAGGAGATTCCGACTCACGCATCCCGGCGATTGCCGCCAACCTGAAGTCGCAGGGGTACCTGCCTGCGGATCAGCAGCCTCAGCAGCAGCAGACCAAGCCCAGTAAGGGGCATGCGGGTCAGCCGAAGCAGCAGCAATCTCCCTCTGACCGCTACTCGGCGCAGCTCGTGGCAGCAGTGAAGCAGTGGCAGTCCGATTCGGGAGTGAAGCCCGATGGCGTGATCGGCAACGACACGATCGCGGCGCTGAATGCCAGCCCGCGCGACCGTGCGAGAACGCTTGCGGTGGCGATGGAAAGGCTGCGCTGGCTGGATCGCAACGCTCCGGCGACGCGGGTCGACGTCAACACCGCCGCATCGTTCCTGCATTATTTCCGCGATGGCAAAGCAGTCGATTATCGCAAGGTCATTAACGGGGAGCCAGGAAGGGAGACCCCGCAACTTCAGGCGCCAATCTTCCAATTGGTGGCGAACCCGACGTGGACCGTCCCTCATTCGATCGATGACGAGATGGCCGGGAAAAGCGGGTCTTGGCTGTCGGCCAACGGGTTCAGCCAGAAGAACGGGCAATGGGTGCAGGCCTCCGGCCCCAAGAATTCGCTCGGGATCGTCAAATTCGACATGAAGGACGATCAGGCGATCTACCTCCACGATACGCCGGCCAAGTCGCTGTTTCAGCTAGACGATCGTCACCGCAGCCACGGCTGCGTGCGCGTGGAAGATGCAATCGGATTCGCTCACGAAATTGCTCAGAATGAAGGGATTGACGACAAGTTCGGCCAAGCGATGGCGACTGGCAAGGAGACGTTCGTCGCGCTGCCGCAGTCGATCCCAGTACGGTTGATGTATCACACGGCCTATCTGGGCGACGACGGACGGATCCATTTCGCCAATGACGCCTACGGGTGGGACGACGATGTCGCGACGGCGCTTGGTTACGCGAATGTGGCCCGTGCCGCACAGCAACGGCAGAGCGAGGATATCGGACCTTAAGCTGGCCTACTCCATTGGGGCGTTTGCGTTTTTCCTGAACGGGCGTAGTCATGACGGTTAAGCAACGGCTCATGGGCCGGGGCGCAATAAGCCTGCATCTAATGGAGGTGCGTATGCGTAAATTCCTATTCCCCCTCCTGCTCGCGACGTCGATGGCTGCAACCCCCGCCTTCGCACAGCAGTGGAACAAACAGGATCGTCAAACTGCTCGAGAAGATCGCCAGGCCGCTCGCCAGGAACGGCAAGACAGTCGTCCGGCTCCGCGGGCCGAGCAGCCTCAAGTCCAGGCTCCGCAGCGCAATTTCGCGCCGCAGGTCGCTGCTCCAGCGCCTGAGCGCGGCAATTTGGAGCGCCAGCAGTGGAGTCGCCCTGCGGAGACTGTCCAGCCCGGCGGTCGCCGTTTCGATGGGAACGCGGGGCAACGGCAGTGGACCCGTCCGGACGTTCAGCAGGCTCCGTCCGGCTTCGACGGACGGCCAGCCGGCGACACCGTGACCAACTGGCGATCTCATGAGCGGGACGTGGCGCGTCAGGACCGTTTCAGCCAAGATGCTCAGCGTGGCTACACACGTGCAATTCCACCGGCCTATGCGCGTCCGGATCGCCCGGCGCCGGTGCCCCAGACCGCATACCGGTATGGCGACCGATCACCCCAGTGGAGTTCCAACTGGCGGAACGATCATCGCTACGATTGGCGCAACTATCGTGACCATCACCGGTCGATCTTCCGGATTGGCATTTACTACGATCCGTTCGGCTGGGGATATCAGCGGTACAATGTCGGCTGGCGGCTTTGGCCTGCCTACTACGGGCAGAACTACTGGCTGACAGATCCGTACATGTACGATCTGCCGCCCGCGCCGTGGCCACTGCAATGGGTCCGCTATTACAACGACGCGTTGCTGGTGGATGTCTACACGGGGCAGGTCGTCGATGTGATGTACGACTTCTTCTGGTAGAGCCGACCAAGGCATTCATCGAAGGGGCGTTGCGGTTCTTCCGCAGCGCCCCTTTTCTTGCGGTGAGTTGCGGATAGGGCACCGCTGTATTATCAATACAATACACAAAGGTACGGAGATTTCATGAAGTCGCGCGCTTTTCTGCTGGCTGCTTCCCTCTTCACGATCGGTTTTGCCCCGACTGCCGCATACGCCCAGGATGCCGCTCCGGCATCGTCTCGGAGCGAGCACGACAAGCTGTTCGCGATCTTCAAGAACAGCGACGAAACCGAGCTGAAGCTCAACCCGGTTGACGCAATCGAGCGCGGAGACCTCCGTTACGCGGATCACTTCGGCGACTACATCACCGACCAATATTACGCCGCAGAGAAAGCATCCGCCGAGCATGACCTTTCGGCTTTGCGGCAGGTCGACCGATCCAAGCTGAACCCAACCGACCAGATCGCCTACGACACTTTCAAATGGCAGCGCGGCGACGATCTGAAGGGACTGGAGCCGGATATCCTCTCGCTGACCGAAGTCCGGCCCATGAATCACTTCTACGGTTGGCAAAAGGACTATGCGACGTTCGTCAGCGGCCACGGCGGAGCGCCGTTCAACACGCTCGAGGATTACGAAAACAACCTGAAGCGTAACAAGGAGTTCGTCACCTACATCGACCGCGCCATTGGCCGGTTCCGTCAGGGCGAGCGGGAAGGGGTCGTCGAGACAAAACTTACCGTCCGCAACATGGTCGAGCAGCTGGACAACCAGCTGAAGCTGAAACCGGAAGACTCGCCCTTCTGGGGGCCTATTAAGGATTTTCCGAAATCGATCAGCGCTGCCGATCGTGCGCGGCTGACTGCGGAGTATCGTGCGTCGATCAGCCGCGAGATTTACCCGGCGCTGACTCGCCTGCGCGGCTTCCTGAAGACTGAATATCTGCCACACGCGCGGGACGGCGTCGGCCTCATGTACATGAAGGGCGGGGACCGGCTGTATCGTTACCTGATCGAATCAACGACCACGGAAGCGCTAGACCCGAAGCAGGTTCACCAACTCGGCCTCAATGAAGTTGCGCGGATCACCAAGGAACTGGAGCAGGTGAAGCAGCAGGTCGGCTTCCAGGGCACGCTCCAGCAATTCTTCGACTTTATGCGCACCAGCCCCAAGTTCCAGCCGAAGAGCGAGGACCAGCTCCGGCAGGACTTTTACGGCATCAAGGCGCAGGCCGAAGCGAGAATCCCGCAATTCTTCTCGCTCGTGCCGAAAGCGCCGCTCGTAATCCGAGCCTACGATCCATTCCGCGCCAAGTTCGAGGCCGGCGCTTCGTACGAACAGGGCACTCCGGACGGATCGCGGCCCGGAACCTTCTACTTCAACAGCTACGACCTTCCGTCACGGAGCACCTGGGAAGAAACGACGCTATTCCTGCACGAAGGCGAGCCCGGGCACCATTTCCAGATCAGTCTGGCCCAGGAGAACAAGTCGCTCCCCGACTTCATGCGCTTCGGCGGCAACACGGCTTACGTCGAAGGGTGGGCGCTCTATTCGGAGAGCCTCGGATACCCCATGGGCATGTACACCGACCCGTATCAGCGGTTCGGCAACCTCAGCGACGAGATGCTGCGCGCGATGCGGCTGGTGATCGATACCGGCATTCACTCGATGGGTTGGACTCGCGATCAGTCCATCCAGTACATGCTGACCCATTCCGGGGAGTCGAAGACGGACGCGACGGCAGAGGTAGAGCGGTACATCGCGATTCCCAGCCAGGCGCTCGCCTACAAGATTGGGCAGCTGACGATCACCCGGCTCCGCGACAAAGCGAAGGCTGAGCTGGGGCCGAAGTTCGACATTCGCGATTTTCACGCACAGGTGCTGAACACCGGGGCTTTGCCGCTTCCGATCCTGGAGGAAAAGATCGATCGCTGGATCGCCGCGAAGAAGGCGGGCTGACCGGATAGGGCCGTTCGATCAGCTTATCGGGACATAAATCGGAAATGCTGGCGCGCAGTATCGGCTGCGGGTAAGCGCCGCGGGCCATGACGACCCGGACCGACGAGAGCGCCAGCCCGATCATAGAAAACCGCGCCGATTTGCTGTCGACGTTCGCCGGCGGCGAAAAGCCGCGAGAGCAGTGGCGGATCGGCACGGAGCACGAGAAGTTCGTCTACCGCACCTCCGATCATCGGGCCCCGTCCTACGACGAGCCCGGCGGCATTCGAGACCTTCTCCTTGGCCTTACCGAATTCGGGTGGGAACCTGTTATCGAGCACGGAAATGTCATTGCCCTGACCGGTTCTGATGGCACCATCAGCCTTGAGCCGGCTGGTCAGTTCGAGCTGTCCGGTGCGGCGTTGGACAATCTGCATCAGACCTGCGCCGAGGCTGGGCGGCATCTGTCGCAGGTCAAGGCGGTAGGTGAACGGTTGGGGATTGGTTTTCTGGGCCTGGGGATGTGGCCCGACAAGGCCCGCAGCGACCTGCCGATTATGCCCAAGGGCCGGTACCAGATCATGCTCAACTACATGCCCAAGGTCGGCAGCCTCGGGCTCGACATGATGCTTCGGACGTGCACCATTCAGACGAATCTGGATTACTCGTCAGAAGCCGATATGGTTCGCAAGTTTCGCGTCGGCCTAGCTCTGCAGCCGGTGGCGACGGCACTGTTCGCAAATTCCCCCCTCACCGAAAGGAAGCCCAACGGCTTCCTGAGCTTCCGAAGCCACATCTGGGAAGACACCGACGCGGACCGCACAGGCATGCTGCCGTTCGTTTTCGAGGACGGCTTCGGCTATGAGCGCTACTGCGACTATGCTCTGGACGTGCCGATGTATTTCGTCTTTCGCGACGGCACCTACATCGATGTCGCCGGTGAGAGCTTCCGCGCCTTCCTCGAAGGCAGGCTCCCTCAATTGCCGGGAGAGAAGCCTACGCTCGCCGACTGGACCGATCACCTCTCGACCATTTTCCCGGAAGTCCGGCTCAAGAGCTTTCTCGAAATGCGCGGCGCGGATGGAGGTCCGTGGAGCCGAATCTGCGCTCTCCCGGCGCTGTGGGTGGGGCTACTCTATGACGACGAAGCCCTCGACGCCGCGTGGGACCTGGTGAAGGACTGGAATATCGAAGAGCGCGAGGAGCTCCGCCGCGTGGTGCCGAAGCTAGCGCTCAAGGCTCCGGTTCCGGGCGGCGGCGACGTTCGCGATCTCGCTCGCGAGGTTCTCGAAATCGCAGCCAGCGGCCTCACTCGCCGCGCCAGGCTCAATTCCGCAGGCGACAACGAGAGTGGATTCCTCGATCCGCTGAACGAGATCGTTGCGACTGGCGAGACTCCCGCCGACCGGCTGCTGGACCGTTTCTTCGGCGAGTGGCAGGGTGACGTCAGCCGAATCTATTCGGAGATGAGCTTCTGATGGATGTCCAGGCGCAGCAGCGTCGCAGCCTTTATCCGCCGATCGAGCCATATCGGTCGGGGCACCTGGATGTCGGCGACGGCCATTCCATTTATTGGGAATTGGTGGGCAACCCGGGAGGCAAGCCCGCGGTGTTCCTCCACGGTGGCCCGGGCGCCGGGATAAGCACCGATCATCGCCGGCAGTTCGACCCTCGGCGCTACAATGTCCTCCTGTTCGACCAGCGTGGCTGCGGCCGCTCGACGCCGCACGCGAGCCTCGAGGCGAACACGACCTGGGATCTGGTCGCCGACATCGAGAAGCTCCGCACCGAAGTCGCCGGCGTCGAAAAGTGGCTGGTGTTCGGCGGATCGTGGGGCTCGACCCTGTCACTCGCCTACGCTGAGACTCATCCGGATCGCGTGACGGAACTCGTCCTCAGGGGTGTCTTCCTGTTCGACCAATACGAACTCGACTGGCTATACAAGAAGGGCGGCGCGTCACAGCTCTACCCTGACAAATGGGAGGAGTTTGTCGCTCCCATTCCGGAGGCGGAGCGCGACGACCTGGTCGCAGCCTATCAGCGCCGCCTGACCGGCAGCGATGCAGACAAGAAGCTGCGCTGCGCGAAAGCGTGGAGCAAGTGGGAGGGGGAGGTCGTCACGTTACTTCCCAACCCGCACGTGATCGAGGAATTCTCCGAGCCCGAAAAGGCGATCGCCATTGCCCGGATCGAGAATCACTACATGGTCAATCGCGGCTGGCTCGAGGAGGGGCAGCTGCTCCGCGGGGCGGAAAAGCTGGGCGGGATTCCCGCGGTCATCGTCCAGGGTCGCCATGATTGCTGCACGCCTCCCGCCGCGGCCTGGGCGCTACACAAGGCGTGGCCCGAAGCCGAGCTCCAGATCATCCCCGATGGCGGACACCTCTTCAACGAACCGGGTGTCCTCGATGCGCTGGTCCGAGCCACCGACAGGTTTGCGGGGAACGCGGCTCAGTAGGTCGGAAGCGCCTGGTCGGCTTCACCCCAGCCGGCGAGCAGCTTGGATGAAGCGCGGTCGAAGAGGGTATCCAGGTCGCGAATGCTGAAGGCATTCCCGCCTTCGAAATCATCGAGCTCTTCCCATGCGACCGGCGCGGCAACTGGCGCGCCTTCGCGAGCGCGCGCGGAGTAGGGCATCACCGCGGTCGATCCGCGCTGGTTGCGGAGCCAATCGAGGAAGATCCGCCCCTTTCGCTGGACCTTGCGCATATTGGCAGTGAAGCGTTCCGACTCAGCCTCTGAAACTGCGCGGGCGAAGCGTTCAGCGAAGGAGCTCACCGCGTCCCAATCTGCGGACGCATCGAGCGGTGCGATCACGTGCACGCCCTTGCCGCCAGTCAGCATTGGAAATGTCTTGAGGCCGAGATCAGCGAGCAAATCGCGGATCCGCCGAGCGGCATCGCGCACATCTCCGAAATCAAGCCCAACATCAGGGTCGAGATCGAACACCAGCCTATCGGGACGCTCCACATCCTCGACCATACTTCCCCAGCCATGGAACTCGATTGTCCCCATCTGCACGCATTGAAGAATTCCCCGGATCTCGTCGACGAAGAGATAATCCTGATTGCCGCCCTTTTTTTCGGCGATGGGGACGTGCTTGACGTACTCGCCCATCGATCCGGTGTCGTGCTTCTGGAAAAAGCATTTCTTCGCACGGCCTTGCGGGCATCGAATCAGGGTTAATGGCCGGTCTGCAACAGTTGCCATCAGCAAAGGATTGATCGCCGCATAATATGAGGCGAGCTGGAGTTTGGTCAGCTTCTCGGTCGGAAAGATCGCGCGGTCGGGGTTGCTGATCTCGACCCCGAAGCTCTCCGGCGTCGGATGATCCGGCTTTTTCGCGCTCTTTGGGAGCTTCTTCGGCACTTCCTTCACCACTTGGCTCGCCGGCTTGTCCTCGCGAAGAGCGATAAAGCTCGGGTGGCGCAGAATATCCTCGGAGGTGAATTCGGTGAAGGCGATCTCGGCGACCAGCTTGGGTTCGATCCAGTGGCCGCCCTTCCGCTCGGCTCTCGGGATGTCGACGGCCGGCTTCTCGATCTCCAACGGCTTCATTTTATCGAGCAGATCCATCAGCATCGCCTGATTGAAGCCGGTACCGACCTTGCCCGCGTAACGCAGCTTCCCCTGCTCGTGCATTGCGAGGAACAAGGATCGGAATCCGATACGCCGGTCGCTTTCCTGCCAGCCGACGATGACGAATTCCTGGCGCTGGATGCATTTGATCTTCAGCCAGGTCTTCGTCCGCTCGCCTCGGTAGGGCGCGTCGGCTTTCTTCGCGAGGATGCCTTCGCCACCCTCCGCACAGACGGCGTTGAACAGCGCCTCGCCTTTGCCGACGACGTGGTCGCCGTAGAGGATTGGTGGCCCCACATCCTTCAGCAGCGCCGCCAGCCGTTCCTTGCGTTGAAGGTTCGAGAGCTTGCGAATGTCCTCGCCGCGATCGACCAGCAGATCGAACGCGTAGAAGACCAGGTTCTTCCCCTTGCTCTCCTTGAGGGTCTGCTGAAGCAGCTGGAAATCGGGCTTGCCGCTCTTGTTGAGGGCAACCGCCTCGCCGTCGATCAGGCAACCGGGCGGCAGCTCTGCGGCGGCCTTCGCCAATGCGCGGAACTTGTCGCTCCAGTCCTTGCCGTTGCGGGTCCAGGCCGTTGCAGCGCCTGAGCCGGTCGCAAGCAACAGGCGGTAACCGTCATATTTGTATTCGAACAGCCAATCGGAGCCGGTCGGGACGGTATCGACCAGCGTCGCGAGCTGCGGCGGCTCGAACGGCGGGGGTGCAATGGCAGCCTTCTTTTTCCCCCGGCCGCCTTTTTTCCCACCGCGGTTCGATCGCCACTCGTCTTCCCCCGACGCGATTTCCGCCATTGTCCGGCCGGTGGTGACGCTTGTCACGCAATCGTCGACCAGAGCCTCCCCGTCATCGGGTTTGGCATAGCGGTCCTTCACCTTTTTCAGCATCCAGGTTTCGCGGGTTTCCCCGCGCCGCGGCTTGAGCCGGAACATCACCCATTCGCCTTTCATCCGCTCGCCCTCGAGCGCGAAGTGCAAATGGCCTTCCTCGATCGTCTTCCTCGGGTCCTTGCCCGGTTCCGGGATCCAGCGGCCCTTGTCCCACAGCATCACCGTGCCGCCGCCATATTCGCCGGCCGGGATCGTGCCCTCGAAGTCGCCATAGTCGAGCGGATGATCCTCGGTCCGCATCGCCAGACGATTCGTGCCGGGGTCTAAACTCGGTCCTTTCGGCACCGCCCAGCTTTTCAGAACCCCGTCCATTTCGAGGCGGAAATCGTAGTGGAGGTGGGATGCGTCGTGCTTCTGGACCAGGAAGCTGTCGCCGGAGCCCTTGAGCTTGCGACCCATCGGTTCGTCGGTTTTCGTGAAGTCGCGCTTGCGGTTGTAGGTTTCGATGTCGAGCGCCGCGTTGGCCATCGTCTACGCCCGTTTGCGCGCCGGCGCCTTTTTCGCCGTCGTGCGCGAGTGGGGGCGACCTGCGGACCGTGTCGCCGCTTTGGGCTTCGCCTTTGGCTCCGCAGCTGTGGCACTCCCGCCGTCGAGGCTCTTTTTCAGCGCCGCCATGAGATCGATCACGTTGGAGCCCTTCGGCGGCGGCTTGTCGGCGTCCGGATCCTGAATGATCTTTTCGCCCTTTGCCCGCTGCTTCTCCTCGATCAGTTCCTTCAGCGCATCGATGTAGCGGTTGTGGAACTCTGAAGCATCGAACTTGCCGGTCTTGCGCTCGATCAGCATGGAGGCGAGGTCGAGCATGTCCTTGTCCGGCTTGTGCTCGCCGATTTCGCGGAAATAGCTGTTTGCCTTGTGGACTTCGTCGGCATAGCGGAGAGTCTCGAGCAGGATGCCTTTGCCGCAGGGCTTCAGCGCAACCACATATTCCTGGCCGCGCATCGCCAATTGGCCGATCCCAACCTTTTTCGCCTGCCTCAGCGCATCGCGAAGTACGACGAACGCCTCTTCGGCGAGATCGTCCGCCGGAACGACGTAGTACGGCTTCTCATAATACATCGCGTCGATGTCGCCGACGTCCACGAACTCGACGAGATCGAGGGTCTTCTTGCTCTCCAGCTTGACCTTCTCGATCTCCTCCGGATCGAGCAGGACATAATGGCCCTTTGAGACTTCATAGCCCTTGACGATCTTGTCGCGATCGACCGGGCCGATGCCGGGCACCACCTTCTCATATTTGATGCGCTGACCGGTGGGTTCGTACACTTGATGGAACTGGATCGAGGCGCCGCTCTTGGTCGCGGGATAGAGTTCGACCGGAATCGAGACCAGCGCCAGCCGGATCTGCCCTCTCCAGATTGGTCTTCCCGCCATCTCTTGCGTCCTCCAGTGCGATTGAATCGCTTGGCGCGGAGAGTCGTTCCGTTTGGGGCACGACATCCGTGGTTGACGCACAGGAAGGGCCGGTGGCATTGAGCGCTTCCGCTGCACGGGCGGGTGTAGCTCAATGGTAGAGCAGAAGCCTTCCAAGCTTACGACGAGGGTTCGATTCCCTTCACCCGCTCCAAGAATCGGACCGTCCGGGGGACGGATCGATTTTGGAGCGCACGTCAGGCTTTAGCCGAGCGGGGCGACAGCACCGACATAGCCGGGGCGCACGGGTTATTTTGGATCACGCGAGGCTTTGAGCCGAGAGAGGCTACAGCTGCGCAGTCTCTCAATTATCAGCGCACCCTTCGATGTGTGGACCCCACATTGGAGGAGCCGCTGTACGCATCCCGGTAACGCTTGGCCATTTCCAAGTGCGCTTCGCGTGCGAGCGGATGGGTCGCGGTAGCCGCCGCAGCATCTTCCTCGGCAGCGCGCCGCGTGAAATACTCGGTGTTGTCTTCGAAATCCCCCAACATGGGGCCATCGATGCCATGCTGATCGCGGCTAAGTCATTCACAAATGTTATGAAAAAGTTCGGCGACACTCATTCTTCTTCATCCTCATAGCCGATCAGGTTAAGCTCGCGGGCGTTGATTTGGTGCGTCATGCACCAGTGCTTGAGCGCTTCCTCGCGTCCATGGGTAATCCACACCTCGCTCGGCTCAAGTTCGCGGATCGTCTGCGTCAGCTCATCCCAATCGGCATGATCGGAGATCACCAGCGGGAGCTCGACATTCTGCTGGCGCGCGCGTTGCCTGATCCGCATCCAGCCCGACGCCATTGCCGTGACCGGATCGGGCAGGCGCCGCGACCAGCGGTCGTTGAGGCAGCCGGGCGGGGCGAGCACGATCTTGCCCTTGAGCTCATCCTTCGACGCGCCAGTGGCTGGCCTCAGCTCGCCGAGTTGGACGCCGAGCTCCTCATAGAGCCGGCACATTCGCTCCAGCGCGCCATGAATGTAGATCGCCTCCTCGCGTCCGCGCCGTCTAAGCTCAGCGATCAATCGCTGTGCCTTTCCGAGCGCATAGGCGCCGACCAGCACGCATCGCGATGGATCGGAATGCAGGCGGTGCAGAAGCCGGTCGATCTCACCGCCGGTGTCCGGATTGTGGAACACCGGAAGGCCGAAGGTCGCCTCGGTGATGAAGACGTCGCACGGCACCGGCACGAATTCATGGCAAGTCGGGTCGGGCCGTCGCTTGTAGTCGCCGGAAACGACGATCTTTTCGCCGGCGTGATCGAGCACGATCTGCGCCGATCCCAGCACATGGCCCGCGGGAACGAAGCTGACGTGCACATCCCCGACCTGAAGCGTTTCCCCGTACGCGACCGGCTGTCCGTTCTGCTCGCCATAGCGGAGCGCCATGATCGCAAGCGTCTCCGGCGTCGCCAGAACCGAACCGTGGCCGCCTCTCGCATGATCGCCATGCCCATGCGTGATCATCGCTCTAGGCTTTGGTTGCGCCGGATCGATCCAGGCATCGCCGGGACGCACGTAGATGCCGTCCGCAAATATCTCTATCCAGGAACCGATCCGCGCCATTGGAGCTATAGTGTAGACCAATCCCGCAGGTTCCGAAGGAGGAAGCAAATGGACCAGGCGCAATGGTGGATCATCGATGTCCTGTTGCCGGTCGTTCTCCTGATCGCGCTGGTTTGGCTGGTCTTTCTTCGGCGATCTAATCGAACCAGCGATCGAACCGAGGAAGGGACGCGTGAGGTTTACGCTGACGAGGAACGGCGCCGGCGTGAGGGGACGGACGACCTCTGAGCCGGCCAGAACTCCCGCGGATTGTAGAGCAGTGGTTCGCGGAGCGCGGGTGGCGGCCGCGGCGGCACCAGCTGGACATGCTGGAGGTTGCGCAACGCGGACGTGACGCGCTGCTGGTTGCGGCGACTGGATCGGGCAAGACTCTCGCCGGATTCCTGCCGACAATTTGCGACCTGATCGAAAACCCGCGCGAGGGGCTGCACACGCTCTACGTGTCGCCGCTCAAAGCACTGGGGGTCGATGTCCAGCGCAACCTGCTCGGGCCGATTTCCGAAATGGGACTCGATGTTCGCGTCGAAACTCGAAGCGGCGACACACCGTCGGACCGCAAGGCGCGGCAGCGCATCCGGCCGCCGCAGATCCTCCTGACGACGCCCGAGTCGCTGAGCCTGCTTCTGAGCTACCCCGACAGCTTCACCTTGTTCGAGGGTCTGAAGACCATCGTCATCGATGAGCTTCATGCGTTCGCGAAAGAGAAGCGTGGCGACCTTTTGAACCTTTCGATGGCCCGGCTTCAGCGGATCGCTCCCGAGCTTCGCCGGGTGGGCTTGTCTGCTACGATCAGCGATCCGGATTCGTATCGCGCGTGGCTTGCCCCGGACGCAGAGCCGGAGCGCGTCGATCTGGTTCTCGGGGAACCCGGTGCGAAGCCCGATCTTTCGATCCTGATCCCCGAAAACAAGATTCCGTGGGGCGGTCATTCCGGGCGCCACGCTGCGCGCGAGGTGATGAACCTGATCGAGCGGCACAAGACGACGCTCGTCTTCTGCAACACCCGAAGCCTTGCCGAGCTGATCTTCCAGGATCTGTGGGCCGTGAACGACAATGCGCTTCCGATCGGAATCCACCACGGCAGCCTGGCATTGGAGGCGCGGCGCAAAGTCGAGGCCGCGATGGCGGCAGGCAAGCTCCGTGGCCTCGTCGCGACCGCCAGCCTCGATCTCGGAATCGACTGGGGCGACATCGACCTGGTCGTGCAGATGGGTGCACCGAAGGGCAGCTCGCGTCTCCTCCAGCGCATCGGGCGCGCCAACCATCGGCTCGATGAGCCGAGCCAAGGCGTCATCGTTCCCGGCAACCGCTTCGAATATCTGGAGGCGCGGGCAGCGCTCGATGCGATCGCGGATGGCGAGCTCGACCCTGAGAATTTTCGCCCGGGAGCGCTCGACGTGCTCGCTCAGCACATCCTGGCGATGGCCTGCGCCGCACCGTTCGAGGAGCGGGGGCTGCTCGCGGAAATCCGATCGGCCGCGCCGTACCGCGACCTGAAGGAGGAGACGTTCGACGAAATCCTGAACTTCATCGCCACCGGCGGGTACGCGCTCAAAGCTTACGACCGCTTCCGGCGGCTGGTCCGTGAACCGGACGGGCAGTGGCGAATTACCCGGCCCGCAGTCGCGCTCCAGCATCGCTTGAACGCGGGCGTTATCGTCGAACAGCCGCTGCTAACCGTCCGCTTCCGCAACGGCCGCAAGCTCGGCACGATCGAGGAGGGCTATGCCTCCACGCTTGCTCCCGGCGATCATTTCTATTTCTCCGGCCTGAGCCTCGAGGTTGAGCACTTCAAGGACACCGACATCATCGTCCACGCTTCGTCCAAGCGGGCGCGGATCGTCACCTACGGCGGTCAGCGAATGTCGATGTCGACCCACCTCGCGAACCGTGTCCGGCACATGCTCGCCGACCGGCACGAGTGGCGCCGCTTTCCGGACGAGGTCAGTGAATGGCTGGAGGTGCAGGAACGGCGCTCGACCATTCCCGAGCCCAACCAGCTGCTGATCGAGACCTTCCCGCACGAAGGCGTGCACTACATGGTCGCCTACAGCTTCGAAGGCTGGAACGCGCACCAGTCGCTCGGCATGCTGATCACCCGCCGGATGGAGAGCGCGGGCCTCAAGCCCCTGGGCTTTGTCGCCAACGATTATGGTCTGGCCTGCTATTCGCTGGAGCCGGTGCGGGATCCCAAGCCCCTTTTCTCGGCCGACATTCTGGAGCGCGAGTTCATCGAATGGGTGGAGAACAGTTATCTTCTCCGGACAGCGTTCCGCGAGGTCGCGGTGATCGGCGGGATCGTCGAGCGTCAGCACCCGGGCAAGCGCAAGACAGGGCGGCAGGTCAGCTTCTCGACCGATCTGATCTACGATGTGCTTCGGCGGTATGAGCCTGCGCACCTGCTGCTGCGCGCCGCTTGGGAGGACGCGCGTGCGCGCATGACCGAACTCGGGCGGCTGGTGCGGCTGGTCGATCGCGCCGCGGCGACGATGCTCCACGTCGAAACCGAGCGGATCACGCCGATGGCGGTGCCGCTGATGGTGATCGTAGGCCGCGAGGCTTTGCCGTCAGGAGCGGAAGCTGACGAGGTCCTGCTTAGCCAGGCCGAACAGTTGGCGCAGGCCGCGATGGAGCTTGGTTAAGGAGGCGAAACGAATCTGAACGGCCGCTCAACGGCGGCCTCAGCATCCGTTCAATCGCGCGACAGGAAATTGCCGCCACTGTTCACTGCGATGGGGCATCAAATGATTTCTCGTTTTTGGATTGGTACTTCGATCCTCGCGGCTGTGGGGACGACATTGGCCGGAACTGCGCTCGCGCAGCGCGCCGGAAACCGACTCGAAATGTTCCGCGAACTGCGTCAACGCACCGAGCAGCTGCAGGATAAACTGCCGGCCGATCCCAATCCCACACCGATCGCCCGTCCCGGCGACTATCGCTTCAGCTTCCAATACGACGGCGTCACCCGCGAATATCTGGTGCATGTGCCCGCCAGCTATCGCCCCGGAAAACCGACACCGATGCTGATGGCGCTTCACGGGGGCGGCGGTGATGACGTTTTTCAGGCGGATGATTCGAAATACAAGCTGATCAGCAAGTCGGAGCAGGCGGGCTTCATCGCGGTCTTCCCCAACGGCTACAGCCGCTTCAGGAACGGGATGCTGGCCACCTGGAATGCCGGCCGCTGCTGCGGTGGAGCCCAGAAGACCAACAGCGATGATGTCGGCTTCCTTCGCGACGTCATCCACCGCGTCGAGCGTCAGGCGAGCATCGATCCGCGCAAGGTGTTCGTCGCGGGCATGTCCAATGGCGCCATGATGTCCTGGCGATTGGCCTGCGAAGCGCCGGAAGTGCGCGCGATCGCGCCGGTCGAGGGCACCGATAACACCACGACCTGCCATCCCGCGCACCCGGTGCCGGTGATCGAATTCCATTCGCTCGACGACAATCACGTGCCGTTCAATGGCGGAAAGGGTGACCTTTCGGTTGCGCAGGTCGATTTCACTTCCGTTCCCGCAAGTCAGTCGAAGTGGGTGGCGATCGACCGCGCCGATCCTGCCGCCAAGCGGGTGCTCACGGTGCCCGGTGCTCACTGCGATCTGCACGCCGCCAAACCCGGCGGAGCACCGGTCGAGCTGTGCGTTACCGACACCGGCGGTCACAGCTGGGCCGGGGGCGGCACGCAGCAGGGGCGTTTGCAACCGTCCACCGCAATCAGCGCAAATGACCTAATGTGGAATTTCTTTTCGTCGCTATGATTTAGGGCATGACCGATTCGTATCGCCTCGTCCTCGCCATCGCGCTGGTGCCTCTGCTGTCCGGCTGCATCGTCAAGACCGCAGCAGAGACCGCCGTGGACGTGGTAACGATCCCGGTGAAGGTGGCGTCAGCTGGAGTAAATGCAGCCCTTCCGAACCAGAAGAAGGCGGATGAGAACCGCGGAGCGGAGCTCCGCAAGCAGGATGAGGAGCGCGGCAAAGAGTTTCGGGCGATGGCTGATCGCTGCCAGGCCGGCCGGGCGCTTCCCACCGACAATTGCATGGCGGTCCAGGCGCCGCCGGCGCGCTAGTGCGCTATTTTCTCGATACCGAATACAACGGGATTGGCGGCGCGCTTCTCAGCCTGGCGCTCGTTCCAGAAGACGGCGACGAGCTTTACCTGACGTTCGACGTTTCCGACCCGCTGGTGGAATGGGTCGACCGGCATGTTGCCCCATATCTTGACCACGTTCCGGACCGGCTCTCCTGCCCTCGTCTCAGCCGGAAGGATGCCGCCCACGCGCTCGAACGCTATCTTCACGGAGACGAGGAGCCGCTGATCGTCGCCGATTGGCCCGAGGACGTCGCCCAATTCTGCAACCTGATGATCACCGGGCCTGGCGACATGATCGAACTTCGTCACCTGACCTTTCGGCTGACTCCGCTAAGCAATTTCAGCACTGCGGCGAACAGCAAGGTACCGCATAATGCGCTCCACGATGCGCGTGCGCTTCGCGACCACCTGCTGTCGCTGGAATAGAACGGTGTCGTCCTTTTCCTTCGCCGGCGAAACCTTCGTCCCGTCGGCGGATGGCGCGCTGTATTGGCCGGCGCAGCAAGCCTTGTTGGTTGCCGATCTACATCTCGAAAAGGCAAGCTGGTATGCGAGCGGCGGGCAGTTCCTTCCGCCCTATGACTCGCATGCCACTCTGGCTGCGCTCGGAGAAGAGGTGGCGCGAACGGAGGCGAAGCGTCTCTACTGCCTGGGTGACAGCTTCCACGATCGCTTCGGCTGCGAGCGGCTGCCCGAACAATCCCGAACACTTCTGCTCGAACTCACGGCCACGCTCGATTGGACCTGGATCGTCGGCAACCACGATCCCGGCTTTGCGGATCACTGCGGCGGAAGAATTGTCGAGGAGATCGAGATCGGCGGGATCATCCTCCGCCATGAAGCGCGTCATGGCGAAACCCGCCCGGAAATCTCCGGGCATTTCCACCCGAAAGTGCGCGTCAACCTCAAAGGCCGGAGCGTCGCGCGTCGTTGTTTCGTTCGGTCCGAACGCAAGCTGATCCTTCCGGCATTCGGATCCCTCACCGGCGGGTTGGATGTGCGGCACCCGGAGATCGCGAAAGCGATTGGGTCCGAGGCTCTGGCCCTGGTTCCCGTCGCGAACAGGCTGCTGCGTTTTCCGCTTGCCGCCTGATCACTCAGAGATCTGGATGACGATCGCACCCGATGGAGCGATCAGAAGTCGGGCGACGGCCGCGGATCGCTTGCCGAATGTCGCCGCCTGGAGCTCGTTACGAGCCGCATGCCGGTCGAATTGATAGCCAAGCTCGTCGGCTTTCCGTTTCAGCCGGTCGAGATGTTCGTCCAGGTTCGAAATGCCTTCCTCGGGGTCGAATTGCATAACTTCTTCAAGATCGCGGCTCGCGGGTGTGTCCATTGCCTTTTCATTGCCGCCGGGGGAACGAAGGACAAGCCCATTGCGCGAGCGCACAACCGTTCTACGAGTGGCGGATGAGCGAAATGCCGCCGCTTCGCGCTGCCATCACGCCGGTCACGCCGCTTCAGCAGAATTGCACTTTGCTGTGGTGCACCAAGACGTTGCGCGCGGCGTTCGTGGATCCGGGCGGCGACCTCCAGCGGCTCAAAGCTGCCGCCCAAAAGGCCGGCGTCACAATCGAAAAAATTCTGCTGACTCACGGTCACATCGATCATTGCGGCGAGGCTGGAGTTCTGGCGAAGGAGCTGGGGGTTCCAATCGAGGGCCCTCACGAAGCCGACCGATTCTGGATTGCACAGCTGGCCGAGGACGGGCGCCGATGGGGCCTCCACGGCGAGCCGTTCGAGCCGCAACGCTGGCTGGAGGACGGCGACACTGTCACCGTCGGAGATTTGGTCCTGAACGTTCGCCATTGCCCTGGCCACACACCCGGGCATGTCGTCTTCCACCACCCGGAATCGAAGCTGGCGATTGTCGGGGACGTGCTCTTCAAGGGCTCGATCGGCCGCTGGGATTTCCCGCTCGGCAATCACCGTGATTTGATCGACTCGATCACCGGGAAATTGTGGCCGATGGGCGACGATACCAACTTCATTTCCGGGCACGGCCCGATGTCCACCTTCGGCTACGAGCGAGCGACCAATCCGCTGGTTGGGGATGCAATCACGGGCCACTGAGGGAGCTTAGACGCATGAGTGA
>Ga0207705_10000751_pt1 | contig 26710 bp, 21 predicted proteins | sample KBSC13metaG_FD_184314 | JGI IMG/M metagenome (GOLD analysis project Ga0207705, IMG submission 184314) | Corn rhizosphere microbial communities from Kellogg Biological Station, Michigan, USA - KBS C1-3 metaG (SPAdes) (version 2) | ecosystem: Host-associated > Plants > Roots > Rhizosphere > Soil ... | reverse complement strand
GCCTATCTACGCTTGATCGGACTTATTACGGTCGCGCCATCGGTTGCAAAGCGAAATGGCATGATCGATCAGTCCGAGGGCGAAGTACAGCAGGCCCAGGATGTGATAGATGTGAATCACTTCCGTTCTCCTTTCTCTGTACTACTCGGCTCGTTTCGGGACCGCAGGGTGTTGCTAGCCCCCTGCGGTCTTCTGTTTGAACCGAGCAAGTCTATTATAAGGCATTTCCTGCAGAGTGTCTATTCAAAGATTCCATAAGAAATTTCCCGCGCACCCTCTTCGGACGGTGCTTTTTTGTTGGAAGTGGCAGGGTGCTTTCTTCGTTACAGGAGGATTCAGGTGAGCGGGAGAGAAATTGGCTGGCAATTTCATCACGAGGATAAAGAGTTGAAAACGACCGCTTGCTTTATTGACACAAATGTCTTCTACGATTATGCTAGTCTCGATAGTATCAAATGGTTGGACGTGCTCAAGGCAGAGCACGTACTTATCATATTGCCACCGGTAATATTGCGCGAGTTGAACAACCATAAGGATGGAGGAACGAATCCTTCTAGGAAAGAGCGCGCTTTTACAACCATACGCTACTTAATGAAATTCTTTAAGAGCGCTAGCGCATCGAGTACGGTTCGTATCAGGAAGGATGCAGTAGACTTGCTGTTCTGGCCTTACGACGTGATTGTCAACCCTCCCTGGAATCCGAATATAGGAGACGACCAACTATTCGCTAGCCTGCTCCATTATAAAGAGCAAAATCCAGAGGTTAGAGTTGTATTTGTAACTTCTGATCTTGGTCTTATGGGCAAGGCCCTTATCATGTCTATCGAATGTATCGAGCTTCCAGAACATTATAAATTGCCTTTGCCCCAGCATCCATTCGAGAAAAAAATCAAAGCTCTTGAAGACTTGGTTGCACAACTGCAAAAGGTACCAGAACCATCCTTGAAAGTCACCTTTGAAAACGGTGAACAAGAAATCTTTTTGAAGGCTGATTGGGAGGAGCCACTTGACGAATTGCCTATAGGCCTTCACAAGTCGTTTCTATCCTCTACAATCTATGGGGAAGCAGAACCGCCTCCACGCGGTACAATGGCTCTGGAATTTCGTGTTAGGAGTACCGGCACCAAGGGAGCCGAAAAGATCGTTGTATTTATCGATTTACCTGATGATTGTGTCAACTGGGAACAAAAAAATAGTATGTTCGCACTTGGAATTCGCAAATCATGGCTCACTTTTGCAGATCCCGAAGATGATCACATACAGTACATTGGCCCTGAACTTGTTCATGGACTGAGTCGATTAACCGATCAGGTGCATGTCACATTTCCAGACCCTAAACGCTCATATGAATTCAAGTGGACGGCACGAGCAGCCAATATGCGCGAACCATGTACCGGAATTCTGCGTGTTGTTCCCGAACCCGAACCACCGCCGCTGACGCCTGAAGAGAAGGAACAGCAAAAAGAGGCATACCGGCACTTTACAGAGGAAGTCATAGCGAAAAAGAAAAAGAAGCCACAGGACACAGAGCAATAGTGGACAGACAAGTCTAAGGGCAGCGGAAATTCCTGCTGCCCTCCTTGTCAAGCCTTACCTTGGTTTGAGATTCGCTGGATACCGTTCAGCGATCGCCAATACATTTGATCAGCCATGGTAACAGGAAACAGAGCGTCCCGAAGGCGTAGCAGAAGAGCGTGAACCTCCCACGACTAAAGTCGTGGGCTTCTCGTCTCGCGACTAGAATTATCTGTTTCAACGAGCAGTCTTACCCGAACACCGAAGGAGGAGAACTTTGCAGTCTCCTCCAAGAGGCTCGTAGCAGAGGAACTGTTCTCCGCAGATGTACTGGATCGTTCCGACCCAGGCAGCATATTAATCGCTGCGTTAATGTGTCGATTGTGCCTTGTGTTGCAGACGGGACAAGTCCACCACTGATCCGACAGAGCGATGTCCTTGTTCTTGTGTCTGCAGACATGACAGGTTTGGGTTGTGGCGACGAATCGTGGGATCACATGGACGGCTGGAGATGTGTCTAATCTCCTGATAATTTCCGCCAACGCCGTTCCCGCAACTCTTTTGCCCCACAACCTTTGCCAGCCGACAATGCTCTCTTTTTGAAAGCACTTCTTTCTGAAGAACTTGTTCAGGCGACTCACCACCTGATTGCGAATCTCTTTTTTCTTGTTCTTGTGTCCTGCGTGTTTGGTTTGCAGGTTACTCTGGATTTTAGATCGGTTGCGGGTGTGCTTACTTACCCCTTTTTTCTTATTGGTGCGATCCATCCTTGCCAGTTTGCGCTGCTCGTTCTTGATCCCAGGGTCGTTGTGAGGCTCGGTATCGAAGCCTATGGCTATGCCGTTGTTGAGAACGAGTTGGTGTCCTGCCCCGATGTTGAAGTCTATGCCGACAGAACCGAAGGGCTTGGGAGAAGCCTCTGCTTTCTCTTTGTAGGTCGTGACCATGACAAAGTAGTCTTTGCCCCTCCTGACCAGATTGGCATTGGCGATTTCCGCATCGTGAAGTTGTTTCAAGCCGTGGACAAAGATCGGTTCAGGCAGGTTTTGAACCTTGATGTGACGGTCGTCTAGTATCCGATAGGTGTTTCCGAACTGCTTCAGCGGGAGGGAGTTGACGAAGGACTTGAATTTCACAGCACCGACTTTGAAACCTTTGAGTTTGCGGGTACGGAGGGCACGAACAGCATCCGTCATTCTGGCGATCATACTCTGCTTCATCTGAGAGGAGAGCAACGTCAAGGGTCGGGTCTCGTAGACATCGCCTACTTTGACCGATACTTCCTTGACCGAAGCGTCAAAGTCGAAGAAAGACTCGGAAGACAGAGCCGCATTCCAAAACCATTTCGCTTCCCTGAAAAGTTGCGAAAGAGATAGACGTAGAGAAGAAGACAGCCTGGACTTGTCTACTTTGAGTTCGTAGACATGGCAGGTTTGCTCCTTGCGTCGTTCCTTCGTCGCTTTCAGGGTCGCTTTGATGTTTTCGGATTTCGTGGGCAATTATTTCCCTTTTTGATCTTCAATGTACTTTTTGAGGGTCGCTTCGGAGATATGCCCTACGCTCTCGATATAGTACGATCTTGTCCAGAGCGTGGGAAGTCTGCTGCGGAGATGTGCAAACTCCAGCCTGAGTAGCCTGGAGGTGTTGCCTTTGAACTGCTGTACGATCCAGTGCGGAGAAGCTACAGGAGTTGCTTTCACAAACAGATGGACATGATCTGGCATGATCTCCACCGTGTCGATCAGAATGTTGATCTCCGCAGCCTTCGCCAGGAGAAGTTCTTTCAGTCTGGTTTCTACCTCACCGACCAGAACCTTCCTCCTGTATTTCGGGCACCATATGATGTGGAAGCCGATATTGTGAATCGTTGTGTTGCCGTGTGTCCATCGGAAAGTTGCCAGAACTTATATGGCGCTTGGCAACCGTATATAAGTTCCCGCGTCTGGAAAGTTTGGTCGCTCTCATCCCACGACTAAAGTCGTGGGCTTTCCCGCTCCCGAATCGTAAATGGGGGAATCGGGGGAAGATCAGACATCTTGAAGCGTTTCATGAGGCTTCTCCTTAGAGCGTGAGCAGCGGGCATGCCCGCTGCTCATCTTGTCAAGTCATACCCGGTTATCAAAGGCCGAACGTTGGATTCGAATCAGGCGGTGACGAGGGTGGGAGACTCCTCGGTGACCTCGTCGGAGATGACGACGAACTGTTTGAGGATCGCAGATCCGAAGGAGGTGGTCAGGGCGACATCGACGGCGTCCCGTCCGGTCGCCATTAGAATGCGACCGATGCGGGGGGTATTGTTGCGGGCGTCGAAGGTATGCCATTGACCGCCGAGATAGACCTGGAACCAGGCGGCGAAATCCATGTCACCGTTCACGGGCCACTGGATGTCGGGAATATAGCCCGTTGCATAGCGGGCGGGAATGTTGAGCGCCCGGCAGAAGGTGATGGCCAGATGCTGGAAATCCCGACAGACTCCGGTGCCCTCGTTCAGGACGTCCATCGCGGTCTTGGAGGGGTGGGTCAACTGATAGTCGAAGCGCACGTGGGAGTGGACCCAGTCGCAGACCTCCTGAACGCGATCCCAGCCCTGATGGGGGGAAGAGCCGAACAGTTTCCAGGCATGATCCGTCAGGCGATCGACTTCACAATAGCGGCTTGCCATCAGAAACTGCAAGGTTTCGGCAGGCAGCTCTTCGACCGGATGCTGATAGGCGTCCCGGTGGATCGGATCCGGCAGGCCGGAATCGGGCACATCCGATGTACTGTAGAAACGAAACGTGCCGGCAGGTGCGACAAGCCGACCGCATCGGTTTCCAAACGTGTCGGTATACTCCTGGATGGGAACCTCAGGCTCCGTCCGAATCCGGTCCGGGGTCGCCAGGTCGGCGCTGCGGGAGGGATGCAGATTGAGCAGGACGACCATGGGGGTGGGAGCCGCGAGTTCAAAGACGATGTCGTAGCCGACGCGAATAAGCATAATTTCTCCTGAAAACAGAGGTGACGAAGCGGAAGTTTCGGCACGGCGGCCCCGCAGACAACAAAATCAGGAGGACGAGAATCCTCCATTTCCAGTCTATAAATACGTGGGAGACACCCGGAAAGTGCCTGATTTCAGCAATCGGATTTTGACCGGCTGCCTGTAGGGAACGGTCGATGAGAGCGCTGATTGCAGGCATTACCCGAAGGGGAAGCGTGGCTCCTGGGCGACTCTACTGGACAGTGCCGCCCCGTTTAAGGTATCTTCCTGCCAGTGTCATCGTCATGCTCCTCGGGTTCGCTTCCGGCCTCTCCTGGAATGCGGAAGGCGCTGGGGGCAGACATCGATGACCAGTTTTGCAGGGAGGGTCGCTGTGCGGAAGGGGATCGTGTTAATATTGGCGCTGGGCCTGGCGACGTTATGGGGCTGCCCTAGACCCAATGGGGGGCGGGCTGCCGATAAGCCCAGACATATCTATATTGCGGACACCATCAATAACCGCGTTGTTCGCATCGACGATATGACCGGGAAAGGCTGGAAGTCGCTGGGAACGATCGCGAGTCTGGAGACCAACCACTTCGACAAGCCCCAGGGGCTGTATGTGAATGAAGACGAGCATATCTATGTCGCCGACACCGGCAACTGTCGCATCGTACATATGGACGATATGGAGGGCCTGAACTGGGAGACCTTCGGGCGACGCGGCGTGGGCGCCTCTCAGTTCAATCAACCGACCTCCGTCTTTATCGACGGCAGCGAACACCTGCATGTCGCCGATAAAAACAACGACCGCATCACCGTCGCCGACGATATGACCGGAACCCATTGGATCGACCTCGGTAAGCAGGGGACCCGAGAAAATCAGTTCAGTTACCCCGCCGCCATCTTTGTAGATCCCTCCGAACACATCTATGTCGCGGACACTACGAACCTTCCGGCCGGCGTCACCAACAACCGAATCGTACGGATGGACGATATGTACGGCCTGAACTGGGTCAGCTTTGCCGGGCCTTTCTCCAGTCCTTCAGGGCTTTTCGTCGATCACGCGAATCATATCTACATCGCCGATACCGGCAACAACCGTATCGCCAGGATGGACGACATGAAAGGGAAGAACCTCGTCTTCCTGGGCGGTCCGGGAGGCGGTCCTCTCAAGTTCAACCAGCCGATCGGAATTTTCGTGGACGACGACGGACATATCTATATTGCCGACTCCGGGAACGATCGCATCGTGCGTATCGACGACATGGCCGGCAGAGGCTGGATCGCCTTTGGAACTTCCGGCAAAGGTGACGGTCAGTTCAACACCCCCAGCGGGGTGTTCATGCGATGACCTGCCGTTTTGCAGGGGTATAATAGATTCAGGCGCTTATAATACGGCTGGTTGTATGGCTCGGTTTAACCTCAAAGCGGGGAACCAGAGAGGATACGTGCAGCAAGTGAACAATAGTACCGGTTCCGTCGTTCCAGTCATGGTGGTCGACGATCATGAGATATGGCGAGACGGCGTACGCAGTATGCTTAAAAACACCGAGTTCGAAGTCGTGGGCGAAGCGGCCTCGGGAAAAGAGGCGCTCGATAAAATCGCCGACATCCAACCTCGACTGGTGCTTCTGGATATCCGGATGGCCGGGGGAGACGGTTTCGAGACGTTGACGGCGCTCAAAACCTACTCCTCCCAGCTCTCCGTGGTGATGCTGACGACCTACAGCAATCCGACGTATATGGCGCGTGCCGTCGCCGGAGGCGCCTCCGGGTATATGCTCAAAGGCGTCAAACGCCAGGAACTTCTCGACTCGCTGCGCAAGGTCGCGGGCGGGGAGATCCTGCTTTCACGCGAAGACCTGGTCCACTCCTTGCGCTGTGTGAGCGAGAGCAGTCATGGATCTGAGGAGTTGTCGGAGCCGTTGACGCCGCGCGAAGTCGAAGTGCTGCGCCTTCTGGCAACGGGGCTTTCCAACCGGGATATCGCCTCCCTGCTCTTTATTGGAGAGGGAACGGTCAAGACCCATGTGGAGCACATCATCGGCAAACTTGCGGTTTCCGATCGCGTGCAGGCTGCCGTCTGGGCTGCACGACAGGGACTGGTGCAGACACTGTGATTCCGGGTTTTTCCCGGCAATGAATTGCCGTTCTGATATGGCAAGTCCACCTGCATGGACTCAATGGGTCTCAGTCCACGCAGGTGGACTTGCCAGAATCAGTTGCCCTTCGGGCACCCCAAATCCTTCACTTCGCTAAGGAAGAGATCCCAAATACTTCGCTTCCGCGCGAAGCATTTCGTGAAGGATTTCAGCGCGGGATTTCAATCCCGTGTTTGTCAGAAATCGTTTTCATGGGGCACGCCGGAGAGTGCGGTGACCACCGCGTCCTGGGGGATCGGAAAGACCGCTCGCACCCGTGTGCCCTCGCCGGGAACGCTGAAGATCTCAAAACTGCCGTGCAGCAGATTCACGTGTTCTTGCATGCTGTGCAGGCCGAGATGATCGTACTCTTTGCGCTTGGTCTGCGCCTCGAATCCTTTGCCCCAATCCCGCACTTCCAGGGTCAGACGGGCCGGGACTGCCTTGGTCGCGACTTCACATCTTAACGACACCTGCACATGGTTCGTCTCCGCATGTTTGCGGGCATTGCCGATCGCCTCTTGCGCCACTCGATAGACCGCCGTCTCCAGCACCGCTTCAAAGCGCCGATTGGCGATATTGTGGCGCAGATCCGCGAGCACCCAGTTGGCGCGCTGTTTCTCTTCGATCAGCAGTTGTTCCAGCGCACCGGTCAATCCCAGGTCCTCCAGCGCGAGGGACCGCAGGTTATTGACGACGCGTCGGGCTTCCAGCACGGCTTGCGACAGATATTTCAGCCCCTTCCCCAGATCTTCTGGCAACGGCTCCTGAGACTCACTATAGCGTTCGGCATAGGTGTCCAGAAACGCCTGGGACGCCATCACATACTGGGTCAGGCCGTCGTGCAGTTCGTACGCCACGGCACGGCGCTCCTCCTCCAGCATATTGATAAATCCGTGGGTCAGCAGTTGCTGCTGCTTGAAAATCTGCTCCTCCGCCTGCTTTCGGTCCGAAATATCGATGGTGACCCCGCGTAATCCGATCGTCTCTCCGCCCTCGTCTTGAATAGGCAGCAGGCTGGTATCGACCCAGATGGTCCGCCCATCCTTCGTCTGCCAGCGGAACTCCAGATCCCGGCGCTCGCCGGCGCGGCGGATCGTCTCCAACTCCTGGACCACCATCGTCCGGTCTGCCGGATGAATGATCCGCAGCCAGAACTCCCGACTGCTCAGCCACTCCGACGTCGAGTAACCCAGCATATTGCGAACATAGTCGCTGACGAAATCCGCGCGCAGGGAGCGAATCTCTTCGCCTTCCCAGACCTCCCAGAGAACGGCCGGCACATGGACCAGAATATCCCGCAAACGCTCGCCTTTCTGCTGGAGCTGCTGAGTCAAGCGCAGATTTTCGAAGGCGATTCCCGCTTCATTGGCAAAGACGGAGAGGAGATGGATATCCTCTTCCGAAATCGGCGTCGGCGTGCCGGCGGGATTCGGACGCAAGATACTGATCGTGCCGATAATCCCGGTGCGGTTCCCGACCGGCATCACGACCGAAGAGCCTGTGAGGTTGTACTTATCGACGGTGGGCTGATGGTGACGTGGGGAGCGCATATCGGTCACCCCCAGCGTTTTCCCGGTACGCCACACGTACGCCAGAATATCTTCGTCGGGATGATCATCATCGTACAGGGCGCGGACGGTGTCCCGCACAACCCCCGGAGGAAAGCCGTGTCCCGCGACCCCTTCGATGGTGTAGTCTTCCTGGTTGACGATGCAGAGCATGACCCAATCCAGGGGCAAGACGCCGGTGACGGCCTCCACGATGAACTGATAGAGTTGATTCAGGCTGGTGGCTTCATGCAGGCGCGCGCTATGGCGATCGATCAGCGCGAACTTATTCTGATGCCGCAGCAAAGCCTGCTGCGTCTGCTCCAACGCCGCTTTGAGTTCGTCTATCTGATTTTGATAGTGCTGAGATTCCGTTCTCGGCACGCTGGAACCCGGATCCGATTCCATAGGTCTTTCTCTCCGCGTGTGGGGGTGGATTGGCTCCGAACTTCCTGTCGCTGTCTCCATAGCCTCCCAAACTTTCCAATGACGCTTCTATCATTATAACGTCACTCTACGACTTCTGCCTTCTGCCGTTCGGCAGATTTTGTGCTGCCGGGGGCGCCCAAGTTGAGGGCCGCCTCCTTTTTCGTCGCGCTCCCATCGCTCTCCGATTCAAAATGTGCCGATTCGCAGATGTTTTCCGGAGCGTCTGGAGACATACTGAAAAGAGGCTTCGAAAGAGAGGAAATGCGCGATGGTCAGTATGGATGTAAAACCCTATAAAGTGCCTTTGGGAGAGCGCCTGCTCGCTCAAGGGTTGATCAACGAGCGGCAGTTGACTCAGGCGTTGGAATACCAGCAAGAGACCCGCATGTTCCTGGGACAGGCGCTGGTCTCCTTGGGATTTCTCAATATGGCGACCGTCGGTCCCACGCTGGAAGAGACCTCCGGTTTTCCTTATGTCGATCTTTCCAGCACCGATATCGATTTTGATGCAGCCCGGCTGCTGCCCGAAGCTTTCGCGCGTGAAAAACGGGTGCTGCTGTTTGCCGCAGACGACGTTACGGCCTCCGTAGCGATGATCGATCCCCTGAACCTGGCCCTGGTGGACGATCTGCGCGGCCGCCTCAACAGACGCATCCAGCCGCATATCGTTTTCGAGACGGACCTGATGGACGCCGTCGGTCGTGTCTACGATATACGCATGCGCACGCAAAAAGTGCTCGACGAGATCGCGGAGACGCCGATTACGGTGGATCCGGAACTCTCGGTAGACACCCTGATCGGTCTGGCCGAAGATGCGCCTATCGTGCGCCTGGTAAACAGCCTGATTCAGTCGGCGGTTTCGGGAGGCGCCAGCGACCTCCATATCGAGCCGCAGGAGAAGGGGGTCCGCATCCGCTTTCGGCAGGACGGCGTGCTGTATGAGCAGGCGACGATCCCGCGGCAGCATCTGGCAGCCGTCGCCTCCCGTATCAAGATTATGGCATCGATGAATATCGCGGAACGGCGTCGGCCCCAGGATGGACGTATCGCTTTCCGCGCCTCCAACGGCCTCCAGTACGATCTGCGCGTCAGCTCTCTGCCGCTCATCTACGGTGAGAAGATCGTTATGCGCGTGCTGGCCAAGAACAGCTCTTTCGCCAACTCCGCCACCCTCGGGTTTTTTCCGCCGCAGAAAGTGATGTTCGAGAACTTTATCAAGCAGGCGCACGGCCTCATGCTGGTGACCGGGCCGACGGGGTCCGGTAAGTCCACGACCCTGTTCGCCGCGCTCAATCAGATCAACGATTCCACCCGCAACATCAATACCGTCGAAGACCCGGTCGAGTACAACGTGCCCGGCGTCAACCAGATGCAGGTCAACTCGCAGATCGGTGTGACGTTCGCCGCCGGACTGCGCACGCTGCTCCGGCAGGACCCGGATGTCGTCATGGTCGGAGAGATTCGCGATAAAGAGACGGCGGAGATGGCGGTTCAGGCCGCGCTGACGGGTCACCTTGTGCTCTCGACGCTGCATACCAACAGCGCGGCGGGCGCGCTCACCCGTCTGCTGAACATGGGGGTCGAACCCTTCCTGATCACCTCGTCTCTGATCGGAACCATCGGCCAGAGACTGCTGCGCACGATCTGCCCGCACTGTCGGGAACCAGGCCCGGTCGATCACGCCAAACTGGAGATGCTGGGCTGTACCGATAAGTCCCGGATCCCGGCGACTCTGCCGGTAGGACGCGGCTGCGAAAAGTGCGGAGGGCGCGGTATGAAAGGCCGTACCGCCGTCTATGAGTTGATGCCGATGTCGGACACCATCCGCGAGATGGTGATGCGAGGAGAGCCTACCGAGGTGATCCATCAGCAGGCGACCGGCGCAGGAATGCTCACCATGCGCAACGCCGGTCTGGAAAAGGTGCTGCTGGGGCAGACGACGCCTGATGAACTGTTGCGTGTACTGTTCTCGGAGGGAGTTTAGAAAATATGGCGGTATTCAGTTATGTCGCTCGCGACCAGGAGGGCAATCGACGGCAAGGCACGATCGAGGGCCGCGACCTGGGAGAGGCCCGCGATAATGTGCGGGCACGAGACCTCTTCATCGTCAATATCAAACCGCGTGTCGAGACCTCGAAGTCGTTCGCGTTTCGCAAGAAGAAGGTAAAGCTCGGGGACCTTGTGGTCATGAGCCGTCAGTTGGCCACGCTGTTCCGGTCGGGGATCTCCCTGCTGGACTGCCTCTACGCCGCTTCACGGCAGTCCGAAAGTCCTGTTCTGGCGGCGGCGCTGGAGGGGGTGCGCATCTCCGTCATGGGCGGCAGCACGCTGACGGACGGCATGCGTCTGTACCCGGAAGTGTTCAACATCAAGTTTATCGCGCTGGCACAGGCCGGTGAGGCGGGTGGAGTTCTCGACCAGACTCTGGAAGTCGCGGCGGATCAGTTCGACCGGGAAGCGGAACTCGCGGAGAAGATCAAAGCCGCGGCCGTCTACCCGACGATCGTTATCTGTGCCTGCGTCGGCGTCGTCATCTTCATGCTCGTCTTCATCGTGCCGGTCTTCGCCAATGTCTACGCGCAGTTCCACGCCAAGTTGCCCGCGCTGACCACGATGCTGATTACTGTCAGCCACATTCTGGTCTCGTTCTGGTGGATGGTCCTCGGGTGTGTCATCGCCTTTGCGCAGGTGTGGAAGCGTTTTATTAAAACCCCGTATGGGATGCGATTCTATCATCGCCTGCAGCTCAAGATCCCTCTGCTCGGCAAACTGAATCGCAAGGTGGCTGTGGCCCGGTTTACCGAGACCTTTTCGGGAGCGGTCACCGCAGGGATTCCGATCATTCAGGCCCTCTCCGTCTCCGGGCAGACGACCGGTAATGTCATCATCATGAATGCCATCGAACGGGCTTCTCTGCAGGTGCAAGAGGGCGCGCAACTGGCGCCTGCTCTGGAGGCGTCGGGCGAGTTTCCTCCCATGATCGTCTACATGATCGCGGCAGGCGAGCAGTCCGGTAGCCTGGACATCATGCTGGCCGAGATCACCCGTTTCTATAGCCGCGACATCGAGTACGCGGTAGGCAGGCTGACGCGTGCCATGGAGCCTTTGATGACGATTCTGATCGGTATCATCGTGCTCTTCATCCTGCTTGCGCTCTATATGCCCGTCTTCAACATGACCCAGGTCATCCAGAAGTAGGCGATCGTTCGTCGGAACGGCAGACAAAATCTGCCGTTCCGCAGATGTCCATTCGCCTGCCGTTGCCATACAATAAGCCATCGAAGTCGAGGCGGTATCATTCCAGCCGACTTTTGCGCTTCGTCCCTAAAGGAGAGTTCCATGTCTCGAATGTCTATGCTCACTTCTCCCCGAAACCGCAAAGGTTTCACCCTTATCGAACTGCTCGTTGTGGTCCTGATCCTCGCGATCCTGATGGCGGTCGCGTTGCCGCTCTACCTGAGCGCCGTCGCCGACTCCCAGAAGAAGACCTGCCGCGCCAACATGCAGACCATCGCCAATGCCGTCGCTGCAGCCCGTGTCAAGACCGGCGCCGCCGACTACACCACGCTGATCGCCGGTGGCGTCACCACCACCAACATTCCCGACCTGAACGCTGTTCCGGTCTGCCCGAGCGCCGGAGCCTACACCCTGGTCGCCGGTACCGGTGGCGTGACCTCCTTCAAGGTCACCTGCAGCGTCCACTTGACCTTCGAGCCGGGCGTCGACAGCCAGTAATCTCTGCCCAGCCCTCCGGCCTGAACCGGCCACCATACGAGGCTCCGACATGTTTTTCGAAACATGTCGGAGTCTCTGCGTTCTCTTCGCAAAAGGTCGCTTGCGCCCCTCTTGCCTACCCTTCCAATGAATCTCTTTTTTTATCAGGGGGAGCCCACGATGCGTTTCATCCCACAATCGTTTTATGGTCGCCTGTGCGCCAGACTGCTGCTTATGCCGACCGCAGGGCTGTGTGCCCTTACGGCGGCACACGCCCAGCAGATCACCGCGCCCACTCCTATTCCAGGCGGAACATCCACTCCTGTTTCCGCGCCTGCGCCCAATCCTTTTCCCGCTGCCCCCTTCAAGGCCGTGAAGAGCGCCCCCAGGAATATCGCCGGGATACGCCGGAACTTTGCCAAAATGCCCGCCGCCTTCGAGCGAAATCGGGGGCAGGCCGATTCGCATGTGCAGTTCCTGGTCCACCAACCGCACTCCACGCTTTTCCTCACACCGACGGAAGCGGTCTTTGCGCTCGACAGGCCCCAGGATGGCTCTCTGTCTGCTGCAGATCGTTCGAAAAGATCTAAGAGCGTTCCGACTTCGGTGCTGCGCATGCAGTTGATCGGGGCGAATGAGAAGGCGGAAGCGAGCGGAGAAAAGGCGCAGAAGGCCGGGGTCAACTACTTTATCGGCAACGATCCCAGCCGCTGGCAGACGGAAGTCTCCACCTATGAAAGAGCGCGTTATAGCAGTGTTTACCACGGTGTCGATGTGGTCTACTACGGCAATCGAGAGCACCTGGAGTACGATTTCGTCGTCGCTCCCCACGCCCGTCCCGACCAGATCGCCCTGCGGTTCGCCGGCGCGGATCGCGTGCATATCGACAGCGCAGGCGATCTGAAAGTCAGCCTGCCGGGCCAGACACTGACCTGGCAGCGCCCCACGGTCTACCAGGAGAGCAACACCGGCCGCCGGCACGTAGCCTGCCGGTATCTGCTGTCGCAGGACGCACAGGGCAAGTCTGTTCTGCGCTTCGCTCTGGGCCGTTACGATCCGTCCCGACGTCTGGTGATCGATCCTGCTCTGGTCTACTCCACTTTTCTGGGGGGCAGCACCGGAGACGCCGGCAACGGTATCGCGCTCGACTCCTCGGGCAACGCCTATATCACCGGCTATACGAGTTCAAGTGACTTTCCTGTGACCTCCGGGGCCTTTCAGAATACGAGGCATAGTGTCAGTCGCTCCAACGCCTTTGTTACGAAACTCAGCGCCGATGGCAGCTCACTCATCTACTCCACCTATCTGGGTGGCAATGTCTATGAGGCCGGCAACAGTATCGCAATCGATACGGCAGGCAACGCTTACGTGACCGGCGAGACCGATTCCACCGATTTTCCCACCACGAGCAGTCCTTACCAGGGCGTAAACCATAGCGGCGCGACGACATTCGTGACGAAACTCAACCCCACGGGAACCGCTCTGGTCTACTCCACCTATCTGGGCGGATCGAGCAGTGAAGCGGGAAACAGCATTGCCGTCGACTCCGCGGGCAGCGCCTATGTGGCCGGCTTTACCAGTTCCAGCGACTTTCCGGCCAGCCCGCAAGGCTTCCAGAGGACAAACCGCAGCACGAACAGCACGAACGCCTTCGTCACCAAATTCAGCCCTGACGGCAGCACATTGACCTACTCTACCTATCTGGGCGGCTCTACTTATGAGGTCGCCAACGGCATCGTCGTCGACTCGTCGGGCAGCGCCTATGTGACGGGCTACTCCGCGTCCAGCAACTTCCCGACCACGTCCGGAGCCTATCAGAGCAGCAACCAGAGCAACGGTCGCACCAACGCGTTCGTGACGAAAGTAAGTGCGGATGGCGGCTCGCTGGTCTACTCTACTTACCTGGGCGGCAGCGGCTACGAATCCGGCAACGGCATCGCCATCGATTCAACCGGCAACGCCTACGTGACAGGCTATACAGGCTCGACGAACTTCCCCACGACCTCCTCCGGCTACCAGCGGACCAATACGAGCGCTTCCGGATCGAGCGCCTTCGTCACGAAACTCAACGCGACCGGTACGAGCCTGGTCTGCTCCACCTATCTGGGAGGCACCGGGTACGAATCGGGGAGCAGTATCGCGATCGACGCCCTCGGAGATGTCTTCCTGACCGGGTACACGGTCTCGACCGACTTTCCTACCACGGCAGGCGCGAACCAGACGACCAAACGTACGGTGAGCGGCAATCTCTACGGCTTCTTTACCAAACTGACCCCGACCTTCTCCGGTCTGCTCTATTCGACCTATCTGGGGGGATCGAGCAGCGATAAAGGCAATGCGATCGCGATCGACTCCACAGGAAATGCCTATATCACAGGCTCCGCCGGCTCCAGCGATTTTCCGGTCACTGCAGGCGTGGTACAGGGAACCAATAGAGGCGGCAACGGCGGCAACGGCTTCGTCACCAAACTGAATCCGAGCGCCACCGTGCCCCACGTTCTCGTCGATCTCAACACCGACGGCAGGAGCGATATGATCCTGCAGAACCCGAGCAGCGGCCAGGGAACCGTCTGGTTTATGAACTCCTTCAACTTCCTCGGCTACTCGAACCTCTCTCTCAACGCCGGGAACCACTATACGCTGGTCGGGAAGGGCGATTTTGCCGGTACCGGTACCACCGCTTTCGTATTCCAGAGTCAGCTCAACAACAGCGTCTTCTACTGGTATGGTCAGGGCGCCGTCCACACAACCATTACCGGCGGAGACAATGTCAATGTGGTGCCGCAAGCGGGCTGGAAGCTCGTTGCTATCGGAGACTTCAACAGTGACGGCAAATCCGACCTGGTGTTTCAGAGCCAGACGACCAACCAAATTTCGATCTGGTTTATGAATGCGCAGTACTATCAGAGCGGCGTCCTGATGCCCTACACTCCTCCGACAGGCTGGGTGGTGGCCGGAGCCGGGGACTTCAACGGCGATGGGCAAACGGACCTCGCCTTCCAGAACGTGAATACCGGCCAGGTGGCCATCTGGTTTATGAACGGTGCTGTCTATAGCAGTGGGGCGATCGTGACGACAACGGTCGCGCCCGGCTGGGCCCTCGTCGGAGTGGCGGACTATAACGGGGACGGTTATGCGGATCTGCTGCTGCAAAATGTGAGCACCGCTCAGGGCGCCATGTGGTTTATGAGCGGCACTACCTATCTGGGTGGCAGCCTCCTCTCCCTCAGCCCGCTCCAGGGCTGGAATATCGTCGGGCCGAAATAGAGTCCGGTGTTCCAGGTGTCGCGGACTTCCACCTTGCAAGGCGTGGAAGTCCGCGCCGCCCGACTTCGCAACCCTGATTCCTGGTTCTGTGCCGGGAGAATCAGGTAGCGATGCTACAAAATGTGCCATTTCGCAGATGTCCCGGCAGCCGCTCGCTGGATACAATAGTATCACCAATCGTCGGCAGTTCTATAAGCATTGCCTTATTCCCATTCCGTCCCGACAAGGAGGCTCCGATGCTTCACAATCGACTGTTAGCCGCAGCGCAAAAGCGTTCAGGTTTCACGCTTATAGAACTGCTGGTCGTCGTATTAATTCTCGCTATTTTGATGGCTGTCGCGCTGCCGCTCTATCTGAGCGCCGTCGAAGACTCTCAGAAGAAGACCTGTCGTACAAATCTGCACACGATTTCGAACGCAGTCGAGGCTGCCCGCGTCAAGAGCGGGTCTGTGGACTACAGCGCTCTGATTGCCGGAGGCGTCAGCACGACCAATATTCCGGATCTAAGCGTCATTCCTATCTGCCCGACCGGGGGAACGTACTCGCTCGTCACCGGCACCGGTGGCGCCAGTTCCTTCAAGGTGAGTTGTACCATACACGCGACGTTCGAACCGGGCGTCGACCACAACTAGCTCCCGCCTCTCGCTCTCTTTTTACCGACCGTCTCACGAGGCTCCGATGGGCTTACAGCCGCCCATCGGAGCCTTGTTCCTGTCTTTTCGATCCTGACCAACGGCGTGCCGGTGGGCGGCTCAGCAAAATCTGCCGATTCGTGGATGTCTTCCGAGGGGGCTTCGGAATACAATGATCATGCTGGTGTTCACTATTCCATGAGCACTAAAGTATCCACCTTCCGAACTGTCAAGGAGACACTATGCTTCGCAACCGTATGCTCACTGCTTCCCCGAACCGCAAAGGTTTCACACTCATCGAACTGCTCGTTGTGGTCCTGATCCTCGCGATCCTGATGGCCGTCGCGCTGCCGCTCTACCTGAGCGCCGTCGCCGACTCCCAGAAGAAGACCTGCCGCGCCAACATGCAGACCATCGCCAACGCGATCGCTGCGGCCCGTGTCAAGACCGGCGCTGCCGACTACACGGCCTATGTGGGTGTCACTCCGACCACCACCCTTATCCCTGACCTGAACTCCCTGCCGATCTGCCCGGGCGCCGGAACCTACTCGATTGCGGACGGAACGGCCACTCCTGCCAAGTCCTCTTTCAAAGTCGTCTGCTCCACCGGCCTGGTTTCGGCGGGAGGACATGGATCGTTTGAGCCGGGCGTAGACAGCAACTAGTTTCTGTCTCTCGTCAACATTGAATCGACCGAGTCACGAGGCTCTGATGGGTTTGCAATGACCCCTCGGAGCCTCGTTTTTCAAGTGTCCGATTTCGCGGATCTCTGCCGGTACGGAACTGCATGCTCGCTCGGCAAAATCTGCCGAATCGCAGAGGCTTTTCTTCCGGAGTCTGTATTACAATAGTTCTAATGGAACCCACGCGGTTTCAGAAGGAAATATTTGTCTCGGTGCTGTTTGACAAGGAGAACCCATGCTTCGCAACCGTATGCTCACTGCTTCCCGGAACCGCAAAGGTTTCACACTCATCGAACTGCTGGTCGTGGTCCTGATCCTCGCGATCCTGATGGCCGTCGCGCTGCCGCTCTACCTGAGCGCCGTCGCCGACTCCCAGAAGAAGACCTGCCGCGCCAACATGCAGACCATCGCCAATGCCGTCGCTGCGGCTCGCGTCAAGAACGGCGCGGCGGACTTTTCGGCCTGGATCACCGCCGGTACGATCACGCCGGGAAGCGCCGGTAACGTTCCCGACCTGAACACGGTTCCAACCTGCCCGAGCGCCGGAGCCTACACCATCGTCGCCGGTGGCACCAACTCCTTCAAGGTCCGATGTGGTTTCGGGGCAGGCGTCACGCATGGAACGTTCGAACCGGGCGTAGACAGCAACTAGTTGCTGTCTTTCCCGCGGCTTGTACTCGCTGCATCATGAGGCTCCGATGGGTTCCCAACAGTCCGTCGGAGCCTCTTTGCCTGGTGACTGATCCCGTCATTTTGGCTCTCTCGGCTGTCGTACTGGGTGATCGCCCGTCAAAATGTGCCGATTCGCGGATGCCTTCTCTCCGCCTCCTGGCCTACAATAGGTTCAATGGAGCCTCACCGTTCCAGAGGCAACACCTCACTCTTATTTCGCTTGAAAAGGAAACATAATGCTTCGCAACCGAATGTCAATGCTCGCGTCTTCCCGAAACCGCAAAGGTTTCACCCTTATTGAACTGCTGGTCGTGGTCCTGATCCTCGCGATCCTGATGGCCGTCGCGCTGCCGCTCTACCTGAGCGCCGTCGCCGACTCCCAGAAGAAGACCTGCCGCGCCAACATGCAGACCATCGCCAATGCGATCGCTGCGGCCCGTGTCAAGACCGGCGCCTCCGACTTCACGGCCTATGTGGGTGTCACTCCGACCACCACCCTTATTCCCGACCTGAACTCCCTGCCGATCTGCCCGAGCGCCGGAACCTACTCGATTGCGGACGGAACGGCCACTCCCGCCAAGTCCTCTTTCAAAGTCGTCTGCTCTACCGGCGCCACGGTGCATGGTTCGTTCGAGCCGGGCGTCGATAGCCACTAGTTCTTGATCGTCGGGTTTCTACCCTGCTATCAGGTTGGTGTCGTGTTCCGACAGGCCCTCAACAGACCTGTCGGACCTCTCTCTTTGTGAATGTTAAAGAACGTGTCTGTATGTAGAAGCTCGAAGCCGAAGCGCCGCTTTCGTCAGGGAACATGAGAATGATCGTCGTTCGACCAAAACTTCACAGGCGGCGCGGAGCCATCCTGCTCAACGTGATGATCTTTATGATTGTGATCAGCATCGTTATTGCGGGCATGGCGATGCTGATGGTTTCGGACAACTCCGTTGGAGTCGTAGAAAGCAGTTACTCAAATTCTCTGGCGATTGCGGAGGCAGGCGTCAACTATGAACTGCGCAAGATCAGCAACTCCGCGGTTTCAGCTGATCAGAAGCAGTTGATCGGGACGCCGGGCATCTCCTATACGACGACCGCGGGAACCTTTTCGGTCTATGTGACGCAGCGTAACAGCGACGGTTCGGAGACGACCCCCTGGGTTCCCGGCCAGAATCTCTGGATCTACTCGACGGGAGGAACCGGCAACCTGAAGCGTACCGTGAAAGTGGCCGCAGCGCCCTCTTCTACAGCGCCGGCTTCCAACTATGCCGTCTTCGGAGTTTCCCAGGGAATCATGAATAGCGGCCCGACCATCGTCCAGGGGGATGTGGGAACCAACGGTTTCTTTACTTTCAACGGGCATCCCGGCATTACAGGGAGCGTGGTATTTAACGGCCTCACCTCGAACTGGCAGAGCCCGCCCAACGGTACCTATACGGTTGCCCATAATCTTTTACCTGTCACATGGCCTACCGTAGAGTCCCTTGCAGTCACCGCCTTCGGGGCCACAGGCTTGACCTATCTCGTCACCCACAATGATAACGCGCTTGCCAATCCGCCTATTACGGGCAATTTTGTACTGGTCAGCTCGAATCAAACCTTCGTGGGGAAAGCCGGCGGCGCGAACTACTATGTGACCAGCCTGACCTGCAACAGCGGTTCTGAGATCCGTTTCGACAATTCTAAAGGTCCGATCAATATCTGGTGCGGGCCGAGCGGCAGTTCCAGCACGTTCAACTTCAGCGGAGGTACGGCGAACACCAAGTATTCGACGGACCCGACCAAAGCCGTGCGCATCTATGTGGCCACGAGCAACGATATCCAGTTGAATGGCAGCTTGGAGCTGGACGCCGGTATCTACAATGTCAACAACGCGGGCAGCGGGCGTGTGCTCTTTAACGGAAATCCGGCGATCTACGGAATGGTGATCAGCAACATGTTCACATTCAACGGCACCCCTACGATCTATAACACGCAGGGCTATTTTACTCCCTCCGGAGGCACGGTCTACTATCAGTGTGTGCAGCCCTGGCAAGAAGTGAGCAACGTGTACTGATCTAACCGCCAAGGGATGGGCGGAGAGCACCCAAAAGGATGGATGTGGCAGAGAGTGACGGCGTCCAGAGGCGCCATCTAACGATCGAAGGAATCGAGGTCCATGAATATGACGAATTCGCGACGACAAACTCAACGAAATCATGGGGCGATTATGCTCAACGTGTTGATCTTCCTGGTCATCATGAGCACCCTTCTCGCCGGTATTGCCCAACTGATGGTCTCCGACTTCACGATCGGGAAAATCGAGGCCGACTATTCGAACTCCCTGGCGACCGCAGAGGCGGGCATCAACTATGAACTGCGCAAGATCAGCAACGATGGTACGCTGGGGGACCAGAAGCAGTCCGCAGGAACGGGCGGCTCGCAGTACACTACGGCAGCCGGAACCTTCTCGGTCTATGTGACACAGCGTAACAACGACGGTACGGAGACAGTGCCGTGGACGCCGGGTAAGAACCTCTGGATCTACTCGAAAGGCGGCAGCAATGGCGTCTCCCGATCCGTCAAGGTCGCAGCGGCTCCTTATAGTACGGTGACTCCCTCGAACTACGCGGTCTTCGGAGTTGTCTCCGGAAATGTGATCGGCTCCTCCGCGACGGTCACGGGGGACATGGGAACCGACGGCTATATCAGCTTCAACGGACACCCGACGATTGATGGGAGAGTCATTTTTAACGGAACAGGATCGAACTGGCTGAGCCCGCCCAACGGCACCTATTCGGTCATTCACAATACTAGCGCCATCAACTGGCCGACCGTAGAGTCGCTCGCCGTCACCGCCTTCGGTTCCCAGGGGCTGAACTATGTCGCCACCACCAACGACAATGCGCTTTGCGGTAGCGATATCAAAAGCAACGTGGTGTCTTTAAGCGGTAACAAGGGGATGACCTTCTACGGAAAGCCCGGCGGCGCCAACTACTATCTGACGAGCCTGAGTTGTGGCGGAAGTGGCGCGATTATTTTCGACAATACTGCCGGCCCGATTACCATCTGGGTTGGACCGAGCGGCGCCTCCGGTACTTTCCAAATCAGGGGCGGAACCGCCAACATCAAAATGACGGCGGACCCGACCAAGCCGGTTAAAGTCTACCTGGCGGTCATCAATGATGTGGTTATCAGCGGTGGCCCTGAACTGGATGCCGGGATCTACAACGTCAACAATGCGGGCAAAGGAAACGTGATCTTCAGTGGCAGCGGTCAGGCCATCTATGGAACCATCATCTGCAACACGTTCAGTTTCAACGGCAGTCCGAACGTAGGCTCGGTCCAGGGCTACTTCTCTCCGCTGGGCACGGTGTCCTCTTACGGTTGTGTTCCACCATGGTATGAAGTCGGAGGGGTGAACTGAACCATGCGAAAGGCAATGAAAATGAGAACCCGTTTTTTCGGGCGGCGACGCGCCGGTTTTACCTTTGTTGAGGTCATGGTGTCGTCCGCCATCTGCGTACTGTGTATGTCGATCATGATCCAGCTCTGGGCCTTCTCAACGCTCTTTACCGTGCAGACCTCGGACAACGCCGTGGCCTGTGATCTGGCGCGCCAGACGGTCGAGACGCTGAAGGAGACCGGCTTCAGTCAGACTCCGGAAGCTCCCTCAACGGCGCCTCTGGTGCACTATTACGATGTAAACACGACGAACATGGATAACACCCCCAACGCCGCGCGCTATAAGGTGACGACGACCGTGGTAAGCGACGCACTGGTGGCCGGCTCCAGCCCTGCGACCCCGACTCCGAACGCGCTTCGCCTGGTGACCGCCAAGGTCACCCTGGTGTCGAACGGAAATGTCCTGACGACGCTTACGACCTATCTTGTAAGGAACGGAATATGAAACTTCGGTCCCACCGCGGCAGCGCCATGCTGCAACTGCTGCTCTCGACGGTGCTCAGCCTGCTGGTCGGAGCGATGCTGTTGATGTTCGTGCGTATTCATATGGTTTCGCGCCAGTTGGCGATGGATCAACACAGCAGTGAAATGACCGCGTGGCGCCCGATGCACCGCCTGGCAGACAACCTGCGCAAAGCCTATCCCTTTGATGTCACCAATAACGCCTGCATCTCCGCGGCTTCCATTAACTCGATCACTATCTACGATGACAGTTCCGGCACGACATCCCGCTACTGGCTGGACTCGACCCAGTCGCCGCCCGTACTGAATCGAACGCGCGGCACGCAGACCCTCATGCTGGCAAACGGCCTGAACTCGCTGACCTATACCTACTATCTGGCCACAGGGAACACGGTAGCGCAGGGCGCCTGCTGGGTGACGACCACGAACCCGAACGCTCCAACGACAGCGGAACTGTCCAGGATCGTGGCGGTCGGGATCACGATCACCACCACCGTCGCGGGAACCTCCCGTACCTTCACGACCGCGGTGCGCCTGCGAAACGGTTCCCGAGCGATCTCCGGGCAGTAGATTTCGGTGCGGAACTGACTCTGCACAACACGCCGACTCGACCGCTCTCTCCCGCAGGGAGCGGTACAGCGGTAAGGTGACCTATGAAAAAGACCATGAAAAAAGGCCGAACTATTCTCGGCATCGAAGTGACCTCCGCCGAGATTCTCGTCGTGGAGATGGAAGGCGCCTGGCCCGATCCTCGGATCTTGAAGGCGGACTCCATCGAGACCCCGCCCGATTCCATGAGCGGCACCGAAATCGTGCGTCCCGACCTGGTGGGAAAAGCGCTGGCGACGCTTCTGGCTCGGATGTCGGTGCGCACCCGGAATGCGGTGATCGGCGTCCCCTCCGGCGCGGTGGCGACGCGCGTGCTGGATATCCCCAATATTCCGGAGCCGGAACTGCGCCAGGTCGTCCAGGGCGAGGTCATCCATCAGAACATCCTGCCGAATCCCCAGGGAGAGTTCGACTATCTGCGGCTGGACACCGGCGAAATAAAGCCTCAAAACCGTCCGCGGCTTCTGCTGATGGCGGCCGAAGGGCGGATCCTGGACGGCTACCATAAGGCGGCCGGGGTGGCCGGTGTGAATGTGGTGGGGATCGAACCCGGCCTGGTCGCGCTCTATCGCGCCGGTTCCGTGCTCGCCTATAGTCGTCCGCCCTGTCTCAGCCTGATGATCGGCTCCGCGCTCTCCGAAATCGTCATCATGGATCATGGTCCGATCCGGGTCTATCGCCGCCTCGACCTTGGAAGTCGTCAACTGCTCGCGGAGCGGGAAGACCCGGAGCCGACGAAAAGTTTTGCGGAGGTGCCGACCTTCGAGATGCCGGCTGCGCGCTACAATCTGGACGGATCGCTTGCCGCAGACTCCGGTCGAACCGCACCGGGCATCAGCGACAACAACGCTCTGAATAGCCTGACGGTCGAACTGCAGCGCTCCCTGGACTACTACAAACGGGAGTATCCCGACGCTGCGCCGGTAGGCACCATCGTGATCGTCGCGAGCCGGCCCGAACTGAACTCTCTGGCGGAGTGGATGGCGGACAAGCTTCAGATCGAAGCCAGCATGGCCAGCCTGCCGACGTCCGGTATCACCGATCCGGCCTTACGCTCCCACCTGGAAGCGCCCGAATCGGTGCGTTTCCTGCGTGCCAGCGGTCTGGCCATGCAGGGGCTGGAAAAACTGCCGGAGGGCCTCCCGGAGTTCAATTTTTTAGGAAGCCGCAAAGCGGAGCGCGCGGCGAGCGCGGTGAGTGGGCGCATGGCGTTCGCTCTCGCCGCCTCCATCGTGATCCTGCTGTTCGGCTCCATCAATATGTTTCGGGTGGCTCAACAGGCGAATCACCTCGATCACCAGTTGGATCACGCGAAGGCGGATCGAGTGGCGCTCAGCACCTATCACGGGCTGCCGCTGGATGAGGTTCGTCGGCAGAAAGATATTCTCAACATTCTTCTGCCGGTCGGGGAGCCGCTGCCGGGTGTCGTCGATGCGATGGCGGGAGCGGTGCCGCCCGATGCCTCCCTGGGGGAGATCAGCCGGGAGAAACCCGGGATTGTCAGTCTGACTGGAGAGACCAGCAACGATGCGGTCCTGGTGCAGTTCCTGGATGCCCTGCGCCAGCTTCCATCGTGTGTCAAGGTCTCTCTCGATTCACTGAACCGCAATAATAACACCAACAACGGGATCGTGGGTAAGGCGGAGACACTGCACTATCAGATCACCGCTCAGATTCGACCGACGCCTTAATTCCTGAAATCCCGCGGCGACCTCCGGCAGGGCCGCAGAGAGCAGAACTATGCAGAAAACGCTACTTTATCAATTGAGTCTCTTCGCGATACCGATCGCCTGTATCGGCCTGACCAGCGGCCTGAACATCTTTGAGGTGCGTCGCCTCCAGACGCTGGATACGCAGCTGAAAGCCACCAATCTGGAGATCAACGAGGCACGCCAACTGATCGCCGGAGTCGAGAAACGCGGGAAGGCCGGATTTATCGCGATCGTCCCCGATACGCCTCAGGAGCAGATCGCCTTCGTAGGTTCCCTGCGCGCCACCGCTGCAAAGTGCCATGTGACCCTGACCCGCTGGGGCACCGCGCCGGTGGTAACGATCACCGTGCCGGACGGAACCACGGAGAAACTGAAGGGAGACCTGGGGAAGGTGACGCCGATCTCCAATGAGATCACCGTCACCGGCTCCTACGACCAGGTACGGGCGCTGCTCTATAACCTGACGCAGCAGGAACGCCTGGTCACGCTGGCCGGCATCAAATGGGCTCGGGCGTCCGATCCCCCCAACACGACACTGAATTTTCGAATTACACGCTACGTAGGCACCCTCGGTGCGGCAGCGCCGCCGCCGCCGGTGAGCCAATAGAGAAGGGGCGATTTATGAAAACGAGATTAGCCTGTATAGGGCTGGCGACACTCTGCTCTCTGCCGGCGGTGGCTCAGACGAAGACCCCGGAGAAAACACCGGCTCCGCGTCCGGCTCCGCCCATGGAGACCCGCGCGACGGCTCCGGTTCGCCTGCAGTTCGTCAATACGGATGTCTCCGATGTGCTGCAAGCGATCAGCGTGAAGACGCATGCCAATATCGTCTATCCCGCGCTGCTCAAGCGGCCTATCTCTCTGAATATCAGCGCCGGAACGATCGGGGAGGCCATCGGATATGCGGCCTCTGCGGCCGGACTGACCTGGAAGCAGCTTGGGCCGACCTATGTCGTGGCTCCGGCCAACGATCTGAAACAGATGGTGGAGTCGTTCGGGCAGAGCGAAGTCATCGAGCGCAATGAGCTGCCCTCCGCCGAGGCGATCACCCTGCTGACCGGAGCCTTTCCCTATCTGACGGTACGGCCCGCGGGCCAGCAGTTGCTGCTGATCGGCAGCCAGGAAGACATCGCCCAGGCTCGGGCGCTGCTGGCGCGCCAGGAGAAGCCTGCACCGGCAGCCGCGATCGTCTCCTCGGTGATCAACGTGCAGCGATTGATCCCTAAGGATGTTGCGACGATGCTGCAGACCGTCTATCCCGGCCTGAAAGCCGATGCCGTAGCCGGTGCGGGCAAAACGGGGGGCGCGATCGGCCTCTCCGGCCCCAGCGCCCAGGTCGATGCCGCCAGCACGATGCTGCACAAACTCGATGGGGATGCGGCCGGAAATCAACAGGGTCCCGTCTATCGGATCTACGATGTGCGTTATGGCAGCGCCAATACCCTCTGCGCCTTTTTGACAAAGGCGATGCCCACGGTCTCTATTGTTGCGGGGCCGTCGCAGTATGCGCCGCCGCAGCCTAGCTTCCGGCCGATCGCCAACTCCATCTCGGGCGCTGCCGGCGGCAGTAGTAGTGGTGGCGGAGGCGCTTCCGGCGGTGCCGGCGGCGGTGGTGGCGGGGCGTCTGCCAGCGGCGGGGCGTCTGCCAGTGGCGGCTCAAGTTCTGGAGGCGCTTCCGGCGGCGGTGGCGGAGGAGGAGCGGAAGATTCCGCCGATAGCAAGTCCGGTGGTTCCGGCGGTGGGGATCGCGCCCATATGATCGTCGTCAGCGGAATGCCGACAGATGTTGAAAGAGCGATTCATCTGTTGGAAGAGGTCGATGTGGCGCCCCAGCAGGTGATGATCGAGGTGAAAGTCGTCGATCTCTCCCCGGAAAAGGCCCAGGATCTGGGCGTGGCCTGGAACTGGTCCAACCTGAGCTTCCTGGAAGCGCCGGCCGGTACCCTGCTCACGGGCGTGGGGAATACCCTATCGCAGTCTACGCTGGTGAAGGGAGACAAACTCGGCGGAATCAGCCGAGTGCCGTTCACCTTCCAGGCGGCGCTGAGTGCGATGGTGAAGAGCAAGGATGCGAAGATCCTGGCGAATCCGCGGGTCCAGGTGCTCGACAACGACGATGCCAACATCTTCATCGGCGACACGGTACGCTCGCAGATCTCCCAGTCCGGAATTTCCGGCACGACCGTGCAGGTCTTCGAATTCCCGGTCGGCATTATTCTGCTGGTACGCCCTCGCGTCAATGCGAATGGAGAGGTCACGATGCGGGTGCATCCTGCGGTGAGCACGATTACCGGCATCAGTTCGGACAACCTGCCGCAGACAAGCACGCGCGAGGCGGACACGACCGTGCGCATCAAAGATGGAGAGACGGTTGTGATCGGCGGCCTGATTCGCGATGAGATGTCGAAGGTTGTGACGGAAATCCCTTTCCTGTCCAAAATTCCGCTGCTCGGCGAACTGTTCCGCACGACTTCGACCGACCACCGTCATAGTGAGATCATGGTCTTTATCACCCCGCACATCGTCAAGTAAGGAGACCAGGATGCAGAAGATCAATCCGGAAGACCGCCAGAAAGTCATGCTGCTTGGCGCCGCGATCGTGCTGGTAATTTGCCTGTTCAGCTTCACGGTCGTGCCCCGTCTGCTGCCGCATGGCCCACAGGGGCAACTGCTCGTCGGCGGAGGCTCTGCGCCGGTTGCGGCGGTGTCGCCGTCCGCACCGACCATTACTCCCGCGAATTCGGTCGCGAAGGCGTCTCCACTGATGCCGTCTACAGAAGAGATCATCTCGATCCCGGTGGCGCCGTCCGCGTCTACCGATCCCTTCTGGCGGCCTCTGGCCCTCTCCCTCCAGCCGCCGAAGGCGAATTTCGTTCCGACCAAGCCCAACGGGGGCCTGCCTCCGATTACCGCGGGAAAGATGCTCCCAG
>Ga0207705_10000748_pt1 | contig 26723 bp, 33 predicted proteins | sample KBSC13metaG_FD_184314 | JGI IMG/M metagenome (GOLD analysis project Ga0207705, IMG submission 184314) | Corn rhizosphere microbial communities from Kellogg Biological Station, Michigan, USA - KBS C1-3 metaG (SPAdes) (version 2) | ecosystem: Host-associated > Plants > Roots > Rhizosphere > Soil ... | reverse complement strand
TCCAGAAACTGGTCGATCAGAACTGGCCGGTCTTCGGATACACGCACCGCGCGCTCGAAGTAGTCGCGCAGAGAATCCTCGTCGTACACGATCTCCATCGCCCGGCCGCCAAGCACGTACGACGGTCGTACGAGCACCGGATAGCCGATTCTCGTCGCGGCTGCCACTGCTCCAGCGACGCTGGTGGCCGTTCCGTTTTCAGGCTGCCGAATTCCGAGCTTGCGCGCGATCGCGTCGAAGCGCTGCCGATCCTCGGCGATATCGATCGCGTCGGGCGATGTGCCGAGTATCGGAACTCCCGCGGCTTCGAGACCGCGCGTCAGCTTGAGCGGCGTCTGACCGCCGAGCTGCACGATCACGCCAACCGGCTGTTCACGATCGACGATTTCGAGAACGTGCTCGAGCGTCAACGGCTCAAAGTACAGCTTGTCCGAGATATCGAAGTCCGTGGAAACAGTTTCCGGATTCGAGTTGATCATTATCGTCTCGAAACCCTGCTCGCGCAGCGCGAGTGACGCGCGCACACAGCAGTAGTCGAACTCGACACCCTGACCAATACGATTCGGACCGCTGCCGAGTATGACGATGGACTTCCGGCCTGTTGGCGGTGCCTCACTCTCCTCGTCGTACGAGCCGTACAGGTACGGAGTCGCAGACGGGAACTCACCGGCGCACGTATCCACCATCTTGTAGGCTGGGCGCACGCCGAGCGCCCAGCGCTGTGCACGCATCTCGCCCTCGGATACGCTGCGCAGGTCGCCAAGCTGGCGATCGGAAAAACCCATGCGCTTCATGCGACGCATCTCCGTCGCCGTGACTTCCGGCAACGCGCTCCATCTCCGCTCCGCCTCGATCAGCTCGTGCAGCTGCTCCAGGAACCACGGATCGATCCACGTGAGCTCGAATATCTCGGCGACAGTAAAGCCGGCGAGCATGGCGCGCTTGATCTGAAACATGCGCTCCGGCGTCGGCTGTCGCAGCGCGGCACGCAACGTATCCGCGGAGTCGTCGGCGAGGCGATCGTCGATGAGACGAGCGCCGCCTTCCCAACCGTAGCGGCCAGTTTCGAGTGCGCGCAATCCCTTCTGAAATGCTTCCTTGAACGTACGGCCTATCGCCATCGACTCACCGACAGATTGCATCTGCGTGGTGAGGTGTGCCTTTGCGGATGTGAATTTCTCGAAGGCGAAACGTGGGCACTTGACGACTACGTAATCGAGCACGGGCTCGAACGACGCCGGCGTGGTGCCCGTGATGTCGTTTGGAATCTCGTCCAATCTGTAGCCCACGGCGAGCTTGGCGCCGATGCGCGCGATCGGGAATCCAGTAGCCTTGGACGCGAGTGCGGATGAGCGCGACACGCGCGGATTCATCTCGATGACGATCATCTCACCATCGGCCGGATTCACCGCGAACTGGATGTTGCATCCGCCTGCGGCGACGCCGATCTCTCGTATGATTGCCACGGAAGCGTCGCGCATCACCTGATACTCGCGATCGGTGAGCGTCATCGCCGGCGCGACTGTTATCGAGTCGCCCGTGTGCACACCCATCGGATCGATATTCTCGATGGAGCACACGATGACCACGTTGTCCGCCGCATCGCGCATAACTTCCAGCTCGAATTCCTTCCAGCCGATGAGACTGCGCTCCACGAGCACCTGGCTCATCGGCGAAAGATCGAGTCCGCGTTTCACTATCTCCTCGAACTCATCGCGATTGTAAGCGATGCCACCGCCGCTGCCGCCGAGCGTGAACGCAGGTCGGATGATCGACGGGAAGCCGGTGTCCTCCACCAGCACGAGTGCTTCCTCGAACGTCGTCGCCGTTCCGCCGCGCGCGACCTGCAGTCCGATGCGTTTCATCGCCTCGTTGAACAGGGCGCGATCCTCGGCGGTGCGTATCGCACGCTCGTCGGCGCCGATCAGCTCGACGCCGTATTTCTCGAGCACGCCGTTCTGCGATAGCGCCATCGCGACGTTGAGCGCGGTCTGGCCGCCCATTGTCGGCAGCAGCGCATCGGGGCGCTCCTTCTCGATCACGAGCTCGACGAACCGCGGTGTGACAGGCTCGACGTAGGTCGCGTCCGCGAACTCCGGGTCAGTCATGATGGTGGCGGGATTCGAGTTGATGAGAATCACCTCGTATCCCTCTTCCTTCAAAGCCTTCGTCGCCTGGGTGCCCGAGTAATCGAACTCGGCGCCCTGACCGATTACGATCGGTCCGGAGCCAATGACGAGGATGCGATGGATATCAGTACGCTTTGGCATTTCGACCTTCTAAGATACAAAAACGGGGCGACTGACGAGTCGCCCCGAATGAGGAGGAATCTGAAGCCGGCAGGGCGTTCAGGCTACCGCCTGACTCCGCGGCGCGCGGACAATCTTGCCGGCGGCGAGACAGCTCGTGCAGACCTTGACCTTGACGATCTTGTCGGCGACGGCGACGCGTGCTACCTGAAGATTTGGCTTCCAGGTGCGGCGCGTCTTGTTGTTGGCGTGCGAGACGTTGTTACCGAATGTAACGCCCTTGCCGCATGCGTAACACTTGTTCCGCTCGATCGCCTTGGTGCGCTTTTCAGCGAGTTGGCTCTTCATCTTCACTTGGTCTCCGGCATGAGCTCGATACGGGCCATCTCGGCGCCGTCACCCTTGCGATGGCCAGTCTTGAGGATGCGCGTGTAGCCGCCCTGGCGCGTCGCGAACTTGGGTGCGACTTCCTGGAACAGCTTGTCGTTCACGGTGCGCTGCTGCACGTGACGAGCCGCAAGACGGCGCGAGTGAAGCGTGCCTTCCTTCGCCTTCGTGATGAGCTTCTCGACGAACGGCCGCAGCTCCTTGGCCTTGGCTTCCGTCGTCTCGATCGCGCCGTGCTGGATCAGCGACTGCGCAAGGTTCCGAAGCAGAGCGAGACGCTGCTCGGGGGTGCGCCGAAGTTGCCGGCCGACTTTTCTATGTCGCATTTTTAGATATCCGTGGAGTTATTCGTCGTCGTCGCCGATGGCGGCCTCGGCGAGCGCGGCGCGGTTCGGGGGGGTGCCCCGATCCGTGATCCGCACGCCTTCTTCCGACTGCTCGAACTTCATGCCGAAGTTCAGATTCTCGCGCTCGAGCAGCTCTGCAATTTCATTGAGCGACTTCTTGCCGAAATTCTTGACATCGAGGATCTGATCCTCGGTGCGCTTGACGAGATCGCCGAGCGTCCGGATCTCGCTGTTCTTGAGCGAGTTGACCGAGCGTACGGAGAGCTCGAGATCTTCGATCGGCGTCGAGAGCAGCTGCGCGAGCCGGGCTGCGTCGTTGCCGCCCATCTCGCTGGCCGCCGTGATCGGAGCCGACGTGTGCGAGCCGAAGCCCGCGAAGTACTGGAAGTGCGTCTGCGCCAGAGCTGCGGCATAGCTCACCGCTTCTTCGGGCGCGATCGTGCCGTTGGTCTCGACGAGCAGCGTAAGACGATCGTAGTCCGTGCGCTGGCCGACGCGGGTCGCGTCAACACTGAAGTTGCAGCGACGAACCGGGTTGTAGATCGAGTCGATGCGGACGAGGTCGACCGGAAGATTCCGGTCGGCAACGTGCTGATCGGCCTCGACATAACCGCGGCCGTGGTTCACGTACAGCTCGAAGGTGATGTCGCGATCGTCCTGCAGCGTGAAGAGATGATGGTCGGGCTCGAGAACCGTGAGTCCGGCCGCTCCCGTGATGTCGCTGGCCTTGATCGCTGCGGGTCCGGTCTTGGTGACCCGAACGACGGTTGTCTCCGTCGCATCGTCGAGACTCAGGACGAGCGTCTTGAGGTTCGCGATGATCTGGTGCACGTCTTCCACGACACCCGGAATGGTCTGGTGCTCGTGTACGACGCCATCGATGCGGAATCCCCAAACGGCAGAGCCGCGCAGCGATGACAGAAGCATGCGGCGCATTGCGTTGCCGAGTGTGTAGCCGAAGCCGCGCTCGAGCGGCTGCAGCCGGAACTCGGCGACATTGGGTGTGTCCTCGCGCTTGGTGGACTCTACCAGCTGCGGGCGTACGAGCCCGCGGAGATCGATTGCGTTAGCCATGATGTTTGTCTGATTTAACCGTTACCCCGCCCCTAACGCGTGGTAAGTCGGTACGAAGGTTAGGGCCTCGTTTGGTGCGATATTGCGATGTCGTGCATCCCAGATCAGGCGCGGATGAATCCGCGCCCTACGGGTGATTATTTCGAGTACAGTTCGACGACCAACTGCTCCTGCGCGGCGATCGGGATGTTCGGGCGGGTCGGACGTTCCAGCATCCGGCCACTGAACGACTCCTTGTCGACGGCGATCCACGAGAGCGGAGCGCCGCGCGAAGCCTGATCCATCGAAACGATGATCGAGGCCTGCTCGCGCGACTTGGCGCGAACGCGCACTTCCTGCCCAGGCTGCACGAGGAAGCTCGGAACGTCCACCGACCGGCCGTTCACCTCGACGTGACGGTGACGAACGAGCTGGCGAGCTGCCTTGCGGCTCTGCGCGAAGCCCATGCGGTAGATGATGTTGTCCAGACGGCTCTCGAGTGCGGCGAGAAGATTGTGTCCGGTCACCCCGGGCAGCGTCGTGACGCGCTCGAACGTGTTGCGGAACTGCTTCTCACTCACGCCATAGATGCGCTTGATCTTCTGCTTCTCACGGAGCTGCTTGGAGTACTCCGAAACCTTGCGGCGACGGGCAACGCTCGCGCCATGCTGGCCGGGCGGTGTCGGGCGACGCTCGACGGGGCACTTCTCGGTGAAGCACTTGGTGCCCTTGAGGAAGAGCTTGGTCCCCTCGCGGCGGCACTGACGGCAGCTTGGTCCTGTGTAACGCATGTACTAAACCCTCCGCCGCTTGGGCGGACGGCAACCATTGTGTGGGATCGGTGTTACGTCGCGAATCGACTTGACCTGCAGACCAGCGGTGGCGAGCGCCTGAATGGCGGACTCGCGACCGGAGCCCGGTCCCTGTACGCGCACGTTCACGCGGCGGACGCCAGCCGAGAAGGCCTCGCGTCCAGCCTGCTCGCCCGCAACGGTCGCGGCAAACGGCGTGGACTTCTTGGACCCCTTGAATCCGGCCTTTCCCGACGAGCTCCACGAGATCGTGTTGCCCCGGTTGTCCGTGATCGTGATGGTCGTGTTGTTGAACGTCGCCGACACGTGAGCGAGGCCTTCGGCCTCGACGATCTTCTTTACTTTCTTCGCAGTTGCCATGTGTTACTTCGTGACCTTCTTCTTGCCGGCGATCGCGCGGCGCGGCCCCTTCTTGGTGCGGGCGTTAGTGTGCGTGCGCTGCCCACGAACCGGCAGACCGCGGCGATGACGCGTGCCGCGATACGAGCCGATGTCCATGAGGCGCTTGATGTTCATCGCGACTTCGGTCCGAAGAGCGCCCTCGACCTTGAGGTCGCGCTCGATGGCCTGACGAAGCTTGTTCGTGTCAGCATCGCTCAGATCGCGGACGCGCTGCGACGGACTCACTCCCGTTGATTCGAGAATGGACTGAGCGGTCTTGCGACCGATGCCGAATATGTAAGTAAGCCCGATCTCGAGCTTCTTGTCGCGCGGAAGATCCACGCCCGCAATACGAGCCATTAGTTAACCCTGACGCTGCTTATGCTTGGGATTGCGGCTGCAGATGATCCTGATCACGCCCTGGCGCTTGATCACCTTGCAATGCTCGCATATCGGCTTGACGCTGCTACGTACTTTCACGAACTGCTCCGAATTTTGGGTCAGCCTTTGAAAATAGTCCGGTCAGGCCAGAGACGCAACCGCCTGATCCATCGCTCCGGCAGGGTCATGCGCCGAGGTAACGGTCCGCCCCAACACCACATACGACGCGCCGCCCCGCGCCGCCTCGGCCGGCGTCACAACGCGGCTCTGATCGCCCCTGTCGCTGCCGGGCAGCCGGACCCCGGGCACCAGGAGCTTGAGGGCCGCGCCGAAGCTGTCCCTCAGCACCGGAGCCTCCAGCCCGCTGCAGACCACCCCCGCTGCGCCGGCCCCCTGCGCCAGCCTGGCCAGCCGCAGGACGTCGGGCGTGAGATCGGCGGACCCATCGCCCCGGTCCCCGCCCCAAGCCTCGTCCAGATCGGCACCAGTCAGCGACGTCAGTACGGTCACCGCGAAGACCTCGCAGTTCGGTCCCGCGATTCCCACGGCGGCCCGGATCATTCGGACGCCCCCGCTGGCGTGAACGGTGACTATCGAGGCGCCCAGATCCGCGGCCGCCGCGACGGCCTTCTCGACTGTGTTCGGAATGTCGTGAAACTTGAGATCGAGAAAGACACGCTTGCCGCGTGCCACCAGCTGCCGGACGATGGTCGGTCCCGCCACGGTAAAGAGCTCGCCTCCGACCTTGTAGAAGTCGCACCGGTCGCCAAGCAGGTCGACCATCTGCAGGGCAGCGTCAGGCATCCAGAAGTCCAGCGCGACGATCGGGGTCGCGCTCCCGGCTCCTGTCACGCCGGCCACTGCAGAGTGCCGATGATGTCCTGGATCGCTTTCACATCGTGCTCGTCACACCAGTGCGACAGATCGCGCACGACACGCTCCGCAGTGCGCGGATCGCGCAGGCTTGCGGTGCCGATCGCGACCAGAGATGCACCCGCGATCATGTATTGAAGTGCGTCACTCGCGGATGTCACCCCGCCCACACCGATAATCGGAAGCGACACGGCGCTGCGCACGCGATGCGTCGCCAGCACTCCTACCGGGAGCAGTCCCGGTCCGCTCGCGCCACCGCTGCCGAACCCGATCCGCGGGCGGCGGGCATCGATGTCAATCACGAGTCCGGGCATGGTGTTCACGACCGTGATTCCGTCGGCGCCAGCTGCAGCAGCCGTGAGCGCCGCGTCGCCGATGTTCGGCAGCACGGGCGACAGTTTGACGAAGATCGGTTTCCGCGTCGCCGATCTTGCGCCGGAAACGACTGCCGCGAGCGACGTGCTGTCTGCGCAGAATTCGATTCCGCCGGCGCGAACGTTTGGACAGCTGACGTTGAGCTCGAACGCGCTGATGATGTCGGCGTCATCCAGATGACGCACTACATCGGCGAAGTCTTCGGTCCGGCTGCCGACGACGTTCACGATCACGCGCGCGCGCTTCACATGTTCGGCGAGCCACGGCAGATCGTCCCGCTTCACCGCGTCGACGCCGGGATTGGCGAGTCCCACGGCGTTGAGCATTCCGCCTTCGAACTCCGCGACGCGAGGGGCCAGGTTGCCGCCTCGTGGCTCCAGACTGACGGCTTTCGTGACGATGCCGCCAAGCGCATCGAGATCCACGACACCATCGAGCGCGCGGCCGAATGCAGCGGTTCCGGATGCAAGGACTATCGGGTTCTGGAACTGTACACCAGCTGCCGTCACCCGAAGGTCGGTCACTTGGCAGCGCTCCCGCCGCCAACGCGTGCGTCGTATCTATCCATGTACGCCATTATCGACTTTGCTATCGACCGCGCGATCTTTCGCTCGTTGTCCGGATCACTAATGTACGCAGCCTCGGATCTGTTTGTACCGAACCCGATCTCGACCAGCACGGCAGGCATGAATGCGCCGCGCAGGACGGCGAAGTTGGCCTGCTGAACGCCGCGATCCGGGCCGGGATGGAAGGATCGGAATCCCGACTCGATCTGCTCTGCGAGATCCGCGCTTTCGCGCAGGTGCTCGTTCTGCGCCATGTCGTTGAGAATGAAGTTGAGCGGATCGCCCTTCTTCGTGTTTGGATCGGCGGTCTCGAAGCGCACGGCTTCGTTTTCCATGCGTTCCACACGCTTTGCATCTTCCGTCTTCGCTTCGGCAAGGAAGTACGTCTCATAGCCGCGGTCGCGCGCAGCTGCCGCGCCACGCTGGCCCGTCGCGTTGACGTGTATTGAAACGAAGATGTCGCCGCGTGCCTTGTTGGCGATCGGGCCGCGATCGTACAGGCCGATCAGCGTGTCGGTGGTGCGCGTCATCAACACATCGGCACCCTCCTCGCGCAGCGCAGTAGCGAGCATTTTCGACACGGCGAGTGTGATGTTCTTCTCCAGGATCTGCGGGCCGCCGCCGATCGGTCCATGCATGCCGGGATCGACGCCGCCATGTCCTGCATCGACGACGATCAGCCGGTGGCCGGGCCGCTTGACCCGGACCGGCGTCTCCGAAGCGACCCGCGCAATGGCCGCAGCCTCGCCGATCTCGCGCGGCGTCGCGCCAGCCGCGGGCGTATCGGGCGGCGCTGTCGCCCGCGCCTGCACTCGGCGCGCAGCACTGTTGAACTGGCGTACCTCGTGCAGGTCCTGGTCGTACATGTAGTCAGAAAAAAAGCGCGGCACCAGCTCCGTCACGACGAAGAACGGCAGGATGACATTCCTGCCGACGACGCGCGGCGGCGACGTCAGCGGAACTATCGTCGAGTCGTCGCCCGCGAACGGCACCGCATCGGTGAAGCTGATGTGCGAATCGCCGACGGTCAGTGAATAGTGGCTTGGCGATGTGAGCTTGAACGTGCCGCCGAGTGCAGCTGCCAGCTTGCCGGCATCGACGCCGACGACGCCAGCCGTGTTGACGAGCCGCAACGTGGTTGTACGCGCGGGCGTGCGCACGACGACCGATTCAGGAGGCGCCGGAACGGGCTGCGCGCGAGAGTTCGTCTGACGACCAACGGTTGCAGCTGCCTGGAGCAGGAGAACGAGCCCCGCTACGATCATGAACGCCTCACGAGCGCCGCATGGCGCGCGCCATGTCACGTTCGTCGTCGCGCTTGCGAGCGTCTTCGCGCTTGTCGTGCAGTTTCTTGCCCTTGCCGAGCGCGAGAGCGACCTTGGCGCGGCCGCCCTTGAAGTAGAGCTCCAGGGGAACGAGTGTAAGGCCCTGCCGCTCGACCGCTCCGATCATCTTGCGAATCTCCTTTTTGTGCAGCAGAAGCTTGCGCGTGCGCGTCGGCTCGTGGTTGACGTAGCCGCCGCGCTCGTACGGAGAGATGTGGAGATTGAGCAGATAGACTTCACCATCGCGAACAATGCCGTAGGCGTCGGAGATGTTTGCCTTCCCGTCACGCAGCGCCTTCACTTCGGTACCCGTGAGCGCGATGCCCGCTTCCCAGGTCTCGAGGAGTTGATAGTCGTGCGACGCCCTGCGGTTCTTCGCAATTGACTGGCGCGCCGGCGTGGCGGTAACGTCGGGCATGGCTGTCAAGTTAGGTGTGTGGGGCGGCGTTGCGCCACCCCGTCCGTGCGGCTATGTTGAGAGGCTTCCGGTGAGTGTGACACCGCTCTCGGGAATCTGCGCCCCATTTGATTCGAATTCCGGATCGAACAGGCGCCAGGCGGCAGACAGCGTAGTGCGGCACTCAGCCGCTTCGCTCGGGTGGTGAAACTGGTATACACGCAGCGCTCAGAACGCTGTGGCCGAGAGGCCGTGCGGGTTCGAGTCCCGCCCCGAGCATGCGCGCCGCCTGTAAAGTCGATCCGTGCCAATCGCCCGCTGGCGCGCCCCGTCCAGGGACGGCCGGTCCGAATCTGCTAGACCGTTTCCAGAATCGGCAGCCCGATGCGCTCGCGCACGGTCGGCTCGTCGTGCAGCAGGTCCGACAGATGAACGCTGTCCAGGACGTCGTCGATCTTCTGCTGCAGCATCACCCAGATCGGACGGATGCTGCAGTTGTGTGACGCTGCGCAACGCATCTCCTCGACCGGATGACTGACGCAGTGCAGGTCGAACGTCTCCAGCTCGGAGGCGTGGATCACGTCGCGGATGGTGATCTCGCTGGACGGCCGCGCCAGCATGTAGCCGCCGCGGGCACCGCGCACGCTCTTGATGACGTCGGCGCGACGGAGCCTGAGGAGGATCTGTTCGACGTAATCCGCCGGCAAGCGCTCCTGTGCGGCGATGTCGCGTCCGGTCACGGGACCGTCTTCGGACCGACGCGCCAGGTGCAGCGCGCAGATTACACCGTATTCAGCCCAAGTAGTGATCCGCATCCTTGGAGGATACCGGCCGGCAGGGCTCCGAGCAAGTCCTTGCGGCCGAACCTCAGGGCACCTTGCTCGAATGAGCGATCGAATACGAGTAGATGGCGACGACGACCAACTGCGCCAGAAGGGCCGCAAGGAGCGGCTTCAGGGCTGACTGTGGAAACGCAACAGCACCGATCATTCCGAGGATTCCTGCCGTGACCATGCCATACCCGCCGGCGCGCTGGGTTCGACGCCATACCTCCTCACTTGCGTATGCCCACGGAAAACGCACGCCGATGAACGCGTTGCGCCGTGTTACCTGCGGGAGATAGTTGCCGATCAGGATCATGCCTATCGAGACGATCAACGCGAGGAGAAGCGGGAGTCTTTTCTGCGCAACGAGCCCGAGCGAACTCGTTATCGCGAAAGCGTGTATCGCGAGCATCGATGCGATGAGGGCTACGATGACGACGTTGTATGCTGGACGAGCAGTGGAGTCGTCCGATTCGCGGTCGTCATACCTGATGAAGAACGATCGATCGTAACGCGGCACGAATCCCACGATGATCCACGCAGCCAACATCACCACTGGAAGAAGAAACGCGCCCTGGACCCTGCTGCCAAAGTGATCTGGCGCTCCTGAAACCCCCCAATGCGTCGGGACAATCGCAGGCAGATGCGGAAATGCCACGATCGAAATCGCGAACGCCGCAACGACCATTAGAAACGCAATCAGTCGACCATGGTCACGCATCTTGTTCCGACTCCACCGCCTGAGGTTTGGTCCACGACGCAAGCTTCTGCAACACATCCTGAAACACCGTCGTCGCGAGTTCGTAGCGCATGAACTGTCCTTCCTTTTCCGCGTTGATGAGACCCGCGTCTTTCAGTACGCTCAGATGACGCGAGATCGTTGGCCAGGATGAACCGAATTGCTCCGCGATTTCTCCGGACGTGAGCGAGCCGCCGCGGAGAAGGTCGAGAATTGCGCGGCGCGTCGGATCCGCGAGTGCACGGAAGGCGTCAGTCACCGTGCGTGTGGTGCTGCGCGAACATACGCCACGATCGCGGAAACGACCTGGGGCGCGATCGGAATTCCCGGGTCGGAATACACCGTCGTCGCCTGCTCCGCCTTGTCAGCCGGCCCGAGCTTCAGGACGTGCGTCATTCCATCGACCGTGACGAGCGTCGCGCCGGGCGCAGCCGCCAGGAGCGCCGCGTCCTTCGCGGAAACCTGCACGTCGTGCGTCCCCTGAATCACGAGCGTTGCGTACGGCAACTTCGCGAGCTCAGCGGCCGGATCGTACTTGAACCACGAGATCATGTAAGGCTGCACGCTCGCGCGGAAAACTGAAGCGAGTGCGGGCGGCGTGTTGGCGACTGTCCTGCCGGCGACGAGCGAATCGAGAGTGGATTCGAACATTGCCGGTGGCAGTCCGGCCGCCGTGAGCTGCTCACGCAGTATGTCGGCAGCAGGACGCCCTGCACCCTCGAGCGAGACGAATCCGTCGGCTTGCGCGCGTTGTGCTGCGATCATTCCGACCAGCGACCCTTCACTGTGGCCGACTACCACGACCCTGGAGAAGCGCGGATCCGCGCGCAGCATGCGGATCCATGCAGCGGCGTCGTCCACTCCCATGTCGAAGCGGTAGTCGTCCTCCTTCATTCCCGACATCGCCTTCGCGCTTGCACCTATTCCGCGCTTGTCGTAACGCACCGACGCGATGCCGTTCGCCGCGAGTGCCTGGGCGAGCAGCTTGTATGAGTCCGTGTGGAGCGTCCTGCCCGGCGCGACCGGCGCGGGCGAGTTTCCATCCCGGTCCGTGGGACCGGATCCGGCGATGATCAAGACGACCGGCTGTGGGGCCGTTCCGGTCCCGACCACGAGCGACCCCGCGATATCGCCGGTCGGAGTTTTCAAAGTGATCGGAACTGACGAAATGCTATCCTGGTGGGAAGTCATGGGCGCAAGCGAGAGTGCCGTCAGGAGAAGCGCTGTGAGCATCGGAGTCTCAGAAATTAGTTAATTAGCATATTAGCTAATTGATCACCAGCAGGCAAGTACCTACCCACCTAAACCAAGGCTCGCCACCCGTAACGATGGCAAGCGCATGTGGGGCACGGATGCATCCGTGCCTGTCACCCAAGATTCGTCAGTGAGTCCCAGGCACCCCGATTTCTGTCATCCTCTTGAGATCCAGCACATCATCGATCTCGCTATCCGGGAGCACGTGCTCGCGCTTGACGAGATCTCGGATCAGAACTCCTTCCTTGACCGATCGCTTGCTGATGTCGGCCGCCTTTGCGTAACCGATCTGCGGTGCAAGTGCGGTCGCGAGCGCTGCTGAACGCTCGACCCAGTACGCGCACTGATCCGCGTTGGCCTGGATTCCCGCGACGCACTTCTCCGCGAAGGTGCGCGATGCAGTGGCGAGTATATGCTCGGCGAGCAGAACATTATATGCGATCACCGGCATCATCACGTTCAGCTCCAGCTGACCGTGCTCGGCTGCCGCTGCAACACAGGCGTCGAGACCAACGATCTGAAAGCAGACCTGATTCACCATCTCGGCGATGGACGGATTGATCTTGCCAGGCATGATCGACGATCCCGGCTGTACCGCCGGCAACGTGATTTCGTCGAGACCCGTGCGTGGACCGCTCACCATGATACGGAGGTCGCTCGCGATCTTGCTGAGATCGAGTGCGAGCACCTTCATTGCCGCGCTGAAGGCAGCGGCGTCACCCATGCTCTGCATGAGCTGGATTCGATCCGACCCTGCGCGGAGGTTGCCGTCCATCATGGTGTTGAGGTACTTCACCATCAGCGCGGGATACTGCGGCTCGACGTTGACGCCTGTGCCGACGGCGCTTCCGCCGATTCCCAGATCACGCAGATAGTCGGCGGCCTGGTTCACGCGCTTGAGATTCCGTGCGAGCGTTCCGGCGAATGCGGTGAACTCCTGTCCCAACCGGATCGGCATCGCATCCTGAAGATGCGTGCGCCCAGCCTTCACTATGCCGTCGAATTCCCGGCCCTTCTTGGCCAGCGCGTCGATCAGAGACTGAATCGAGCCGTTCAACTGTGGAAGCTGCGCGATGCACGCGATTCGGATCGCCGTTGGAATCACGTCGTTCGTGGACTGCGCCATGTTGACGTGATCGTTCGGATGAACTGGTGAATACTTACCGCGCTCGCTGCCGAGCATTTCGTTGGCGCGATTGGCGAGCACTTCGTTGATGTTCATGTTATGCGACGTGCCGGCGCCAGCCTGGTACACGTCGACGATGAACTGGTCGCGCCACTTGCCGCCGAGCACTTCGTCGGCCGCTGCGACGATCGCGTCGGCGAGCCGAGCTTCCAGGCGGCCGGTCTCCTTGTGGGTCAGTGCTGCCGCCCGCTTGATGCGTACTACCGCATCGACGAACGCGGGAAGCGGACGAATACCGCTGATTGGGAAGTTCTGGACCGCGCGCAGAGTCTGCACGCCGTACATCGCGTCAGCTGGTACGGCGAGCTCGCCCAGAGGGTCCTTCTCAATCCGCGTTGCGTTTGACATTTGCTATTCCGTTCAGAAAAGGGTTGCTGTTGAGCTCGTCGCCGATCGTCGTCGGGGCGCCATGGCCGGGATAGACGACGGTCTCACGAGGAAGTGCTGCCATCGTGCGCAATGATTCCTGCATGTGTGCGGGATTCGCCATCGGGAGATCGGTGCGTCCGATCGATCCCGCAAACAGAACATCGCCGCCCAGCACGATGCCATGTCCGTGGAACACGACGTGGCCGGGACTGTGACCCGGGAGATGAAGGACGTCGAACGATAGCTTCCCGACGCGGAGAACGTCGCCGTGGGCGAGATCCTCGTCGGGTGGTGCCGGTTGCTCGAACGGGACCTGGTACGATTCCGCGAAGAACGATTGCGCATCGTAAACGAGCCGGTCGAGTGAATGAAGGTGCACGGGCACGCCCGCGAAGCTGCGACGGATCGCGGAGATGGCGCCGATGTGATCCAGATGCCCATGCGTGATCCACACCGCACGAAGCGTCGCGCCGCTCGACTCGATCATGTCCAGAAGCTCGTCGGCATCGGCACCGGGATCGATGATCACGGCATCGCCAGTCTCCTCGTCGACGACGAGATACGAGTTCTCCTGGAACGCGCCGACGGTACGCGACAGAATCTTCACACCGCGTATCCGCCCGTCGCCACGATTCGGCCGACGGACGAATCGCGCAGTGAAGCAAGATACTTCTCCGCAGCTATCGCTGCGGTCGTTCCATCGCCAGCCGCTGTCGTGACCTGGCGCGTGAGCTGGGACCGCACGTCTCCCGCCGCGAACAGTCCGTCGATCGACGTCTCCATGTTCGTGTCGGTCAGCAGATAGCCCATCTCGTCGTGATCGACGTGGCCTTCGATGATGCCCGTGTTGGGACGGAACCCGATGAACACGAACATCGCGGTGGCGGCAAGATTGCTCTCGGCGCCCGTCTTCACGTTGCGGAGCTTGAGATTGTTCACGAACCCCTGCTCGTCCGCCTCGACGCGTTCGACGAGAGTGTCCCAGATCACTTCGATCTTGGGGTTCTCGAACAGCCGCTTCTGCAGAATCTTGGAGGCGCGCAGTTCATCGCGCCGATGGATCAGATACACCTTCTCCGCGTAGCGCGTGAGAAAGTCACTCTCTTCAGCGGCGGCATCGCCGCCGCCGACAACGGCGATGATGTGGCCCTTGAAGAACGCCCCGTCGCAGATGGCGCAGTAGGAGACACCCTTCCCTGCATACTCGGTCTCGCCCGGGACGCCAAGCTTGATCGGTGTGCCGCCGGCCGTGATGATCACGGTCGGTGCGTGGTACACGTCGCCCGACTCGGTCTCCACCTCGAATGTTGCATCCTCGAGGCGTCTTACCGTGAGCACGACGCCCTGATGAAATTCAGCGCCAAATTTCTTTGCGTGGTTCTCGAAGCGCTGCGCGAGATCCCAGCCTTCGATGTGCTCGAAGCCTGGATAGTCCTCGATCGCTTCGGTGTTGAGCAGCTCTCCGCCCGAACCACCGCGCTCGATGATGACTGTCTTCAACATCGACCGTCCGGCGTACATCCCCGCAGTCATTCCAGCGGGGCCGGCACCGACGATTATGACGTCATATTCAAAAGTCTTGCTCATGAATTTCTATGAGGTTTCAGCGCCGACGTGAAGTATGTTGAACGCACCGTGGCAATGTGAAACTGTCCCGACGAGCACGTTCGCGGCTGAGTCAGCGGCCACGCGTTGGACCAGCCTGTCGGCGGCAACCACGTCGCGCGTATCGAACATCCCAACGCCGAACGCGCGGTGGCTACAGTGAAATATAACCGGCCCCTGCAGCGGCTCGCCCGCGGCGGTGGATCTCTCTACGAGCTCGACCGCGGCACTCGGCATGGTCCAGGTTCGCTCGCCTCGCGTATGCGGGCAGAGGCGCGGCTCGACGCAGTTGATGGGACAGGTCCAGGTCGCAAAACTGGCGTAGAACGTTCCGTCCGGCGCGGCGCTCTTCCACGGCGTATCGGGCTCCAGCGTCAAGGCTCGAGTCTCGACCATGCGTTGCGGCCAACGAGATCTCGCTCTGTCCCGCAGCCACTGGTACATCAGGTGCGGCATCAGCGGCGAGGGAACTATTGCGTCGCGATTGTCTTCCGGTGCGGAACCGAGATAATCATCGAAGAAATCAGTCCACTCCGCAATCACGATCTCGGCGTCCGATTCGATTGCCGCGACCGCGCATTCCGCCGAATGATCGACGACGAGCACTTTCTCAAAACTGATTGCGCCCGCTTCGCGGGCACGATCGAGCTGCCGCACGTAGTAGGAGCCGTAGCATCCGCCGCCGACGATTACGATCGTGCCATAGTCGCTCGCCTCAGGTCCGGACATGGCGTCCGCCGTCGACCAGCAGCGTATCTCCGGTCACATAATCGGCACGCAGAAGATACAACATCGCCTCGACCACATCGTTCGGCGATCCTATCCGGCGCAATGGAGTCGTGGTGGCGAAGTGGGCGCGCGTCGCGTCGTCCCAATCATCCGGCAACAGCACTGCACCGGGCGCAATCGCGTTGACGCGCACATCGGGAGCGAACGCGCGCGCCAGTGCGCGTGTCATCTGCACGACGCCTGCCTTGCTTATCCCGTGCGGTATGTATTCAGGCCACGTTTCGAACGCAGCGAGGTCCGCGAGATTGACGATGCAGCCCCTGGCACTCCGCAGGTGTGGCCGCGCTGCCTGCGCCAGAAAGAACGGTGCGCGCAGATTCAGTGCGAACATCGAGTCCCATTCAGCGACGGTCACGTCATCGACGGGCGTACGGCGCATCACAGCAGCGGAATTGATCAGGACGTCGAGTCCGCCGAAGTCGCGTGTTACGGATTCAACGAGCGATCGCGGCGCATCGGGTTGTGTGAGATCAGCCTGATACCCGCGGCAATCGTGGCCCTTCGCCGACAGTTCGCGCACGAGTGCATCGGCTTCCGCACTCGCAGCGTTGTAATTGATCGCGACGCGCATACCGGCATCGGCGAGCGCGACGCTCAGCGCGCGCCCCACGCGATGTGCGCCTCCAGTGACTAGCACGCTGCGGCCGCTGATCTCCATGCTATCCCCCGTTGCGCGCTACGATACGCGCGTTACAAGCCGCACATCCTGCAGATCCAGCCACGCTTCGGGAACGTGCATGTTGCCGAGTGTGCGATAGCCTTCCGTGGCACCATGCCAGTCCGAGCCGCCGCTTGGCACCAGATCCAGCTCGCCGGCGAGGCGGCCAAGCCGCTGCGTGTCGGACGGAGTGTGACCGGGATGCCGCACTTCGACGCCGTCCAGGCCGAGCGCGGCCAGTCGCGCAAGTCGCTCGCGCGTTCCGTCGCGGCCCGGATGCGCCCAGACTGCCAGGGCGCCGGCAGAATGCGCGAGGCCAATGGCATCGCCCACGTCGAAACGAGGCTTGGGGACGTACGCGCACTTGCCCGCACCGAGATATCTGTCAAACGCATCGCGATGATCGGCGACGTGTCCTGCGCGAATCATCGCGCGTGCAATATGCGGTCTTCCGAGCGCACCGCCCGCCGCCTCGGCGAGAACATCCTCGATGCTCACGGGAACGCCCGCGACGGCGAGTCGTTCCACGATCGCATGGCCGCGGTCCACGCGCTCGCGCTGAAAGCCTTCGAGGCTCGGCCGGATCGCGTCTGCGTAGCGTATGTGCAGCGCGAGCAGATGCACTTCGAAATCACCGTGGTACGCACTCAGCTCGCAACCGCGCACGACTCTTATTCCGAGGCCGGCACCGGTGGCGAAAGCCTCGTCGTTGCCCGCGATGGTGTCGTGATCGGTGATCGCGATCGCCTGAAGTCGCGCGCGCGACGCGGCCTCGACGAGCTCGGCCGGCGACACTGCTCCATCGGAGGCCGTTGAATGTGCGTGCAGATCTACATAACGCTCATCAAGCGGCTCGGTGCCGCGATCACTCATCGAGCGTAGAACGCCTCGGGCGAAGTCGCGCTTGGCTGCGACTGAGCAAAGAGTCTACGGAGATCGTCGTCGCTGAGCGCCGCGAACGACTGCTCGCGCCAACGCGCGCCAACAGGCGAGTAGCGAACCACGCGCGTCTCGCGCTCGGAGCCCGTGCCGCGTGCGAAGATGAGAGCGAACTCATCCTTCGTGTTCGCAGTCACGTAACCCGTGGGTTGTACGCGCCACGCGGCGCCATCAACCGTAACCGTACGAAAGGGCATCTAGAACTCCACTTGATGGTAAATGCGCAGAGGGCCCGACCCGGGCCCGGGCGCCGAGGCAACAGCCTCGGCGAGAATGACCGAATCGTCGGCCTCCGTAAATTCCACGAATGCGTTGCGCAGCGCTGGATCTTCGAAGACCCAGAAACGACAGCCGGCCGCGGCGTAGTGCGCCGCGCGCTCGGTAAGACGCGTCAGATATCGCGCGCGCTCACTCGGCGGTATGGTTGTCCGCTGAATCGTGAGCGCACGCGACACGGTCAGATCACTCCAGTCTCTGGGAACGACTCGATGTTCCGTTTGATCTGCGCCAGGAACTGGTCAGCAACTGCACCATCGATCACACGATGGTCGAACGAGATCGAAAAATACGCGCAGGTGCGAATCGCAATCGTATCCTCACCGTCCGGCCCGGTTATCACCTTGGGTCGTTTCTCGATGGCACCAATGCCCATGATCGCAACCTGCGGCTGGTTGATGATCGGCGTTCCCATGAGGGAGCCGAAGCCACCCGGGTTGGTGATCGTGAACGTGCCGTCCTGCACTTCCTGCGGGGACAACTTCTTGCTGCGCGCACGGTTCGCGAGATCGTTGAGAGCGCGCGTGAGCCCCGTGAGTGACAGATCGTCCGCGTTCTTGATGACGGGCACGAGCAGACCCCAGTCGAGCGCGACAGCAATTCCGATGTTGACCGGACGACGGTAGATAACGTTGGTACCCGCGACGGACGAGTTCATGATCGGATATTGCTTGATCGCGTCCACCGTCGCCTTGATGATGAAGGGCATGTACGACAACTTCTCGCCCGTCGCCGTCTCGAACTCGCGTCGCTTGTTCGCGCGGATCTTCGCGATGCGTGTGAAGTCCATCTCCATGAACGACGTGACGTGTGCGGACGTGCGGCGGGATGCGACCATGTGATCGCTTATGAGAGCGCGCATCTTCGACATCGGCTCGACACGATCACCGGGCCATGGCTCGGGAATCGGCCCGTGGAACTCGGCTGCGCCGCCGGGTGCATGCATGGATGCAGCTGGCCGCGCTGCCGGTCCACTCGCGAGGTGATCGAGCAGGTCGCGCTTCGTTACACGTCCGGCGATGCCGCTCCCATTCAGACCGGATATATCGACGCCGTGCTCTGCAGCCATCTTGCGGACGAGCGGCGATGACTTGGAGCGCAGACGGCCCTCGAACGAGTCCGGCGCCGGCATCGCGCCGTTGCCGTTCCCATTCCCGTGAGCCGGCGGCGCACTTGTCGCAGCGCCTGCCACTGGTGTCGCGACACCAGCCGCGGCGACGGCTTGGACAGCAGACGCGGCGGCAGGAGCAGTTGCGGCGGGCGCAGTGGCAGCCACCGGGGCGCCCTTTTCCGTTTCGATCCTTGCAACCAGCGTCTGGACCGCGACCGTCTTCCCTTCCGGTACCAGGATCTCGGCGAGCGTTCCAGCGGTTGGCGACGGGATTTCGGCGTCTACCTTGTCGGTGGAGATCTCAAAGATCGGCTCGTCGCGCTTGACCTCGTCGCCGACCTTTTTCAGCCACTTCGAGAGGGTGCCTTCCGCGATCGACTCGCCCATCTGCGGCATTGTCACATCTATACGAGCCATCTATGACCTCCGGCTTGTCAGCCTGATAATCGATACCAGCGGAAGCAGCACCACCCCCGCAATCATACCGACGAGCGCGTATGATCCCCAGTTGCAAGCCGGGAGCCCCTCTGGCGGTTTACAGCCCTGATAGGACCCGACGAACTTCGCAACCAGAACGGCGATCATGCCGCCGCCGAAAAATCCCGCCACGGCGGAAAAGCAACCCGCCCCGACCAGGGCGCCCACCGAGAGCCGGTCCGAGCCGGACGGATCTCCACTCATCAATAAGCTACAATGCGCCGGAGCGCGCGCACTATGTCCGACGTCTGCGGCAGCACGTAATCCTCGAGCGGCGGAGAATACGGCAAGGGCACGTCGGCAGCAGTGACCCTGAGCACGGGGGCGTCGAGCCACTCGAAGCACGTCTCGTTGATCCGCGCCGTAATCTCGCCAGCGATACCGCCAGTCCGGGTGTCCTCGTGCACGATCAGAACCCGGTTTGTCTTTCTGACCGTCTCGACAATGGCTGCATCGTCCATCGGCAACAGGGTCCGAAGGTCGATCACTTCGACCGACACACCGTCTTCTGCCTGCATGATTTCGGCCGCTTCCAGCGCCTTCCAGAGCGTCGCCGAATAGGTAATTATCGAAACGTCCGTTCCTTCCCGGGCTGTGCGGGCCTTCCCGATCGGCACGACATGATCGCCGGCCGGCATCTCTTCCTTGATGCGCCGATACAGATACTTGTGTTCGAAGAAGAGCACGCAGTCGTCGTCGCGAATCGCTGCCTTCATCAGGCCCTTTGCGTCGGAGGCGCTCGCCGGACTCACGATCTTGAGCCCCGGCGTGTGAAAGAATGCAGCCTCTGGATTCTGCGAATGGAACGGTCCGCCGCGCACGTAGCCCCCGCTCGGGCCGCGCACGACCATCGGACATCCGAGGCCAATTCGGTAGCGCGCGGTGGCGACGTAGTTCGTGAGCATGTCGTACGCATTCGACACGAAATCCATGAATTGCATCTCGCACACGGGACGCATTCCCATGTGCGCCGCGCCCGCGGCAGCGCCAACGATGGCGATCTCGGAGATCGGCGTGTCGATCACGCGCGATGCGCCGAACTTCGCCTGCAATCCATCGGTGACCTTGAATGCGCCGCCATACGTGCCGATGTCTTCACCGAGACAGAAGACGTTGGGATCGCGCTCCATCTCTTCGAAGAGCGCCTGCCGAATCCCTTCGAGGTAGGTGACCTCAGACATCGTACGTCCCCCACCCTGACGCGCGCTCATGGCTGTCCACCGCGCTGCTCACATCTTCCCGAAACCACAACGGCGGCACGTTCGCCTGATTCGCGTACACACCGCGGAGCGCCTCGACGGGCTCCGGCATCGGTGATGCGTCGGCGACATCGGTTGCAGTGTCTATCTCCGTCCTGACGCGATCGTCGATTGCAGTGAGCTCCGAGGCTTTCACCTTTTCTGCGCGGAGCACCTTCATGAAGCGATCGATCGGATCGTTCTCCGCGGCCCAGCGATCGATCTCGCCCTCCGGGACGTACGATTGGTTGTCGTGCTCCGCGTGGCCCTTTCTGCGGTATGTGATGAGCTCGATGAGCGTCACCCCTTCACCACGCCGCGCGCGATCGACTGCACGTCTGGTGACGTCGTACACTGCAAGCACGTCGTTCCCATCCGCCTGCTCGCCCGGAATCCCATAACCAATCGCCTTGTCGACGAACGACTTGGCGGCGGTTTGCTTCGCGACGGGCGTCGAGTATGCGTAACCGTTGTTCTCGACGATCACGACCAGCGGACAGCGCTGCACCGCGGCAAAGTTGATCCCCTCGTGAAATGCACCCGTCGACGTGGCGCCGTCCCCAACGAAGACGAGACCTACGCGATCCTCGCCGCGCATTTTCGCAGCGAGCGTGACGCCAGCCATCACCGGCACCATGTCACCCAGGTGCGATATCTGTCCGACGAATCCGCGCTCTATGCCACCGAAGTGGATGTTGAGCTCCTTGCCCTTCGTCGGCGAATCGCCCTTGGCCATGTACTGCTTGATGACTTCGGTCGGCTCCGCGCCGCGCACGAGCATCGCGCCCAGATTGCGAATCAGCGGCGAGAGAATGTCGCCCTTCGACTTGTCGAGAGCGTACGCCGCACCGACGGCGTCGGCTTCCTGTCCCAGTGAGCGGAACAGACCTCCGATCACCTTGGTCTGCCTATAGAGATTTACGAGGCGCTCTTCGAGCGAGCGCGTGAGCCGCATGTAATAGTACAGCTCGAGCTTCTGCTCGCGCGTCAACATCATGACGCCGCCTAGTATGAAGCAGTAAGCTTGTACGCCGGATCTTCGGCCCGATGCAGCTCGACGAAGAACTTCTTGGCGTTGCGGTCCAGTCGGCTCTCGCCGGTCTGGTCCGTGTCGATCTGCACGAACGTGTAGTGACCACCTTCCATCTTCACGCTCAGTTTGAGCGCGCCGAGTGGACCGGAAAAATCACGAGTACGGTTCGCCGATGCCGTTCGGTTTTCCTGGATGGTCGGAAAGAACGTGTCCGCAATTGCGAGGACCTGATCGGGCTTCAGATGAGATCTGAAAAAATGGCGCATTTGTCAGCGTTTGGTCGTATCTGTGCTCTGGCCGAGCGGTGGAGCTGGCAGAACCTGCTGCTGCCAGTCCTGCGTGCGCTCGAGCTTGCTTGTTGAATCTCGCCGGAACTGCAGGCCGACGGCCCAGTCGCCTGATACCGGAAAGCGAACGTGCGCGTAGTACGTGCCGACTTCAGCTCCCTTTGCAAGGCCGTCGCCCGTCTGCGCGTGCTCCTGGCTCGTCGCGAAGATGCGTCCCTGCCCCGCCTGGATCGGCTGGCCGCTCTCCTTGTCCGACACGACGACCTTGAACACCGTCATCTCCTCCGAGATCGGCGGAGCTGGCACGACGCTGATGCGGAAAGCCATGTCGTCGGTCCACTGCCGAATCTCGCCCGCGCGGTTGTTGTTGCCACCGCACGATGCCAGAGAAACGGACGCGGCCGCGAGCAGTGACGTCCACATCAGCGTCGCTGTCTTCATTATGCGTAGTACTCGAGTCCGAGGTGTGTGATTTGATCCTCGCCCATGAGATGCCTGAGGGTGTTCTTCATCTTGGTCTGCTGGATGAAGAGATCGTGCTCGGGCTGCAATCCAGGCGCCGTCATCGGGCTCTTGTAGAAGAACGACAGCCACTCCTGGATTCCCTTCATTCCGGCGCGCTGAGCGAAGTCGCTGAACAACGCGACATCGAGCACGAGAGGCGCGGCGAGAATCGAGTCGCGGCAGAGGAAGTTGATCTTGATCTGCATGGGATAATTCATCCATCCGAAGATGTCGATGTTGTCCCAGCCTTCCTTGTTGTCGCCGCGCGGCGGATAGTAGTTGATGCGAACGACGTGCGAGAAATCCTTGTACAGATCCGGATACTTCTCAGGCTGAAGGATCGTGTGCAGCACCGACAGCTTGGACTCTTCCTTGGTCTTGAACGACTGTGGATCGTCGAGCACTTCTCCGTCGCGGTTGCCGAGGATGTTGGTCGAATACCATCCGGCGAGTCCCAGCATGCGAGCCTTGAGTCCTGGCGCGATGACGGTCTTCATCCACGTCTGGCCAGTCTTGAAATCCTTGCCGGAAACCGGAACGCCACGCTGCTGCGCGAGCTGGAGCAGCGCCGGAACATCGGCGGAAAGATTCGGCGCGCCGTTCGCGAACGGCACGTTTTCCATGATCGCTGCATACGCGTACAACATCGATGGAGCAATCGCTTCGTCGTTGTTGTCCATGGCGCGTTCGAACTGCTCGATCGTCGCGTGCTGCGGACCCGCCTTGATGAAGATCTCGGTCGAGGCACACCAGACGATCACTACACGGTCGAGCTTGTTCTTCGCCTTGAAATCACGAATGTCCTGACGCAGCTGCTCCGCGAGATCACGCTTCGTCTTGCCCGTCTTGACGTTGGTCCCGTGGATGCGCGTCACGTAGTGATTGTCGAATACCGCAGGCATCGGCTTGATCGCCGCGAGAAAGTCCGCGATCGGAGCAACGTCCTTCTCTTCGAGAACCCCCGCCTTGCGAACGGCCGTGAGTGCGTCATCCGGAATCGGATCCCATGCACCGAACACGATGTCATTGAGATTCGCGAGTGGAACGAAGTCCTTGATGAGCGGAGCGCGGTTGTCGGTCCGCTTCCCGAGGCGAATCGTCGCCGTCTGAGTGATCGAGCCGATCGGCTTGGCGAGCCCTCGGCGAATGCTCTCGACTCCGGCGATGAACGTCGTGGCCACGGCGCCGAGGCCGGGCGTGAGGATACCGAGCTTGCCTGAAGCCGGCGCGATTTTGGGTACAGCTGAGCTGTTAGACATTCACCAGTGGTTTCTTGGATGTTGCGCGATGGACGAAGCTGATGCGCTGGACTGCCGTTATCCATGCTGTAACCGTCAACAGGACAACGATCGCCATGAGGACCCAGCCATGCAGCGCCAGGCCGAAAAATGCCTGTGGTACGGATAATAACACTACGCGCTCCGGTCGCTGCATCACCCCGACCTTGGCATCGATTCCGAGGGCGGCCGCACGGGCGCGAGTGTATGAAACGAGGAAGGTTCCGATGATCCCGAGCAGGCATACCACGAGCATGTAGATGTTGTGGTATAGCGCGGACGAGGCGTAGAAGACCGCGAGTCCCGCCATGACGCCGCCGTCGGCCACCCGGTCCAGCGTCGAGTCGTAGAAGGCCCCAAAAACGCTCGACTGGCCGGTCCGGCGTGCCACGGTTCCGTCCAGGACGTCGAACAGGGCCGTAAGCCCGATGATCCAGCCGGCTGTCATGATGTGGCCGGTGGCGTACACGACCGCGCCGGTAAGGGTGCAGATCGTCCCGACTGTCGTTATTGCGTTCGGATTTACCCGCCGCCGGACCAGAAAATCAGCGGCGGGTTCAATGACCCGCAAATAACCAGCCTTTATCGCCTCCCAGATCGCCTTCATCGGCGTGGAAGGTAGCCCGCCGGAGGCTAGCAGGCTAGGTGTTTGACCGCGAACCGCGCTGCAACGGCTATGGTATCTGCCATTGGTACAAGCCCGACAGCGTTACGTTGTCGCGCGTGTAGGAGCGGGAGCCGTCGATCGGTGTCGCCTTCAATCCTACCGTGGCGCCAGCGGAGATGCCCGGCACGTTCATGGTCTCCGTGCTGTTTGCCCCAACCTGCTTGAGAAAGATGTCGCTGCCGCTGCTGACGACGTAGATGTTGGCCGCCTGAGAGAGGTTGTTGGTCACCTTGAGCGTTACCTCGCTCACCGGCTGCGGTCCCGTCTTGACCTCGACCTGTCTCGGGCCGCAGGCCGTCGCGGCCACCGCGAGGCCCAGCATGACTATCAGTTTCTTCATTGATGCTCCGGGAAAATGGTCGATTCCTGCGTCTCGGCTACTATGCTGTTAGTAGATGAGATATTTCGATACGCGCTGACGAAACGCATACGCCGGGCCGTAGGTCGAATCGATGACAGCGTCGGGGTCGGCCCCGCTCAGGATTGCCCGTCTCGCGGACGGCGATCCGAACAGTCGATCGAACCGCGTCGAATCGATCGTGAAATCGGTCGGATAGGCTTTGTGAATTGCCGCGAGCAGACCGGCGGCCAGGCGGCTCGTCTGTAGCTGGCTGCGCTCCGTGACCTCGATCCTTATCCCGTGCACCAGCTGGCCGGAATACTTGTTGTCGCCCGGAGAAACCGGAGTAAAGTCGACGGGAGAGAACCGGACGCCGCGAACGGGGCGGTCCTTGAGCAGCTCTATCACTCGCTTGGGATCCATCCACGGCGCTCCGATCCGCCGGAACGCCTCGTTGGTTCCGCGACCCACTGACAGATTGGTCGCCTCGAACGGGACCAGCCCCGGGTAGAGCATGATGGCTGGAAACGACTGCAGGCTTGGCGACGGAGCGACAAACGGAAGGCCGGTCCGGTCGAACCAGACTTCGCGGCTCCAGCGTGCTGCGGGCACAACGTGCAAGTCAGCTCCGATCTTGAGTTCGGCGTTGTAGAACCGCGCAAGCTCGCCCATCGTCATACCGTGCCGGAGAGGAATCGGATACAGAGCCCACGCGAGTCCAGGCTTGCCCGGCGCAGGGTCATCCGCATTCGACAGCGCCGAGTCGAGCATCGGCCCTTCGACGAGCGATCCGGTGATCGGGTTGGGCCGGTCCAGTACCACGATCGGCTTGTGCGCCCGCGCAGCCGCGCGCATCGCGTAAACCACGGCGCCGTCGTATGTCCAGGTGCGCGAGCCGACATCCGGGAGGTCGACCACGAAAACGTCGATCGCGCGAAGAGTCGTATCTGGGGGCGGAATGGTCTGGTTGGTGTACAGGGAGATGACCACCAGTCCGGTCGCCGAATCGATTCCGGACGCGATACCGGTCCTGTCCAGCGTAGTCGCGAACCCGTGCTCGGGCGAAAACAGCTCGACGAGATGGACGTTGGATCTCGTGGCGCGCTTATCCGTCATTAGCAGCTTGACGTCGCTTCTGCCGTGCTCATCTACCCCGCTGGCGTTCGTCAGCAACCCGACCCGTTTGCCGGCGACGAGGGCGATACTATCACTCAGCAGCACCGATATGCCGGGCCGCACGTTCGCTTCGGGGAGGCCAGTCGGATCGTCCAGCTTGTGGTACACGACTGAGCATCCCGCGGTGAAGAGCAGAAGCACGAACAGCGGTCGGACGAGTGGTCGCGGCATCACGTGGGATTCCGAAGGTTGTGGGGTGAGGATATAATCGCAAAGGGCGAGCCTTCCTGCCATTACCGCGGCTGTAAATAATTGGTCCGTCCCCGGAACCGGCCATCCACGGTGGGTGTAACGGGGCGCTGGAAAGTCGTATTTTCCGTTTATATTTCAGCTACACCAAAGGAGCGAGCCATGGCGGTATCCAGCCAACCAGAAATCAACCTGACCCTGACTCCATCAGCAGGCGTCGAGGTGCAGAAATTCATGGAGATCGAGAAGGTCTCGCCGGACGAAGGCGGCCTTCGCGTCAGCATCCAACCCGGCGGCTGCAGCGGCTTCAAGTACTCGCTGCTGATCGAGGACAAGCCTGCCGACGACGACCTGATCCTCTCGCAGGACGGCTATCGAGTCTTCGTCGATCCGTTCTCCGCGCAGTATGTCAACAACGTGACGATCGATTACGTGACGTCCATGCAGGGATCGGGCTTCACCTTCAAGAACCCGAACGCGACGGGCGGCTGCGGCTGCGGATCATCCTTCTCGGCGTAGTCGAGTTTCCGTGCACTACCGAGGGCGGTGAATGAAGAACTCATTCACCGCCCTCGACCTTATTGTACTCGTTGCGTACCTCGTCGGAACGACGCTGCTGGGCGTCTATCTGGGGCGCAA
>Ga0207705_10000746_pt1 | contig 26814 bp, 15 predicted proteins | sample KBSC13metaG_FD_184314 | JGI IMG/M metagenome (GOLD analysis project Ga0207705, IMG submission 184314) | Corn rhizosphere microbial communities from Kellogg Biological Station, Michigan, USA - KBS C1-3 metaG (SPAdes) (version 2) | ecosystem: Host-associated > Plants > Roots > Rhizosphere > Soil ... | reverse complement strand
ACGTTCGAATCGCGGTGGAGATGTGTCTTGGTAGGAAGGCGGAGGCGATGGTGACCGCTCCGCTCAACAAGGAGGCGGTGTCCTTATCGGGTCGAGTCTTCTCCGGTCATACGGAATACATCGCCGAGCTTTGCGGCGCGACGGAATCGCGGATGTTGTTAGTAAGCGATAAGCTGGCAACGATCCATGTCTCTACGCATATTCCGCTGGAACAGGCGTGCAGACTGGAGCAGCGGCGCATCGTTCGCACTATTGAGCTAGGTGCGGAGGCAATGCGGTTGATGTTGCAGCGTGCTCCTCGGATCGCCGTTTGCGGCCTCAACCCTCATGCGGGAGAACACAATCTCTTTGGCCGGCAGGACTCTGAAGTTATCGCGCCATCGATCGCTGAAGCTTGTGAGCTTGGAATCGACTGCACTGGGCCCCATTCTTCCGATACAGTGTTTATCCGTGGGGTACGCGGTGACTTCGACCTCATCGTTGCCATGTATCACGACCAGGGGCACATCCCGATGAAGCTGATCGACTTTGAGAAGACGGTGAACGTATCGCTCGGCATCCCGATTATTCGTACCTCTGTCGATCATGGGACAGCATTTGACATTGCAGGCCAGAACAAAGCTGACGCGCGCAATATGAAGGCCGCCATGCTGCTGGCATTGCGCATGGCCCAGGGGCGGCGGCAGCAGGAAGCTGGAGTTTGCTAATGCAGACAGCGGATGTTGCCATCATCGTTATCTACATGGCTGCGCTCGTCGGGGTAGGAGTAAGGGCTGCGCGTCGACAGAATACTACGGACAAATATTTTCTTGCAGAGCGTTCGATACCAGGGTGGGCCATTGGCATGTCCCTCATGGCCACGATTATTACCAGCGTGACTTTCATCGCGTATCCAGGGGCGGCTTATGCCGGCAACTGGAACATGCTGGTTCCGGGAATCATGTTTGTCGGGGTGATTGCGGCCATCGGCGTTGTCGTCGTGCCGTTTTTCCGTCATGTTGTAGCGATGAGCGCTTATGAGTACTTCGGCAAGCGCTTTGGAAATCTGATTCGGCTCTACTCTTCTTTTGCATTTGCCGCGGGGCATTTTGCGAAGATGGGCTTTGTGTTCTATCTGTTGGCGCTGACAGTCGGCAGCATCACGAACTGGAACCTCACGAAGGTAATCGTCGTACTGGGCGTGATTACAGTCTTCTATACGCTTATCGGCGGAATGGAGGCGGTGATATGGACCGATGTACTGCAAGGCTTCGTCCTGTGGACAGGCGTGGCGGTTTCGATCGGACTGCTGCTGTTCTCTCACAAAGTCCATGCGGGCGCGATGCTGCATCTGATTGCGGCAAACCATAAGACGAGCCTTGGCAGCATGAGCTTCGATCTGAGTGGACCGACGTTTTGGACGATGGCGATCTATGGATTGTTCTTCTATCTGCAGAAGTACACCGCGGACCAGACCGTGGTGCAGCGATATCTGGCGGCAAAGACAGATCGGGCGGCGCTGCGAGGCATTGGTATGGGAGCAATGCTTTGCCTGCCGGTGTGGACGGCGTTCATGTTTATCGGCAGCCTCCTGTGGGCTTTTTATAGATTGACAGGCGAGCATCTCCCGGCTGCGATCACTCGGCCGGATCAGGTCTTTCCACACTTCATGGCGACCGAGATGCCGATGGGGGTTGCGGGATTATTTTTGGCAGCGCTGTTTGGAGCGGCGATGTCCATGCTTGCCTCAGATTTGAATTGTTTGGCGGTGATTGTGGTTGAGGACTTCTACGGTTACTTTTGCCCGGCACGGACGGACAGGCAGCGGCTGCGGGTAGGCAAACTGGCAGTGGTCGCAAGCGGAGTGCTGGCAATCATCGTCGCGCTGCGACTTGCGGAAAGTCACGGATCGGCGCTGGCTCTCTACTACACCGTAACTGCGATTGTGGCAGGCGGTCTAGCCGGACTATTTTTGCTGGCATTTCTAGTTCGGCGAGCCGGTCGGACAGCGGCGATTACCGGCGTAGTCGCGAATCTGATGTTTACAGCATGGGCTACTTTGACGATGCATGGCGGCAAGACAGTGGACATGGGCGCGTGGAACTATTCGTGGCACCAGGACACAATCGGGGCAGTAGGAAATGTGCTTTTATTCGCGGTGGGATGTGGAATGAGCGTGGTGGTACCTGCAAAAGCAGGGAATGGGCCTACCTTGTGGGATTGGTTGACGATGCGTAAACAGCGGCTTGAGAAAGGAATAGGGGAGGCTGGATGAACCGGTTACAGAAAGCGGTTGAGGCAAATGGTGGACGGACGCTGCTGGGGGCAGCAGTGTATTTTTATGATCCGATTTTTCTGGAGATGGCAGGGCATCTAGGCTATCAGGCAATCTGGATCGAGATGGAGCATGCGGGGATTACGTTTGCCGAAGCGGCCGATCTTTGCCGGATGGCAGCGGGCACCGGAATGTTGACCATGATTCGGATCGCCGATTCGCGACGGGAGAATGTGTTAAAGGCGGCAGAGTGCGGTCCGGATATTATCGATGTTCCGATGGTGAATACACCGGAGCAAATGATGGAGATGCGGAAGTATGCACGGTTCGCGCCCGATGGCGGACGAGGGTATTTCAGCGTATCGCGCGCTGTGAGCTTCGGCATTCTTGAAGCGGTGAATGAGAAGCAGCAACAGGTTAACCATGATCTGTGTCTGATGGCCCAGATCGAGACCACTGACGCGATGGAACGGCTGGAGGAATTGGCCGCGGTTCCGGATGTAGACCTTTTTGTGGGACCGGCAGACCTTGCGGCGAGCTTCGGTCATCCGGGAGAGACAGCGCATCCGGAGGTGCTGGAGGCCGCGGCGAAGATCGTAAAGGCCGCACGATCGCAGGGGAAATGTGTTGCCTCAGCGTGTGGGCCAGCCGATTTTAGATTCTGGATTGATCAGGGAATCGACCTGCTGTTTTGCGCTAACGATATTGCCTGCCTGAAGCGTGGTGCCGGATTGGCCTTGGAAGAGGCTCGGGCTTTGCTGCCGCAGTTGCGCTAGTTTCTCAACACGACAGTTCGAGGCCGAATTTTGCAGGCCGCTTCTCTGTGTGGCCGAAATACGGTTCTCCCGTAGCAATGTTTTCAAAAAATGATATTTACTTTCATTTGTCGGGTCGGTATAGTGGCTGGCGTTGTGTGAGGGGTCGATGGGACGAGGTAAGGCGAGACTGCTAGGCAGCTGGTGGATTTGTGGAATGATCGCGCTTGTCCTTGCATCCGTTTCGCTGCTCGGCCAGTCGCGCGATCCCGAACCCGCGGTACTGCATCCTGAGAGCTACCGGCATTATGTGGAGATGTTTCGCGAACAGGAAAAGGAAGCCACCGGGCAGACGGGAGCGGACTCTTGGTCCTGGATGAAGAAGGAGATTCCATGGTTCGACTCCTCCGACAAGCAGTTTGAGGAGATGTATTACTTCCGCTGGTATGCATGGCAGAAGCATCTGGTAGAGACGAAGCGCGGATATGTGATTACAGAGTGGCTGCCCAAGCCGGAGGCGAAGGACGGATTTTTTGGGGCGCTGCCGGATGCGGCTCCATTCCATATTGGCGAAGCGAGGTGGCTGCGGGAGAAGAAGATCGCGGAGGATGATGCCCGCTTTTGGATGTCTCCTGACGCTGATCCTCGGAAGTACAGCTTCTGGGTGGCCTCGACGGTGTACGGCTTGATACTTGCAAATGGCGACTCCGCGCTGGGGACGGAGTTGCTACCCACGCTGAAGGCAAACTATGCGGCATGGGAGAAGAGCAACCGCGACGCAAACGGTCTGTTCTGGCAGATTGACACGCGGGATGCGATGGAGAAGTCTATCAGCGGCGATGGGTACAGGCCTACCCTGAACAGTTATATGTATGGCGATGCGCGCGCAATTGCGGCAATGGCCGGCGTAGCGGGAGACTCGGCCACGAAAGCGGAGTTTACGGCCAAGGCAGATGAACTGCATAAATTGATTGAGGCCAGGCTCTGGAACCCGAAGGACCAGTTCTATGAGGTGATATCGCCGGCAGCAGATTCCGCTATTCGGAAACAGAAAAAGTTCAAGGACCCGGACACGACGATGCAGTTTTCCGGTGTCCGGGAGTTGATCGGCTATATCCCTTGGATGTTCGGAATTCCTCCTGTCGGACATGGCGTGGCGTGGAAGCAGCTATTCGATCCACAGGGATTTGACGGGAAGTTCGGGCCAACGACGGCAGAGCGGCGGAGCCCGAGGTTCCGTTTTAAGAGTAGCGATCAATGCACGTGGAACGGGCCGAGTTGGCCCTATGCGGATACCGAGACATTGCTGGCTCTGGCTGAGTTTGAGAATGGGCCTCGACAGGATGTGATGTCGAAGACCGACTATTACAACCTGTTTTCGAGATACGTGTTGGCGCAACATTTGAAGCTGGCGAACGGGCATGTCATCGATTGGATCGACGAAGACCTGGATGCGGACACGGGTGAGTGGATTGCCAAAAACATGCTGATTGCCAAACACAAGCAGGTAGGGCGAGGAAACTACTACAATCACTCGGGATTTGCCGATCCCCTCATTACCGGCCTGATTGGGCTGCGCGCCCGCGCAGATGATCGCGTCGTGGTCAATCCCCTGCTGCCTGAGGGAACGTGGCGGTACTTTGCCTTGGATGGGCTGCCCTATCACGGACATCGACTGACGATCTTGTGGGATGCGGATGGGAAGCGATATGGGCAAGGCAAGGGAATGCAGTTGATGGTGGACGGGAAGAAAGTTGCTTCACGGAAAGATCTGGGAAAGCTCGAAGGCACCCTGCATTAAAGGATGACAAAAGCGAAATTTTAAAAGGTGGGAGAAATAACGATGCAATTGGCTGGTTTGGGCGTACTGGTTTTGACGACAGCAATGATGACGGCTGCTGCTGTGGCACAGGATGTTCCGGCAGTGGTGAAGGTAAAGCCGGGGAGCTTTGTGATGGGGGCGGGCGCAGAAGCATTGCCGGATGGAGTGACGGAAGGATTTGGCGTGATGTCGCGCAGGCCGGCTCACGGAGATTTTGATGAAGTTCCTACGCACCGGGTGATGATTTCGCATGGCTTCGCGATTGGCCTAACTCAGGTGACGGAGGCGGAGTATAGGGAATTCGATCCGTCGTACCGCGCCAGTGTAAGCGCGGAGGCACGCTCTTCCAGTGCAGAGCCCAAGGGCAAGAGTGGAAATCCTGTGGCTGCGGTATTCAATGAATATGCTGCAGGAGTGAGTTGGAAACAGGCAACGGCATATTGCGCATGGCTGACGAAAAAGACAGGCAAGCCTTATCGGCTGCCTACGGAGGCAGAGTGGGAGTACGTTGCCCGGGCCGGAAGCAGCGGCTATGCAACTCCTCCAGGTATTGATGTTGCAAATGCCTTTGGCGCGAAAAATATGGGAGTAGGGCGTCCTGAGTGGGTCTTCGATTGGTATGGACCTTACCAGGCGGGAGTTCAGGTCGATCCTGTGGGGCCAGCCAGTGGGTATACAAAGGTGGTGCGCGGAGGCGGTCTCGACTTTCGCCATGCCAAGCCGGGACAGCTTGTGCCCGCCAGGTCGCCCTATTTCTCGCGTGCGGCAAACCGAGCCAGCATGGCTCCCGCCTATGCGGAGGTGGATGGAAATATAGGTTTTCGCGTCGTGCAGGCTCCGATGCCCGCGACGAAGCCGGGGCCGGCGCAGGAGTTGTTCTTTGAGACGGCGGTGAAGCAGACAGCAGACCAGATTGCCGATGGACCGGATTCGTCAAAGCCCTGGTACCACGTGCATGAGATATTCCCGAACCTGCGAGGAAAGTCGATGCCGGAGGTGGGGTGGAAGCTGGGGCTGGCGCGAGGCTTGGGGATCAATTATCACAACAGCGCGATCCAGGAGATGCCGAACGGCGATATGCTCGCCGCCTATTACAACACTCCAAATAAAGAAGATGATCCTGACCAGACCGTGCTGGTGATGCGGCGTCGTGCGGGAAGCGAAGACTGGGACATGCCGGAGCCATGGCCTTACTTTGCGGATGCCGCTAACGCCGCTCCTGTCATTTGGAATGATCCTGGTTACAAAACGTCGCAGCCGGGCAAAGTCTGGTTCTTCTGGGGATTTCCTCGTCTGATCGGCGCTCCTCCATTTGCCTATATGACCTCCGGAGATAGCGGCGCGAGTTGGTCTCAGGTCTCTTTTCCGAACTTCCCTGAGAAGATCGGCCGATATGTTTCACAGCCCATCAACAGTGCGGTGCGGGCTAGCTCCGGACCAAACGCGGGAACAATCTACATGCCCACCGATTCGACTGGCCGTGACGCCGATGGAAATGGCAGTGTGAGCGCCGTGTGGGCTACAAGCAACGATGGCATGACCTGGTATGACACCGGCGGAAGGACCGCGGGACGGCATACGACCATCGTGATTGGAAAAGATGGCCAGACACTCTTGGGGTTCGGCGGGAAGAACTCGGAGATCGGAGGAAAGATGCCGCTGGCGACCAGCAAGGACGGCGGCAAGGCGTGGGTGAAGAGCAAGACGAACTTCGATGAACTGCTGAGCGGCGAGCGTCCCAGCGTGATCCGGTTGAAGAGTGGACGGTTATTCTTTGTGGCGGACTATAACCCGACACACCAGAAGCACATCCATAAGGACGGCGCTTATGTTGCCTTGAGCAACGATGACGGCGCGACCTGGAAGACGAAGCGGCTGCCTGCGAATATTCTGACGGTTGGATATACGACGGCCACACAGACGGCAGATGGAGTGATCCATGTAGTGACATCGAAGAACCTGCCGAACTTTGAGATTGAGTTGAATGAGGCATGGGTGTTGTCTCCGGACGCTGGCACAGAGGGGACCGTTGTTGCGGAGAAGATCGCGGCCGTGAAGGGCTTTTCCGAAAAATATGCAAGCGGAAAGACAAAAGTTCGATGGAGTGCAGGAAGAGCCGCGGATGGTCGTATTCTCCTCGAAGGACCGGAGACCTTTTACTATCCCAATGGTAAGGTGATGTGGTCGATGAAGTTTCACCTGGGCAAGAAGATCGGGGAAGAAGATTATTTCCGCGCAGACGGTTCGCAGATTTGGAAGAAGATTCATGGCCCGGATGGAGAATGGACCTGGATTAATTTCGATGCCACGGGCAAGAAGGTGGCCACGTCGAAGTGGAGAGGGAAAACTCTGCTGAGTAGCGACGTTCCGGATGCTCCTGCAACTCAGAAACCGGAGGGGCTGTGAAGCGGCTGCTTGCGCTGATCCTGCTGCTTGGCTTCGGGGTGGGCGCGGCAGTTGCAGAGGACGCCTATGTCTTCGCGTATTTCAAGGAGCCGGGATCCCAGGGAATGTACCTAGCTTTGAGCAGGGATGGTTACAAATTCGAGCCGCTGAATGACGGGCAGCCGTGGCTGAAGCCGGAGCAGCAAGGAGAGATCATGCGCGATGTCTTTATCGCGCGGAATCCCGACGGTAAAGGCTTCCGGATGGTATGGACATGGGGTTGGCGGGGCGATTCGTTGGGATATGCCGAGTCCGCAGATTTGATGACTTGGTCAACGCAGCGGAAGATCGAGATCATGAAAGATTTCTCCACAGTACGGAATGTCTGGGCTCCGGAGACTTACTGGGACGCGAAAGCAAAGGAGTGGCTGCTGATCTGGTCGTCTGCGTTCAATGACTCGGACAAAGGAAACCGCATCTGGGCTTCGCGTACAAAGGATTTTGTGACGTTTACTAAGCCTGCCGTTTTCTTCGATCCTGGATTTGTTGTGATTGACGCGACGATGTTTCACAGGCGCAAAGACTGGGTCATGGTATTCAAGGATCAAACCATGGATCCACTGCGATATCAGGTGCGGTGGATGTCTGGCCCGTCAGTGCAGGGGCCATGGGGGGAGATATCGGGCCCGATTACGGAAAGTTGGTCCGAGGGGCCTTCTGTAGTGAAGGTGGGAGATGAATTCGTGGTCTATTACGATCACTACCGCGCTCCGCGAGCTAAGTATGAAGGTGTGCAGACGAAGGATTGGATGCATTGGGAGAGTGTGGATGACCGGATGAGCTTCCCGGATCACGCCAAACATGGCAGCTTCTTTCGTGTGAGCGATGCAGAGGCGCAGCAGTTACTCTCACGTCATGATGGTACCGGGAGTAGATTTTGATTTGACCCTGTACTGCGTCTGAGCACTTCAGAGGCAGCACACCTGCTTTGCGGGGAATCAGTCTTCGAACAGCCAGTCGAGGTTCGGCAGATGGCCGTCGGTTCCAGTTGTTGAGAAGCTGATGTGCGGTGTGACGTGCGTATCTTCCGGGATGAATCCAAGGACGATATAGGCTCCCTTGCCCAGGTCGAGGTCGTTGCGGCCGACGGCGAGCGGCTTGCTCCATACGGTGATGGGAAGAGCCTTGCCTGTAGGAGTAACGGCGTTAGGGAGCAGAATATTCCACTGTTCGGTGGCAGGCGAGACGTTGAGCGCTTTGCGCGAATTTGACTTGAAGAAACCGACGAGGATCTGCGCCGGCTGTGACAGTGTGAAGTGAAGCGGTTCGCTTTGCCGGGTGGAGACGCGAATTCCTGTGAGGCCCTTAAGTTCGGGAATCACTGAGACGATCGTTGCCTCGGGGTTGTCGGTATAGAGAGACTGCCCGGCGGCAACGGTGAAAGTCTCGCCTGCACCGGATGCGAGTGTGAAGGATACCTGAGGCAGTGGAGTGGGATTTGGATTGACGGCAGTGACTGCGTTGCCGCTATTGAGGGTCTTCAGGCGCTGGCGGAAGGTAGCCAACTCCTGCTCGTAGACGGGGAGAACGTCGCGGAAGTGCTCTGTGTTTGGACCTCCGGTGACGGGGATGCGACGCTGGCTGGTATGCATGGCAGCGGCGTCGCGGTAAGTGGTATCGGTAAGATGAACCAGTTCGCGGAAGTGATCTACCGATTGAGCAAGAAGAGGCTCGGCCTTATTTAGATCGGCGAGGTCGCGGTCGTAGCCGAACTGCATGACCAGCGCAGCGGCTTGAGTCTTGACGTTGTAAAACTGCATCAGTGCATGGATGGCGAGCATATCGTTGACGATGCGCTTGTATTCAGCTTGATCTTTGGTGATACCGGGTGCGGCAGCTTCAGCCTCGGCTACGGCCTTGGCAGAGGAGGCTGCTGCTTCGGCGGCAACTCCGATGGGAGTCTCGCCATGATGAGGCTGATGCTTGACTTCGTTGACCACGTAGTCGCTGAGGCGCTCCCCTGGGGGAGCATCGCCGGTCCAGAGAGTCTGGGCGGGACCGAAGCGAGCATCGTCAATTAGTTGAGGCATAGTCATGCCGAGCGAGAAGACCTGGCGATTGCCTTCGGTAATGCCGATGCGGGGAAGCAGTTTAGGAGAACAGATACCGGAAAGTTCATAGGCGTTGAGCAGATGCGTGGCTGCGTCAGTGTTGCCAAACCGTTCCGCAAAGCGGGATATCCAGTAGGTCCGCTCCCTTTGCGGGTCACGGTTTGGATTCCACCCATAGCGGGCCCAGGCCTCGTACCATATCCAGTCGCGATCAGTCTGCTGGAGTAGAGGTGTGGTGTTGTCGGCAGATACTGGCCAATCCCAGTAGCGGAGAGGATACACATGGACTCCGCCGATGCCGATGCGCTGGAAGTTGAGAACAGTCTGACGTATGAAGTCGGGGTTCCCCCAACGGAATGGTTCTAGATTGGAGAGCAGGTGGATGTTGGTGATGGTGGTGTTGGAATTGCCCACGAGCATCTCGAAGCGATCACGGACAGGGCCACGGATGTTTGTCCAGGTAAGCGATTCGCCATTCCATTTCCACATCGTGTCGATATTGGAGTAGAGCGGTTTAGCTGCCTTCAATACGTCTTCGATGTCGGTCGCGTGGGCGCGAACCACGATGGGCGGCTCGGCGACCTTGTGCCCGACCTGCTTTTCAAGCTCTGTCACGCCGTCCTTGACGCCAGGAATGATCGTTTGGGTAAGCCACTCGGTTCCGTAGTGAGGTCCCAGGGCCTCGCCAAGAGTCATAAAGAGGCCAACGTTGGGGTACTGACGGATGAACTCCGAGATCGCATAGCGGGTATAGTCGCTGGCCAGCGGCGTTGGCTTGGAGAGGTGATAAGGGATCTTGTGCGCGCGGGCGAAGGCATGGCTGAGGTGGATGTTGTAGAAGCCCTGTAGAACCCAGATACCGCGCTTGTCCGCCTCGGTGGTGAGCCAGCGGAACATGGCGATATTTTGTTCCAGTTGAGCGGTAGGAATCTCCTGCGCCTCTGGATATTTGGGAAGTCTCAGCAGTGACGTAAACGGATGGCCGTTCCAGAGGTACAGAGTGTTGTAGCGTTCGTTGACGAGCAGGTCGAGATAGTGAGTCCACCAGGTCTTGTCGTAGAAGAACGGAAAGTCCTTGGGAGTATAGGGATAGTCGTACTCCGCGCCTTCGTAGGTGATCTCGGGCTTCTGCATGCCGATGGCGGTGCCGCGGAGCTTGAGCTGAGGATGGTCCTCGTAGTCGAGCGTGGCCGGGATAGCATGCGCCTGTTTGATGCGACTGGCCAGTTCAAGCGCACCATACAACGTGCCCGAGGCATCGTAGCCGGTGACCACGATCGTGTTCCCAAGGCGTCGTAGGATGAAGGCCTCTTTAGCGTCCGGCCAGAACTGTGGAAGTCGCTTGTCGTAGGGTTTGATTGCCGGATCGCCGCGTTGCGCCAGGATGATAGTCTCGCTGCCCGGCAGACCGGCTACCGCAACCTGCAGGCGTTCTGCCGCAAACTGCTCGCGCGGAGTCGGATGAGCCGAGGTGCGGATATGGGGAGCTGCAAATGCGGGAAGGGAGAAGAGAAACAGCGCAAGAATTTTTTTCATGATTTGGAAATTAGTCGTTCACTTCAGGTTTGGCGGCTACGGCATTCTTGTCATGGTTGTCGGAGATCTTCTGGAAGACAATGGCCTGATAAGGGCGATTGGGAAGAGCGATGCGCGATTTGCCAGAAAAGACGCCCGGGACGACCTTCGAAGTCATGTTGTAAGGGTCGATGATGGTCGCCGAGAAGTTAGCCGTGGTTGGCAGGGGAAAGTCGTATCGTGCAGGCCGGTGGAAGTCGAAGTAGTAGAGGTAAAGCTGATTCGGCGTTCCGGCGGAGAGATAATATGCGCCCTGATACTCGGTGAGGCCGGTCGTGGTGATCTTCTCGATCAGAGCGCGGAGGAAGGCGATGCGCGGCGCGGATTCCCCACGCAGGCGGCCTGCGTCGGACCAGCTCGACTCTCCCGTTTCGGAGATAAAGACCTCCCCGTGCGTGGCATACGTGCCGTTAATGATCGCCAGCCAGACGCGGCGAGTCATTTCTTCGGCGGAGAGATTTCCCCATCGGCGATCTACGTCGCCTTCGTATTGGATCTCGTCGTAAATGATGGGTTTGCGCCACGCTGCGCGACGCTCCGCAGACTTCTCGAAATCGTAGCGTTGCAGGCTGGCATGGGTGACCCAGGACTTGGTGTTGTCGTAGATAGGGCCGGAGTTGTGGATGGAGCGGAGATGCGAATAGGGATCTTCGGCCACGGTGATGCGGAAGAAGCGGTCCCAATCATGCATCGTCTTGGTCTTCACGAGGTCGTACTCGTTAGCAATCGACCACCAGACGTTCCGGAATGCGGAAAGACGGGCGATGGTGTAGCGGAGATAGAAGTCGTCAGCCTCCGCTCCCATGGACTTGTAGCCCCAGGCATCGTAGGGATGAAAGAGAATCAGGTCGGCCTCGATTCCCGCCTTTTGCAACTCAAGAAGCCGGCGTTCGAGGGGTTGAAAGTATGCCGGGTTGAAGCGGGTGAGGTCGTTTGTAGTTCCGGTGCGCGGGAAGGGGAGTATCTGCTTTTCTCGATTCTTGCCAAGCGGCTTCGGTAGGACACAGATACGAGTCTTGTTGAAGCGGGCCTGCTTCATGCCCGCGAGCGAATTTCTGGCGTTATCCTCGGCGGTGAAGAGATAGGCATAGCAGGTGGTCCCGAAAGGAAAGTAGGGGGTTCCGTCGGCGTATTGGAAGTGAAACTCGTGTGTGGTAGTGACCGGGCCATGGTTGTTGGCCGTGAATGGGCGGGTACAGGTGAATACCCCGGATTGATTGGCTATCTGGGGTGCGGAACTCGCGGTCTCGTAAGTCCAGCGGCCGGGTGCATCGGGCATAAAGCGGATACGATAAACACCATCGCCATCGTAGAATCCTGACACCTCGACCGTGCGGTGATTGAGGGTGAAGCGTCCCGAAAGGGTGACGTCTTTATATGGATTCCCAGTGGAAGGACCCTGGAATTCTACTTCAAACAGTCCCCACTGCTCAACAGTTTCGGAAGATGGAGTGGAGACCGCGGCGGCAGTGGCTATAGAAGGTTGCAGTCCGGCAGCTAAGGTGGCTGCTCCTAGTTTAATGAGATCTCTGCGATGCATGGAGTCCGTTCTGTGGGTTGAGTGCCATCAATATGGGCAATGTGTTACCGAGAGTATGGTTCTACCAATCGTGCGTCAGGGTGTCAATTTGAATTTGGAAATTATTGTGCTGAAACGAAATAATATGGTGTACAGGTAGGTTTACTATGGGTGCGGAAGCAGTGGAGGCGTATGGCTCGGAAGAACGCGAAGGCGACAGCGGTGAAGGTGGCTACGGAGAAGACCGCGCGGCGGAGAATTCCAAAGTGGGCGTTACAGACGACGGATGCTTCTTCAAGCGATGAGCAGTATTATCTGCGGTCGATCGGACGCGCGCTGGATGTGCTGAACTGCTTCGACGGGCTGACAGCGCTTTCGCTGAAAGATATTGGCGTTAAGACGTCCTTGCCGGAATCGACCCTGTTTCGCGTCCTGCTAACGCTGGAGAAGCATGAATATCTACAACAGCACAGAGACGGAACGTATCAACTGGCTCCGAAGCTGATCTTCGGTTGGCTGGTCCAGGCGGCCGACAAGCTGCGTGACTTGGCGCGTCCTGAGTTGGAGCAATTGGCGAACGAATTCAATGAAACGGTGAGCCTGGCGTATCTCTACGACGACCGCATCCATGTGCTCGAGTGCATGGAGACCTTTCACGAGATCAGAATGTCGAACAAGGTGGGGCGGGTGCTGCCGCCGCATTGCAGTGCCATGGGCAAGGCAATCACCGCCTTCCAGGAACGCGCGCTTGCAGACCGGATACTGGAAGTCTACGGTCTGACCCCGCGAACGGAGAAGACAATCGTAGACCGCAACCGTCTGTTCAAGGAGTTGGAGGAAGTACGCAAGACTGGAGTGGGATACGACCGCGAAGAGTCGATTCGGGGGGGGCTCTGCATCGGTGCGGCGGTGCGCCCGAAGGAGTTGCCTGTCGTGGCGGCAATCAGCTTAAGTACTCCTCTGGTGCGCATGACCAAGGACCGTGAGAAAGCGATTCGGTCGGCGGTGCTGGAGTCCGCGGCAAGAATTGCCGAACTGGTTACAGCGCAAAGCTGAACGCCGGATATCAGATGATTTTCACTTTTGCAGGTCTCGATCTGCGGGGGCAAGGGCAAGGCGCGCTTCGTTTACTTGACGTCGCTTCGTGAGCCCTTCGTAGGCCGGATTTGCGTCCGGCGAAGAGGAGGCGGCTCAACGGTCTTTCCAGTATGAGTTCGCCCGGCCACCGGATGCCCGAATTCTTATCGGCTCAACGGCAAAATCCCATATGTGGTAATTATCGTTGTTTTATGGTTGATAAGATTATTTATCTTTTGAAAAACGTACTTGACAACCGTATGAAGGCTATCTAAGTTGATGGACGCTAGAACTCAACAAAGAGGCCCATCCAAGTGACCAGAAATTCAAACCGTAAACATATTCTGCTTGCGTTGCTGATCTTGATGTTCGGAAGTGTCGCCGTATCAGCGCAGGAATTTAGAGCCACAATCAGCGGACGTGTGACAGATCCATCCGGTGCTGTGATTCCGGGAGCGAAGATCACCATAACCAACACAAATACCCGGGTGTCGGTCAATAGCAAGACCACCGGCTCCGGTGAGTACTCTGTGCCGTTTCTCCTCCCCGGAAAATACGAGGTATCGGTTGCGGCGGAGGGCTTTAGCGGATTTACCCGGGACGGTATCACGGTTCAGACCGGAGATCGGCTGGGTATCGATGTAATGCTGAAGCCGGGCAGCATGACTCAGGAGGTTCGCGTGACCGCTGACGCCCCGCTGATTCAAACGGAGACTGCAACCGCAGGCCAAGTGTTGACGGCGGCTGAGGTTGAGAACCTGCCTTCAAATGGACGCAGCCCACTGGGCCTCGCGAAGACGATGTACGGTGTGGTCCCGAAGTCGAAGAACTCTGTGGTGCAGACCCGGCCTTTCGACAACTCCGCTTCCAGCGATTTCTCAATTGGAGGAGGAAACTCCCAGTCCAACGAGGTCCTGCTGAACGGTGTACCGAACATGCAGGATTCCAGCCGCGTATCCGGTTATAGCCCCTCGATGGATTCCGTGGAGGCTATCCGCGTCGATGTCTTTGAGGCAGACGCGTCTTATGGCGATACCTCAGGCGGAACGGTAAATCTGACAACGAAAGCAGGAACGAATGCGTTCCACGGGACGGCGTCGGAGTTCAACCAGTTCTCCGCGATCAACGCACCGGCGCGCTGGTATATTCCCCCGACTACGGTCACGCCGGCCACGCGGCAGAATCAATATGGCTTTACCTTTGGCGGCCCGGTATGGATTCCGAAGGTCTTCAATGGCCGGGACAAGCTGTTCTTTTTCTACTCCTATGAGCGATTCAAGGGAACGACGCCCGATGCGCAGACAAATACAGTGCCGACCGAGGCTGAACGGAATGGCGATTTCTCCGCGCTGCTTGCGCTGGGAAACCAGTATCAGCTCTATGATCCTTCGACGGGCGTGGTGAGCGGAAGCGGCATCAAGCGGTCGCCCTTTGCCGGCAATATCATCTCGCCGAGCCGTATCAATGCTGTCGCCAAGGCATACTTGAAGTACGTGCCCCTACCCAATCTCCCGGGTTCGGCGGACGGCGAGTATAACTACTTCTCGAACGTTCCGACCATCGATGACTACAACTCGCACTCCGGCCGGTTGGACTTCAGCTTCAACGCGAACAACAAGCTGTTCTTCGAAACTCACCGGAGCGAATACAAGAGAACGCAGAGCAATATCTTCCAGAACATCGCCACGGGCACAAGAACCTACAACGTGTACCAGGGTGGACTGTTGGATTACGTCCATACCTTTACGCCAACCATGACGATGGACTCGCGCTTGAGCCTGACCCGTTCCTATTCGAATTCGACTCTATCGAGCCAGGGCCTTTCTTCCTCGTCCCTGGGCTTTCCGGATTACATCGATGCCAACTCAACTGAACTGGTCATGCCAAGAATCACGTTTTCAGAGCCGAGCGGAACCAAGTCGTATGCGGGCTTGAGCACGACGCCCGGTACTCTCTCGGCCTTTGATACGGTTCAACTATTTGCCGCATTGACCAAAGTTATCGGCCACCAGACCATCAAGATCGGGCCGGATATCCGTGAGAACAAGTATGCCAAGCTATCGCCTGGATCGCCCTCCGGCTCTTACTCGTTCAACAATACCTTTGTAAGTTCGAATAACGCCGGTGCGACGAACCCTTTTGGCGGATCACTAGCATCCTTCCTTCTCGGAATTCCCACCTCGGGCACGCAGACGATCGCGACGCCGACGACCTACAACCAGTGGTATACCGGCGCGTTTCTGCAGGACGATTGGAGAGTATTTCCATCCCTGACCTTGAATCTTGGCATTCGCGTGGAGCATGAGACTCCAATCACCGAGGCGCATAACAAGGCGGTGGTTGGTTGGGACTCGACCCTGGAGAATGCTGCGACGGCTCCTTCCATCGCAAACTATACGGCCAAGCCCATCCCGGAGCTTCCTCTGTCTGCCTTCAACCCCAGGGGTGGCGTGATTTACGCGAGCAACAGCCGGCGCAACGAATACAACACCGCGCCGGTCTATGTGAGCCCCAGGTTCGGCTTTTCTTTTGCGCCCCCGGCATTCCATGACAGGACGGTGATTCGTGGCGGATTCGGCATATTTGTAAATCCGTTCAACGACTACAGCACTCCACAGAGCTACGGCTATACCGCGACCACGGCGCTCGTGTCGACGACGAACAATAACCTGACGCCTGCTGCGTCGCTGTCCGATCCCTTTCCGGTCGACCTGAACCCTATCCAGCAACCCACTGGATCGGCTCTCGGGGTCAATACGAATCTGGGGAACGGAATCGTCTTTCGCGGCCCTGACCTGAGTGTTCCTTATTCGCAGCGCTGGAATATGGACATTCAGCAGCAGCTCTCGAAGAACCTGATGATCGATATCGGTTATATAGGCAATCATCAGGTGCATCTCTCTTACAGCAACGCGGTCAGCAGCATCCCGCTTCTTCCATTCCTGAGTCATTCACCGGTCCGGGATACGGCGGTGACGACGAACATGACCTCAACGGTGGCCAATCCATTCCACAATGTGGCCGGTGTTGCGTCTTCCCTATCGAGCCCGACGAAGATAGCGAAGGCGAAGCTGTTACAGGGGTATCCGGAGTACACCTCCGTAACTCAGCAACTGGTTCCCGGAGCGTCGGGCCTGTTCCACGAACTGATTGTTCGTGTACAGAAGCGTGCTTCGCACGGCCTGACCTTCAACTTCAACTATGAGTACTCCCACAATCTAATCACGGGACAGTTGAACCCCGGTGGTCCGCTGACTTATGGGGAATCAACGTCGGACTATCCCCAACACATCTCGGTTGCAGGAACCTACGTGCTGCCCTTTGGGCACGGGCAGACATTCCTCAACCACAGCCGTCTGGCCGATGTTGTTCTGGGAGGATTCACCGCAAATGCAACCTATATCTATCTCTCCGGGACGCCCATCCAGTGGAGTAATCCTCCGGCCTTCGCGAATGGAACCTCCTACGACAATCGGCTTAAAATTAATCCTCGCAGTTACAACCAGGTATTCGATCAAAACTTGTTCGACAGAGTTTCTGCCGATCAACCGGATTCTTACAACTACCGCACGTTTCCCCAGTACTATGGGCGTGGCGACTCGACGACAAACCTCGATATGTCAGTGCAGAAGGAATTTCATTTCTGGGAGCGGGTCAGAATGCAATACAGGTTCGAAGCCTACAATCTCACGAATCGGAATCAGTTTGCATTGCCGAATATGTCGCCCACGTCCACTGCTTTTGGCGTGATCACCGCTTCACAACTCAACAAGCCGCGTTCTTTCCAGCAGGGACTGCGAGTAGTCTTCTAGAATGCTCCAGCAAGCGCAGGCAAAAGAGGGAGACGTTACTTCGTCTCCCTCTTTTGCCTTTGCGATACGACGATTCAACTAAAGTGCAACGTAAAAATCTCTCCCGCCTTGATGGGGAGAGATATTTCGTCGGCATCTTCTGCCGAGGCAGGCTTCATTACGCCGAGAGCGAGGAAGGCAATCTTCTGTCCTTTGGGAGCGGCAATCCGATGGGTGCGGTCGATCGTTCCTTTGAACGTTGCGAACGTGGCCTTGCCGTTTCGCCATATAAGGCCAACCTCGAGGCCGCCTCTCGCACACAGGCCATGGAAGCTCCCGTTGACCCAGGCCTTTGGCAGAGCCGGGAGTAGCCGGATGAGGTTCCTCTTTTCTTCCGGATCGTTGGCGTGAGACTGTAGCAGCATCTCGATGAAGCCCGTGGGACCTCCGAGATTGCCGTCTATCTGGAATGGAGAGTTCTCCTTCAGTCCGCAGACATCGAAGAGATTGTGCCGAGTGCACTGACGGAAGAGTTGCAGAATGTTCTGATAGGCAGCCTCACCGTCTTCGAGCCTGGCCATGCAGTTAATGATCCAGGAGCGCGACCAGCCGGTGCTGCCGCTGCCTGCAGCAAGGCGCTTATCCAGTGTTACCCGGCAGGCGTCAGCCAGCGCCGGAGTGCTCCGGGATGTGATCTGGTCGTCGGGAAAGAGCGCCCAGAGGTGAGAGATGTGACGGTGGCCGGGCTCGTGGTCGGTGTAGTCTTCAGGCCACTCCTGCAGACGATGATCGTGCGTGATCTTGAATGGCGGCAGCCTGGCGCTCGCGGTATCCACCTCCTTCAGAAGATCGACGTCTGCACCGGCAGCAATTCCATTTTGTCTGAGAACATCGGCGGCTTGAAGAAGTCGCGTGAAGACGGCACGGACGATCTCGATGTCCATCGTCGGACCCATGCAGAGGTTGTAGGAGTGTCCGTCCGGAAGTTGATATTTGTTTTCAGGAGAACAGGAGGGCCCTGTAACCAGGTGCCCGGCATAGGGAGTTCCTTCGGGCGCGAGCGTAAGGTAGTCGAGAAAGAAGCGGGCGTTCTCGCGCAGACGGGGATAGGCGCGCTCGCGGAGAAAAGCAACATCGCCGGTGTAGTCGTAGTGGTCCCAAAGGTGAAGGGAAAGCCATGCTGCCCCCATGGGCCATATTCCGCCGCCCAACGTATCGATCGGCGAGGAGTCGCCCCAGATATCGGTATTGTGGTGGACGACGAAGCCGCGAGCCTTGTAGTAGTCCTTTGCGGTGAGAGTGCCCGATGCGCGGGTGCCGTCGACGAGATCGAAGAGAGGGAAGTGGAGATCGGAGAGGTTGGCGCGTTCGGCCAGCCAGTAGTTCATCTCGGTATTGATGTTGACGGTGAATTTACTTCCCCAGGGTGGATCCACCGACTCGTTCCAGATGCCTTGCAGATTGGCTGCGAGCGTGCCCGGACGGCTGCTGGAGATGAGCATGTAGCGTCCAAACTGAAAATAGATGGGCAGCAGGTGGATATCTTCGCCACCGTCTTTAATCTGCTGGACGCGCTGATCGGTTGGCATTGCGGCGTTGGAGTCCGGGCCGAAGCTGATCTCGGCTCGTCGGAAGAGCCGCTGATGGTCAGCCACATGGCGGCTGCGCAGGCTGGCATAGCTGCGGTTTGCAGCAGCGGCGAGGCTCTTGTTGACTGCATCGCGCATTGCAGACGCTCCGGCGGGATAGCGGAAGCTGGTAGCGCAATCGATAAAGAGAGTTGCGGTCGTTGCATTCTCGACCGTGAGAACTCCGTCTTTGGCCCTGACAGACCCGCCGTCGGAGTTGGCGAGCAGTTCGGCATGAAACTTAATGCCAACCTGATTTTCCTTGATTGGCAACCCCGGATTGTCATTGACAGGGAGAGCTTCGCCGTCGAGAGACAGGCGGTTGGAGGCGATGGCTCTGGTGTCGAATGGCTTAGGGCCGGGCCGATCGAGACGAGCAGAGAACGATATCTTGCCGGGTTGCGTAGCTGTGAAGCGAACGACGATCGCCTGATCCGGCGCTGAGCTGAAGATCTCGCGAACATAGCGTATTCCGTTATGAACAAAACTGGTGGTAATGATGGCAGTGTCAAGGTTGAGTTCAAGGCGGTAGTCTTCGACCTCCGTCTGCGTCGTTAGGCCGGAGGCGGAGAAGTCGAGGCGAAGATCGCCAAGCGTCTGGTAACAGGGCATCCGGCGTGGGATCGACATCATGTCGGAGAGAGCGAGTTTCTCGGCTTCGGCAACCTCCCCTGAGAAAAGGAGTTCGCGGATCTTTGGCACGGCAGTGCCGGCTTTGGGGTTGTTGCGGTCACGTCGCTCTCCGTCCCAGATCGACTCTTCATTGAGTTGAATGCGCTCCAGCGACGGATTGCCGAAGACCATCGCTCCCAGGCGGCCATTGCCGATGGGGAGAGCGTCAGGCCAGATAGCCGCAGGCTGCTTGAAGTGGAGCTTGTATGGAGTCTCGTCGTCTTTGGGTGGCACTTCAGGGACAAAGGCCAGAGCGGGACGCTGTGTGAGCAGGGCGGCTGCGGCGGCAGAGACAGAAAGAAATCGGCGGCGTGTGGTGCGGTTGGGCATAACGTGCTCCGTAAAATTTTTCGATCCTGCGAGCGGCAGATATCAAAGATTCGATCGAGTTCATAAGGGGAAGAGGGTAGCGCTGCGAGCGGGGATTTGAAGGAGGTTCGACCTCGGAACATGGATGGGATGAAAGAGGGGAGTGGTCTTGGAATCGAAAGCGATGCCCGCAAGCAGCACAGCATTTGACTGAGTGTGAATGTTCTGTGGAAGGATAAGACCATTTACGTCGTCGGATTTATTGATGACGACGAGAGAGCGGCGGCGCCGGTTCTGAAGTGCATAGGCAGTGAGCCGCGGCGGTGCTCCGGCAAGAGTCGTCTTCAGGAACGTGCTGCCCGCGAGCTGCTGTGCGAACTGGATGCCGTAGTACTCGGGTCGCTTGGTGAAGCCCGTCGAAGGGCCTCCTGCGATGGGGGTGTAGAAGCCATTGCCGCCGCCATGAAGATTAACTCCCGCAGCTCCGGCCTGTGCGAACTGAAGCATCATGTCGGCGCACCACAGTGCCGAGGCCAGCGTGTCGGACACGCCGGGTTTGCCGCCGTCCCAGCAGGAGTTGCCCTCGGACATGCGATAGGGAAGTCGTGCTGCATCCCCGGCGGACATAATGGTCATCAAATCGGTAGCCAGCTTGGGGCTGGAATCGAGAAGCTTTTCGAGAGTAGATTTCGGACTGCTCGCCGGCCCCATCGCGTAGTAGTGGCTGGTAAGGAGAATGACTTCAGGATGTCTGGAAGCTTCGGATGCGAAGGTTGTAAAGTAGGGCAGCTTATTCGAGATGTCCGGGCCTGCAAATTTGGCATCTGGCACTTTGGCAAGGATGGCAGTACGAAAAGCATTCCACTCCCCGAAATAATCCGCGGGAGAATAGGAGGCCGGGCGATAGCGGTTGCGGAACGAGTCCGGCTCGTTGCCGATCTGCAAGGCGATGAGGCGCGGACCTAGAATCTTATGGACAGCAGCGGCTTCGGCAACGGCATTTTCTATCGTGCCCTGGCCCAGGTTAAGGCCATACAGGCAGCGCCAGCCGGTCTCGTCGAGGAAGGCGCGCAAGTTTCTGAATGCGAGCGGGGTATTGATCGTCCCACGCTTTACCGTTTTGCTCGTGTCCGGCCCGAAGACTTCAAAGGGCGGCTTACCCGCTACCTCTTGTGAGGAAAAGGTGGTGAATTCGCTGGAGCCTCCGCCAAGGCGCAGCACACCAGTGGGAGATAGATCGCGAAAGAGCTTGATGAGCGCCTTGTTCTCCGTGGAGAAAAAGGCGGAGTTGGCCAACTGCGCGGTCTCATAGCTGAGGCCGGTGAAATCCAGAGGAATGGTGGCGCCGGTATGCTCCAGATCGATTGCAAGTCGAGCCGCACGGCTCAGGTCCTGTGCAAAGAGCTTGCCAGGCAGCGCGCTTGCTGCCATGCTTGCGGAAAGGGAAGTGACGAAATGACGGCGGTTCATTTGGCTGCTCGATATCGATGAGTCAGGTTTCCATCGTGGGAGAGATTTGCCTGTGCAAACCGTTTACGCATAGGCTTCGATAAGGAGCAGTCTATATCGTAAGTTTCGACTAGGTACAGTAGCTTTCACTTATAAAAGTTAATGGCGGTATTCCGCCGGAGCGAGGATGCGATGAAGATACTCTCTGATGGAATGCGAGGCTGCCGCAAGGGGCCGGAAGAGTGGTTTACCGGAACGGTATGGATTGATGAGGTTGTAACCGGAGCGGTTCCGTCGCGACTCGTGGCCGCTCGCGTTTCCTTTGAGCCCGGAGCGCGTACTGCATGGCATACCCATCCCGTTGGCCAGACTCTGCACGTTCTCACGGGACTAGGTAGAGTCCAGTCGAAAGGCGAACCCGTGCGGGAGATTCGCCCCGGCGATACAGTCTGGATTGATGCCGGAGAGATTCATTGGCATGGTGCCGCCCTCGGCCATACGATGGTGCATCTGGCCATGCAGGAGACTGACGAACACGGCGTCAATGTCATGTGGCTGAAACATGTGACGGATGCCGAGTACAGCGATTCCAAGGGATAGTCCTGTCCCTTGGCTAAGAGAAAAAGCGCGACAGCGAACCGTATCGAGTTTACTGCCGCGCCTTTTGCTTGAGCAATGAAGACCTGAACTACGGTTGAACGTGCAGCGTAGCCTTCAGCGGAGTATCGCTGGACGACGCGCCGGCCAGCACCTTGTAGTCTCCGGGCAAAAGCTGCCACGTGTCCTTCGCGGTGTCGAAGATGGAGAGATAAAGCGGGTTCATCGTCAGCATGACGGTCTTCGATTCTCCCGGCGCAAGCTTGACCCGCTCCCATGCCACCAGCCGTTTGTAGTTCTCCTTCGCCGCGGCGGGAAGTGCGACGTAAAGTTCGGCAATCTCCGTGCCTTCGCGTGTGCCGGTGTTCTTGACCGTGAACTGCGCGGTGCGCTTAACATTGTCGACTGTAAGTCCCGAATAGCCGAAGGTGGTGTAAGACAGACCGAAGCCGAAGGGGAAGAGCGGCTGCCTGTGGGTCAATTCAAACCACTTGTAGCCGACCGCCGCGCCTGCCGTGTATTTGAGGTCGAAGGGGCGAACCTCGTGATGCTGATCGTCGCCGACCGTTTTGCCCGCGTGGCCTGCGTTCATCCCGGAGACAACAGGATGCGGTAGTTGATCGTCGCTCTTTGCAAAAGTGACCGGCAATTTACCCGATGGATTGACATCGCCGAAGAGAATATTGGCCAGGGCCTGGGCTCCGCCGATGCCGGGATACCACATTTCGACGATCCCTTTCACATGGTCTGCCCACGGCATCGTGACCGGGCCTCCGGTCTCCAGAACGACGATCGTGTTGGGGTTGGCTGCGGCTACCGCCTCGACCAACGCATCCTGGTTGTCGGGCAGCGAGAGAGTCGGAGCATCGCGTCCTTCGCTCATCCACTGGTGGACAAAGACGATGGCGAGGCTGGAGCTTCTGGCCAGCGTTGCTGCCGCCGCGCTGTTCTTTCCGTCGATGTATTGGACATGGCCGTGCGGCGATTTTGCCTGAATGTAGCGAAGCGGAGACGAGGGAAAGTAGACCGCTTTGCCCCAGATCGACGGACCGGGCCTCGGATCGATGGCATTGCCGCCTGGCGCATCGACCTGCGCGGAGCCGCCCCCCGAGAGCACGCCTACGTCAGCATGCGAGCCGATCAGCGCAATTGAAGTAGAAGCGGAGGCCTGGAGGGGCAGAATATTGCCCGAGTTCTTGAGCAGGACAATACTCTCTTCGGCGATGTGCTGCGCATCGTCACGTCCGCGGAAGGGATCGACGACGCTGCGTACCGGCGGATCGTCCACGACTCCGGCGTCGAACATGCTTCGCAGGATGCGGCGCACCATATCGTTAAGGCGTGCCGTCGGAACCTGTCCATCTTCGATTGCCTTTTTCAAGGGAGCACTGAAGTAGTTGTCATCTCCGGGCATATCCTGATCAAGGCCATTTAGCGCGGCTTTCACCGTGCTGTGAGTCGCAGCCCAGTCGGAGATCACCCAGCCTTTGAATTTGAAGTCTTTCTTCAGCACCTGGTTGAGCAGGTAATCGTTCTCGCAGGCATGGTCGCCGTTGACGAGGTTGTAGGAGCACATCACCGCGGAGGGCTTCGCGATTCCAATGGCGATCTCGAAGGCGAGCAGATCGGACTCACGCATCGAGCGCCTGTCGAGCAGGACATTCACCACGGTGCGCCCAGTCTCCTGATCGTTGAGCGCATAGTGCTTGATGTCGCTCATCACATGCTCCGACTTGACACCGCGCTCAAGCTCTCCGGTCATGGTTCCGGCGAGAACCGGATCTTCCCCGGCATACTCGAAGTTGCGGCCATTGCGCGGCTCACGGGTGATGTCGACGCCACCACCGATAGACATGTTGAAGCCCTGAGCGCGAGCTTCCCGGCCGATGACCGAGCCATAGAGAAAGGCCGCATCCGGGTTCCAGCTCGACGCCGCTCCGAGGGTTGAGGGCAGCAAGGTCGCATAGCGACTTTGCAGTGCAGCCATGCGGATACCGACGGCAGAGTCGGCCATATTAATGTCGGGGATGTGCAGCCGGTCGATGCCGGGCACGAAGCCTGCGCCGAAATTGGAACGAGAGGGCACGGGATCGCCCTTTCGCAGAACTCCCCAGCCGGTGCCATGCACCAGTTGTATCTTCTCGTCGAGCGTCATCTGGCCGAGGACCATATCTGCTCGCTGGTCGGCTGAGAGGGTCTTGTTCATCCATGGCATCTGCGTCGTATCGGGCTGGGTTTGAGCATGTGCCTGCTGGGGTCCGAATGTCGCCATCGTCAGCACAGCGGAGAGAGAAGAGATTGCCAGGCCCTTAAAAAGTGCGGAAACTTCCATCGGTGCTCCTTCATATCTGGACGCAGCCGTCTGCCTCGTTAATCGGAACCGCCAAACGTATCTTGCTGGGTCGCTAAAGAGTCTAAATGAACTAAATCGAATTAGCTATGGGGTTTTAGCGACTTTTTGTGCGGGGCCACGTGGACAGGGAAAATCGTCAGGCCCAAAGGCGGTCTATAGAAGTGTATCGACACGTCCTCAAAGTCATTTTGCGAAGAGCTGATTGATATCGGCGAAGGCCTTGAATTCCAGAGCATTGCCTGCTGGATCGAGGAAGAACATCGTGGCTTGTTCGCCCACTTCGCCCTTGAAGCGGATGTATGGCTCGATGATGAAAGCAATGCCTGCCTCGCGAAGTCGATCGGCGAGCGCTTGCCATTGATCCATCGCGAGAACGACTCCGAAGTGTGGAACGGGGACGTCATGCCCGTCTACGGGATTGTGATGGTGGCTCCTGTCGTTGGAGCTCGGCTTCAGGTGCGCGACGATCTGATGGCCGAAGAGGTCGAAGTCGATCCATTGCGCGGAGCTTCGGCCTTCCGGACAGCCCAGCGTGGTTCCGTAGAAATGCCGGGCGACTTCGAGATCGTCAACCGGAAATGCGATATGAAATGGAGTGAGCGGCATGATGTTCTCCCGGTACTCATCTTACGATGCGATGTGCCGCACTTGCTTCTCTTGTGAGAACGCTTCACCGATAAAATATTGTTCAGGAAATCGGTCTTAGACGGGCTCCGCTTGTGTCTGAACTCTATCTGCGGGCAGGCGCACAACGAACTCGGTCTTGCCCGGTTCGGAGGCAAAACGGATGGTGCCGCCGTTTTGCTCCACGATACGGCTTACGATTCCCAGCCCGATGCCAGTGCCGACGCCGACGGCTTTTGTGGTGTAGAAGGGATCGAAGATGTGCGCCTGGCACTCCGTGGGAATTCCGCTGCCATTGTCGCTGATGCTGATGCATATCTCCGCGTGTCCTGCATTAAGCGTTTTCTCAGTCCACGTGCGTATTGTGATACGGCCCCGTTGAGGCGAGGCATCGATCGCGTTGTCGAGCAGGTTGGTCCATATTTGATTGAGGCCGGAGGCGGTTGCCTGGAAGATCGGAAGATCGGCCGACAGTTCCTTTTCCAGCACAATCTCCTTCTCGCGAAACTTGTGGCCGAGGATGACGAGAGTCGCATGGATACTGTTATTGATATCGACGGTCTGGCGCTGCCCTTTGCCCTCGTATGCGTAAGATTTCACTGCGATGACTAGATCGGAGACGCGGCCGATGCTCTCTTCGATCGTGCCGACCAGCTGCATGCTCGATACGAGCGCGTCCAGCCAACTGAGCGCATCCGAAAAAATTGCGCCCTGGAACTCTTCGCGGGCGCATTGCAGTTCTTTCGCATCGATGCCGATCGAAACCAGCGTTGGTGCCATCTTCCATGCATTCTCGATGTTGGCCTGCTCCATCCAGTGCGCCAGCGCTTCTTCCGCGTCGCTCTGTTCCAGCGAATTCATGGAAACCGGCGGCTTGGCCGCAAGCGCGTGTTCCTGCAGGTCGAACATGCACTGTTTCTGCTGTCGGCTTAGTTCGAAACGGCTGAACTTCGCCGTCAGTTCGTGCATGCGCAGCAGATTCTCTCGGAGCTGCGAGGCCGCCCGTCGTGCCGCCGCTCCCGGATTATTCAATTCATGCATCAATCCCGCGGCCAGCGTCCCCAGCGACGCCATCTTCTCCTGCTGTACGGCAATGCTCTGCAGCTTCTGAATGCGCATTGCCATGTTCCCGAGGATGGCTTTGCGCACATCCGGGCAGGAGGTCATCAACTTCCAGAACCCCTCCTCGTCGAATTGCAGCAGATGAGCAGGCTCCGTCACCCGCAGGCTGACGAGGTTGGGAGTGTTCGACAGCAAGGGCACTTCACCGAAGGCACTTCCACTCGACACCGGGGCAAAGGCGATCTCCTTGCCGTCGGCCTGTGTCTGGACCAGGCGAAGACTACCCTCCAGCAATATCCAGAAATGGTGAGCCACCTCTCCTTGCCGGACGAGAAGTTCGCCCTTGGGAAGACGGATCTCCTCCGCGTCTTCGAGGCAGCGCAACTCTTCGTCACGCAATGACGACAGGATAGGAACCGTGCGCAATTTGGCGAAGAGAGCGTCGCTCATCTTGCCGGTGGTCGTGGTGGAAACGGATTGTGTCTGGTTGCTCATTGTTTTTTCCCGGGCAGGTGCCTTTCAAAGTGTCGCAAGGTACTGGTGCACGAACTGAATTGCGATGGACCCCTCGCCCACGGCGGAGGCGCATCTTTTTACGGAGTTGTAGCGCACGTCGCCGGCAACAAAGACGCCGGGGATGCTGGTCTCGAGCAGATAGGGTTCGCGGCCCAGACTCCATGACTTGGCCGCCTTCGCCTTGAGTTCGGGACCGGCGAGGATGAAGCCCTTGCTGTCGCAGGCCAGATCTTTCGGCAGCCAGTCCGTCTTGGGCGCCGCTCCGATGAAGATGAACAGGGAACTCGCCGTGCGGGCCTCTTCGCCGCGCGGCGT
>Ga0207705_10000744_pt1 | contig 26869 bp, 26 predicted proteins | sample KBSC13metaG_FD_184314 | JGI IMG/M metagenome (GOLD analysis project Ga0207705, IMG submission 184314) | Corn rhizosphere microbial communities from Kellogg Biological Station, Michigan, USA - KBS C1-3 metaG (SPAdes) (version 2) | ecosystem: Host-associated > Plants > Roots > Rhizosphere > Soil ... | reverse complement strand
GAGGAAGCGGAGGAAGCGGAGGAAGCGGAGGAAGCGGAGGAAGCGGAGGAAGCGGAGGAAGCGGAGGAAGCGGAGTTTACACGCCAGTACATGAGCATTCCGAGCACCGCTGGCGCATGCCCTGACGACTAAATCGGCGTGGACTGCCGATTTGAACGCCGCAGGCCACCCAAGGGGCGAGCCACAGGGATGTGGCGAGTAACGCAGTAGCTTATTCAGAGGTTCCCGATGGAGTTCCAGGACTATTACAAAACCCTCGGCGTCAAACAGGGCGCCGGCGACGACGAGATCAAGGCGGCGTACCGCAAGCTCGCGCGCAAATACCATCCGGACAAGAACAAGGAAGCCGGTGCCGAGGACAAGTTCAAGGCCATCAGTGAGGCCTACGAGGTCCTGCACGACAAGCAGAAGCGCGCGGCTTACGACAACGTGCGCGCGGGCGGTTATCACGCGGGCGACAACTTCCGGCCGCCGCCGGGCTGGCAACAGCAGGCGCCGGGCGGATTCGAATTCCGCGACTTCGGCGGCGGCGGCGGTGGCGATGCCGGCGGCTTCAGCGATTTCTTCGAATCATTGTTTGGTGGCCGCGGCGGCGCCGGTCCCCGCGCGCAACGCGGACCGATGCGCGGCAACGACGTGCGCGCGAACGTCGAGATCGACCTGCATACCGCGTATTCCGGTGGCAGGCAACGGTTGGGCCTGCGCGGTGCGACGGGCGAACGCACGCTGGAGGTGAACATCCCGGCCGGCATCCTGCCGGGCAAGGTGATACGCCTCGCGGGGCAAGGCGAGCCGGGCTACAACGGCGCACCCGCAGGCGACCTGCTGATGGAAGTGCAGGTGCGCGAAGATCCGCAGTTCAAGTTGCACGGGCACGACGTGGAAGTCGAGGTGCCGGTGTCGCCGTGGGAAGCCGCGTTGGGGGCGAAGATTCCGGTGCCGACGTTGGGCGGCAACGTGGAGCTGAAGATTCCTGCCGGTTCGCGCAGCGGGCGCAAGTTGCGCTTGAAGGGTCGCGGCATGCCGGGGCGCACGCCAGGCGATCAGATCGTCACGCTTTCGATCCAGATTCCACCGGCCGACTCCGACAAGGCCAAGGCGGCATACGCGGCGTTCGAAAGGGCGTTCGAAGGATTCGATCCGCGCGGGTAGCGGGCGTTACTGATGATCCATTCGAAGCGGCTGTTGTGAAAAGTCAGGCCATGGATGGCCGTGGTAGCGTTGATGAAGCGGGAAGGTTTGCTGCAGCGATGGGTTCATCGGAGCGGCGATCATGGACGATCGCAATCATTTGCCCAGATATTCGCCCAGCGTCTTCGTAAGCTCCGCTTCGTTGACGGGCTTGGTGACGTAGGCCTTGGCGCCTTGGCGCATGCCCCAGACCTTGTCGGTTTCCTGATCCTTGGTGGTGACCAGGATCACGGGAATGTGCGCGGTGCCGGGGTCCTTCGAAATCGCGCGGGTGGCCTGGAAACCGTTGAGGTTGGGCATCACCACATCCATCAGCACGAGGTCGGGCTTGTCACGCTTGGCGGCTTCAACGCCGGCCGCGCCATCGGTGGCGGTGAGCGTCTGGTGCCCCAGTTTTTCCACCAGCCGTTTCAGGCCTTCCAGTTGCGACGGCGAATCGTCGACGATCAGGATGCGTGCCATGCAAGACTCCCCACAGCGGAAGCGCACATTGTAGGGAACCGGAACCTGAAGTGCCATGTTTGTGGCGGCGAATGCGCCGCACTCGAATCATCGCGAGGTGGCGTGAAAAATATCCGCGGTTTCAGTGTGTTGGCGACAGATCGGGAAGTCAATCCGATGGGCTTGCGTTCGCGATTCGTACCAGCGTGCGGCCGAACGATCGGCCCGCGAGCATCGCATCGAACACGCCCGGCAATTCGTCCAGCGCGACTTCGCGGCTGAGGATCTTGTCAAGGCGCGCAGGCTGCCAGTCGGAAGCGAGGTGTTGCCAGATGGCTTCACGGATGTCGCGGCCGGTGCCGGCCGAGGCGATGCCGAGCAGGCTGACGCCCCGAATGATAAAGGGCATGACGGTGGTGTCGAGTTTGGCGTCCGCCGCGAGTCCGATGCTGGCAACGTTGCCGTACGGTGCAGTGTTGGCGAGCAGTTGTGCCAACAATGTTCCTCCGGCGTTGTCGACCGCGCCGCCGAAGCGGGCGGATTCGAGCGCGTGTTCGCCGAGCGCCAGCTCGTGGCGATCCAGCACTTCGCGCGCACCGAGCGCTTTCAGGAAATCCGCGTGTTCGGGCTTGCCGCTGATCGCGTGCACCTCGAAACCGGCGCGGCTGAAGATGTCGACCGCAAGCATGCCGACGCCGCCGGTTGCGCCCGTCACCGCGATCGGACCGAGTTCCGGCGACTGGCGATTGTCGCGCATGCGATACAGCGCAAGCGCAGCGGTGAAGCCGGCGGTGCCGAGGATCATGCTCTCGCGCAGCGACAATCCTTGCGGCAACGGGATCGTCCACTTTGCGTCGAGCCGCGCGTATTCGGCGTAGCCGCCGTCACGCGTTTCCGAAAGCCCGCAACCGGTGCACAGCACCGCGTCGCCTTCCTTGAACTTCGGTTCGGTGGATGCAACCACGTGGCCCGCAACGTCGATGCCGCCATTCAACGGAAACCGGCGCAGGATCTTGCCCTTGCCGGTGCCGGCCAGCGCATCCTTGTAGTTGATCGACGAGTACGCCGTCTTGATGACGACTTCGCCGGGCGAGAGATCGTCCACGCGCATCGGTTCGATACCGGCGCGGTAGCCGGCATCGTCACTGTGGATTCGGAAGGCGTGGAAGTTTGCGGGGATGCTCATGCTTTTGCCGTCATTCCGGCGAATGCCGGAATCCATTGTCTCATTGCGAGATCGATGAAAAGCAAGATGGATCCCGGCCTGCGTCGGGATGACGAGCAATGGCTGGATCCCGTGTCGTCGGCCATCCATGGCCTGCACGGGATGACGACATCCTGTCGTCAGTTGGCCTTGTTGAGGGCTCGCTTGTCGACGGACAATGCAGCTTCATGCACGACTTCGGAGAGCGTCGGATGCGCATGGACGATGCGGGCGAGGTCTTCGGACGAGCCCTTGAACTCCATCGCCACCACGGCTTCGGCGATCAATTCCGACACCACCGGTCCGCACATATGCACGCCGAGGATGCGGTCGGTGTCCGCGTGCGCGATCACCTTTACCAGGCCCGCAGGTTCGTTCATTGCGACCGCGCGGCCGTTGGCGGCGAACGGGAAGTTGCCGGTCTTGTACGGAATGCCTTCGTCCTTGCATTGCTGCTCGGTCTTGCCGGCCCAGGCGATTTCGGGTTCGGTGTAGATGACCCACGGGATCACCCCATAGTCGACGTGGCCGGCCTTGCCCGCGATGAGCTCGGCGACCATCACGCCTTCCTCCTCGCCCTTGTGAGCGAGCATCGGGCCACGCACGCAGTCGCCGATCGCCCAAATGCCAGCGACGCCCGTCCAGCAATGTTCATCGACCTCGATGCGGCCGCGCTGATCCACCTTCACGCCCGTACCTTCGCCCAGCAAGCCTTCGGTGTACGCGCGGCGGCCCACCGCGACCAGCAGTTTGTCGACGGTGATCTTGTGCTCGCCATCCTTGTCGGCGAAGGTCACCTCGACGGCATTCTTCTTGATCTCGGCCTTGGAAACCTTGGCGCCGAGATGGATGTCGAGGCCCTGCTTCTTGAACTCGCGCGCGGCGGCCTTGGCGATGTCGGCGTCGGCGGCGCCGAGGAAATCCGGCAGCGCTTCAAGGATCGTGACTTCGGCGCCCATGCGTTTCCATACCGAACCCAGCTCCAATCCGATCACGCCCGCGCCGATTACGCCCAAGCGCTTCGGTACCGCGTCGATGTCCAGCGCGCCGGCGTTGTCGATGATGGTCTTGTTGTCGAACTTCGCGAACGGCAACTCGATCGGCACCGAACCGGTGGCGATGATCACGTTGGCGGCCTCGAGTGTCTGCTTGCTTCCATCGAAGCCGTTCACCTCGACCTGGTTGCCCTTCAGCAATTTGCCGGTGCCGAAGAATGGCGTGACCTTGTTGGCCTTGAACAGCATGCCGACGCCGCCGGTGAACTGCTTGACGATCTTGTCCTTGCGGCCGATGAAGGTGGCCATATCCACCTTGGCGTTCTCGACGCTGATGCCGTGGGCGGGCAGGTTGTGGGTGAGGCCCCAGAACTGCTTGGAGGAATCCAGCAACGCCTTGGACGGGATGCAGCCGATGTTGAGACAGGTGCCGCCCAGCGCCTGCTTGCCGTCCTTGCCCTTGAAGGCGTCGATGCACGCGGTCTTGAGGCCGAGCTGTGCTGCGCGGATGGCGCACACGTAACCGGCCGGGCCTGCGCCGATGACGATGACGTCGAATTTGTTGTCAGCCATTGCGGTTCCTTGGTTTTCTCCTTCTCCCCTCGGGAGAAGGTGGCGCGAAGCGCCGGGTGAGGGTGCGAGCAAAGTGAGTCGTTGCGGCGTTGCCGAACCCTCACCCCGTTGCTAAGTTCGGCAATCCATTGCCTCACTAAGCAACCCTGCCTTGACCATCCGTGGTCAAGGCGTTCGCCGGCGCGAGATGCGCTTCAACGCATCTCGCGAAAGCCCCGGCTCACCCCTCTTCCGGTGGGAAAGGGGCTCGAAGCATCAGATGCCAAGCAGCATCTTGTACGGATTTTCCAGCTGGTTCTTGATGTCGACCAGGAACAGCACCGCATCCTTGCCATCGACGATGCGGTGGTCGTAAGAGATCGCGATGTACATCATCGGCGCGGCGATGACCTGGCCGTTCTCGACCACGGCGCGTTCCTTGATGGTGTGCATGCCGAGGATGGCGCTCTGCGGCGGATTGACGATCGGCGTCGAGAACAACGAGCCGAAGGTACCGCCGTTGGTGATGGTGAAGGTGCCGCCCTGCAGGTCGTCCAGTGTCAGGCCGCCCTCGCGCGCCTTCTTCGCGTAATTCGCGATGGCTTTTTCGACGTCGGCGAAACTCATGTCCTGCACATCGCGCAGCACTGGCGTCACCAGGCCGCGGTCGGTTGAAACGGCGATCGAGATGTCCTGGTAACCGTGGTAGATGATGTCGTTGCCGTCCACGGATGCGTTGACCACCGGATGGCGCTTCAGCGCCTCGCACGCGGCCTTCACGAAGAAGCTCATGAAGCCGAGTTTGATGCCCTGGGTCTTTTCGAACTGTTCGCCCATCTGCCTGCGCATCGCTACGACCTTCGAGAGATTGACTTCGTTGAACGAAGTCAGCATCGCGATGGAATTCTTCGATTGCATCAGGCGTTCGGCGATACGCGCGCGCATGCGCGTCATCGGGACGCGTTCTTCCGGACGCGCGCCGGGCGTGGCCACGCGTGCAGCCGGCGCAGGCGCCGCGGCAGGCTTGTCACCCTTGGAATAATTGACCAGGTCTTCCTTGGTCACGCGGCCACCGCGACCGGTGCCGGAGACCTGCGAAGCATCGATTTTTTCTTCGGTGGCAACGCGTCGGCCAGCAGGTGACAGGCCCGCGTTCGCACTGGCGGCTGCCGGTGCGGCCTTGGCGGGTTCGGGCTTGGCCGGCGCAGCTTTCGGCGGTTCCTTCGCGGCGGGCTTGGGTGCGTCCGCGACCGCGCCTTCCTCGAGGACGCCGATCACGTCCTGGCTGTTGACGGTGTCGCCTTCCGCGTGGCGGATTTCCTTCAGCACGCCGTCGGCGGGCGCCGGCACTTCCAGCACCACCTTGTCGGTTTCGAGGTCGACCAGGTTCTCGTCGCGTTTCACCGCGTCGCCCGGTTTCTTGTGCCAAGTGGCGATGGTGGCGTCGCTGACGGATTCCGGAAGGACTGGAACCTTGACTTCGATCGACATGACGTTTCCTTGGTGGTGATTCGTTGTTTGCGGTTATCGATGCTTCTCCCCTTGGAGGGGAGGCTCTCATTCTGCCGAATGATCGTCGCCGACGGGGTCGACCAAAGCCTGTTGCACCAATGCATGCTGCTCGGCGATGTGGGTGTTGTAGTGGCCGCAGGCCGGTGCCGGCGAGCGCACGCGCCCCGCGTAGTGCAGGCTGTGGTGGCCGTCCGCGCAGGCTTGCAGGTGGTGGCGGATCTGGAACCACGCGCCCTGGTTCTGCGGCTCTTCCTGGCACCAGACCACTTCCTTCGCGGCCGGGTATTTGTCGAGCTCCGCATTCACCTCGATGCGCGGGAACGGATACAACTGTTCGACGCGCACGAGCGCGACATCGTCGATCTTCTGCTTTTCGGCTTCCTCGAACAGGTCGTAATAGACCTTGCCGGAGCACAGCACCACGCGCTTGACCTTCTTGTCGTTCTTGATGCGCTGGTCGGGGATCACCAGATGGAAATGGCCGGTTGCGAGATCGTCCAGCGACGACACCGCCAGCTTGTGGCGCAACAGCGACTTCGGCGTCATCACCACCAGTGGCTTGCGGCAGGCACGCAGCATCTGCCGGCGCAGCATGTGGAACATCTGCGCGGGCGTGGTCGGCACGCACACCTGCATGTTGTCGAGTGCGCACAACTGCAGGTAGCGCTCCAGGCGCGCGGAGGAATGTTCGGGGCCTTGGCCTTCATAGCCATGCGGCAGCAGCAGCACCAGTCCGCACAGTCGATTCCACTTGGCCTCGCCGGACGAAATGAACTGGTCCACGACGACTTGCGCACCATTGGCGAAATCGCCGAACTGCGCTTCCCACAAAACCAGCGTATCGGGGTCGGCGGTGGCGAAGCCGTATTCGAAAGCCATCACTGCTTCTTCCGACAGCAGCGAGTCGATGACCTCGACCGACGTGCCTTCGCGCACGTGCGCGAGCGGCGTGTAGATGTTGCCGGTCTTCTGGTCGTGCAGTTCGGCGTGGCGGTGGAAGAACGTGCCGCGGCCGGTATCCTGGCCGACCAGGCGCAACGCGTTGCCTTCGGCAACCAGCGTCGCGTAGGCCATGTTCTCGGCGTAACCCCAATCGAGCGGTGTTTCGCCTTCGGCCATCTTGCGGCGATCGGCGTAGATCTTGCCGACGCGCGATTGCAACGCCATGCCTTCCGGCCATGTCAGGATTTTCGCCGCGAGCGCGTCCAGTGCCTTGCGCTCCACGCCCGTTTCGACCGGTTGCGCAAGGCTGCCCTTGGCGAATCGCGTCCAGTCCACGATGTACTTTTGCGAACCCGGGGGCGCCAGTTCGGTCACGGGCCTGCCGGCATCGAGCTGGTCGCGGTAGGCATCGAACAGCTTTTGCGCGTCGCCCTCGGCGATGAGGCCGCGTTTGGCCAGCGTCCCGGCATAGAGCTCCCTGGTGGGCGGCAGCTTCTTGATCACGTCGTACATGATCGGCTGCGTGGCCGAGGGTTCATCCGCCTCGTTGTGGCCGTGGCGGCGGTAGCAGACCAGGTCCACCACGACGTCCTTGTGGAACTGCTGGCGGAAATCGAGGGCGAGGCGCATGCATTGCAATACGGCCTCCGGATCGTCGCCGTTCACATGCAGCACCGGGGCATTGACCATCTTGGCGACGTCGGTGCAGTACAGCGTGCTGCGGCTGTCGTCCGCATCGGTGGTGAAGCCGATCTGGTTGTTGACCACGATGTGCACGGTGCCGCCGACGCCGAAGCCGCGCGTCTGCGACATGTTGAACAGCTCCATGTTCACGCCCTGGCCCGAGAGCGCCGCGTCGCCGTGGATCAGCACCGGCAGCACGTGCTCGCGCACGCCGTCGTGGGCGCGGATCTGGCGCGCGCGCACCGAGCCCGAGACCACCGGGTTGACGATTTCGAGGTGCGACGGATTGAACGCCAGCGCGACGTGGATGTTGCCGGCGGGCGCGGCGATGTCGGCCGAGAAGCCCATGTGGTACTTCACGTCGCCGGAGTGCGCGGGGTCGTCCGGGCCATCGTGCTTGCCCTCGAATTCGGCAAACAGTTGTTGCGGCGGCTTGCCGAGGATGTTGACCAGCACGTTGAGACGCCCGCGGTGCGCCATGCCGATCACCAGCTCGTGCACGCCCTGGTCGGCGCTGCGGCGGATCAGGTCATCCAGCAACGGGATCAGCGAATCGCCGCCTTCCAGCGAGAAGCGCTTCTGGCCGACGTACTTGGTATGCAGGTAGCGTTCCAGTCCGTCGGCCGCGGTCAGCTTCGACAACACGCGCTTGCGCGTGGCGTCGTCGATGCCGGCATCGCCGCTGGCCTTTTCCAGCCGGTCGTAGATCCAGCGACGCTGGTTGTGGTCGCTGATGTGCATGAACTCGGCGCCGATCGTGGCGACGTAGGTGCGACGCAGGCGCTCGCGCAGTTCGCGCAATTTCATGCGCTGGCCGCCGCCGGCGAACGTGCCGCAATCGAATTCGGTGTCGAGATCGGCGTCGGACAGGCCGTGGAAGGGCAGGTCAAGATCCGGCGCGGGCCGCTTGGGCGCGATCGCAAGCGGATCGAGGTCGGCGGCGAGGTGGCCGCGCGAACGGTAAGCCGTCAGGAATCGCAGAACGCCGGCTTGCTTGCGTGCGTGGGCATCGTCAGTCGGCGCGGCGATCGCGCGATGACCTTGTTGCTGGGCGGCGACGATGCGCGCGATCGCGTCGGCGTGGGAAACATCGCCGGAACCGCGCAGGCCCTGGAACCACGTGCGCCACTGCGGCGAAACCGATTGCGGATTGCGCAGCCAATCGTCGTACAACTGGTCGAGATAAGCGGCATTGCCCCCGCCGAACTGGGAGGTTTCCGCCAATTGCTGCAACAAACTGCCGCCGTCGCTCACGATGGTCACCACGGAAGGGATGGATTGCTGGCGCAATCCCGCAGGAGCCGCGCCGCGACCCCAAATTATAACGGTTTAATGCTGCAGTGCGGGATTTGCGCGGACTGCTGTGACCCGCGATTCAGATACCCAGCGCACGCAACTCCGGCCAAGGCTCGGACCGTGCCCACACTTCCTCGAACAGCCGCATCAGTTCCGCGTGGCGGCCCGGCGCATAAGTCGAGCCCACCGCCACCATTTCGCTTTCCTGCGGGCGGAACAGGTAGCCGCAGGAATCGACGCACATGAAGGCCGAACCATAGGCGAGATCGGCGGGCTCGACGGGCCTGCGCATTTCGATCACGCTGGACAAACGCTGCGCGAGTTCCAGCAGCCGCGTGCCCTCCTGCAGGGCGCGCGTCAGGTCCTCGACGAGGATGCGGATGGATGCCCCGCGCCCGGATATCGCCAACCGCCGCAACTCCACCAGGCAGGCGGTATCGTTGAGCAGCAGCGGATGCAGTTCGCGCACCCTCACGCACATGCTGTGGCGCGCACCCGCGAGCAGATGCAGGGTGGCGTCGATCAACTCTTCGCGTGTCGTAGCGCGCAGCGTCACCGGATCCGGTGGCGTGGGCGGTGCGGGGCGCTCGGGACCGGGCATGCCGTCCAGCGGGCGCTGCATCATGATGTGCGGAATGCCGGCTTCTTCGAACTCTTCGCCCACGCTGGCGAAGCCGTGTTGCAGCCAGAACGGCACGGCGTCGCGTTGGGCGTGGAGGGAAACCGTTGTCAGCCGCCGCGCCCGCGCATGGTCCAGCAACGTCTGCAGAAGTGTCGTGCCGACGCCGCGGCCGCGCCAGGTGCGCAACACCGCCATGCGCCCGATGCTGCCGTCCGGGGTCAGCCGTCCGCTGCCGATGGGCGAGCCATCCTGTGCGCGCGCCAGCGCGTGCAGGCTGCGCGGGTCGTCGTCATCGATTTCCATGTCGCGCGGCACGTGTTGTTCGAGCACGAACACGGTTTCGCGGACATCGAGCAATCCCTCGCGATCGATTTCGTTCGCCCAATCGCAAACTTCGACTTGGAAGCCGCCTTCAATCGGCATGCAGTCAAACCCCCTCCGGGTTGCCGTGCAGTGTCGGGGGATTGTAAGCCAGTTCCGCGGACGATTTCTGCGCCGGGTTCACGACTTGCGCAAGCGCAGATGTCCGGTATCGATCAACGACGCAAGCAGCGCGATACCGGCTGCCTGCCGCGGCAATCCCGCAAGGTGCAAGCCGCCGAATTCGCGCGCACCCGATGCCAGCACTCGCGCCCAGGCGGTCGGTGCGTCGAAGGCACTGCCAGCCGCGTACAGCCGCGCATCCCGGCCGCGGCGGCGCCATGCGAAACGGCTCCACGGATCGCGTTCGAGCACGACGTGGGGAAGGCGTTCCGCGAGTGCCGCGCGGTCGATGCCGCGCTTGCGCGGAACCGCTACCTGCGCCGCGCGGTACCGGGTGATGAATGCACCGAACCAGTCGGCGAATGCGTCGTCGTCGAGTGCGTCGGCGGCGGGGCCGACCGCGCGACGTGCGCGGCGCAGCGCCGCGGCGTCGATTTCACCTGCGTTGCCGGCAGGCTTCAAGTCGGGGTCGGCAAAACGTTGTGATTCCGGCAGCGATTCGGCGACGTGCGCCGCGAAGTCGAACAGCAGTTCCCCGGTGGCCGGCGCGCGCATGCCGATCGAGAACGTCATGCATTCGCCGACGGCGATGCCGTCGTGCGGAACGCCCGGTGGCAGGTACAGCATGTCACCGGGATTCAGTGTCCACGCGTGCGTCGGGTTGAATTCGCGCAACAGCTTCAATTCCACGTCTTCGCGAAATGCGGTGGAAGGATTCGGGTGCATGTCGATGGACCAGCGTCGTTGTCCCGATCCCTGCAACAGGAATACGTCGTATTGGTCGACGTGCGCGCCGACGCCGCCGCCATCGACGGCGTAGCTGATCATCACGTCGTCGATCCGCCAGCTCGGGATGAAATCGAATGGTGTGAGCAACGCTGCCGTGTCGGCGTCCCACTTGTCGACGTCCTGCACCAGCAGCGTCCAGTGCGACTTCGGAAGTTTGGCGAATGTCGCATCGTCGAAGGGGCCGTTGCGGACCTCCCACTTGTCGCCATTCCGGTGCAAGCCGCAATGGGGAGGCAGGGATGCCGGGGCAGAACGCCGAAGGCGGCCCGAAGGGCGAGCCGCAGGATGCGGCGAGTAGCCCAGTGACTTTGCTTTCTCGTCATCGCGCAAGACGATTCTCGCGAGCGCGCCATCCATGCACGCGAGCCCGGCCAAGTCGTCGGGCGACAGCGGTGGCGTGAAATCTGGAAACGCGTTGCGGATCAGCAACGGGCGCTTCTGCCAATAATCACGCAGGAAACGCGCGGGCGGCATCCCGAGGCGATGGCGCGCATTCGCGCCGATCTCAAGGGGAATCCTTTCGACGGGAAAATTCTGTCGGGTGGTAGGCATGCCGCATTTTAGCCGGCACGGAATTTCCCGCACCGGCAACGCGCTTCACCTGGGCAACGCGAACGCGACGACGTAGTCGCCGCGCGGCGTGTTCAGTGTGCCATGCCCGCCTGCCACGATCACGAGATACTGGCGCCCGCCGATCGAATACGTCACCGGGGTCGCCTGGCCGCCGGCCGGCAGGTGGTACTGCCACAGCAGCTTGCCGTTGTGTTCGTCGAAGGCGCGGATGTCGCCATCCATCGTCGCGGCGACGAAGATCAATCCGGAGGCGGTGACGACCGGGCCGCCCATGCCCGGCACGCCGAGATTCCAATGATTCTTGACGGCGTTGCCCAGCGGCACCTGCCACAGGCGTTTGCCGCTGCGCATGTCGATCGCGCTCAGCTCGCCCCACGGCGGCTTGACGCAAGGCGTTCCCAGCGACGAGGTGAATGCCTTGCGGCGCATGCCGTAAGGCGTTCCATCCATTTTCGAGAAATCCCAGCCCTTGTATTGATCCGACATTTCCTGCGCCATGAGCTGGTCGCGCGGCACCAGCGCCACCAGCATCGCAAGATCGTTGGTATTCACCACGGCGACCTGATGCACCGGATCGAACGCCAGCCCACCCCATTCGACGCCGCCCGCGTAGCCGGGTTGCTCGATGCTGCCCTGCACGCTGGGCGGCGTGAAGATGCCTTCGGATTTGTAGCGCTCGAGATGGCAGCCGAACGAGACATGCGCGAGATCATCCTTGGTCACCGGGCCTTGCCGCACCAGCGGCTCGGGCGCGGCTGGAAACGGCTGCGTCTTCGACAGCGCCTCACCCGGGGCGCCATCCTGCGGCACGGGTTTTTCCACGATCGGGAAAACGGGCTTGCCTGTCTCGCGATCGAAGGTGAACAGCATGCCCGTCTTGGTCGGCTGGATCACCGCCGGGATCGTGCGGCCGTCGTGTTGCAGCGTGACCAGCGAAGGTTGCGCGGCGCTGTCGTAATCCCACAGGTCGTGATGTACCAGTTGATAGCCCCACACCAGCTTGCCGGTGTCGCCATCCAGCGCCACCACCGAATTCGCCCAACGCCCATCGCCGGGACGCAGGCCGCCGAAGAAATCCGGGCTCGACGAACCGGTGGGCACAAACACCAGATGTCGTTGTGGATCCACCGACAGCGGTGCCCAGGCGTTGGCGGCACCTGTAATCGCCGCCGCTTGCGGCGTCCATTGTGCATACACCGGATTGGAAGCGTCGTGGGGAATCGGATCCCAGCCCCACACGAACTTGCCGGTGCGCGCGTCGTAGGCGCGCACCGTGCCGTGTTCCAGTTCCACGCCGCGGTTGTCGCCGATCGACGAGCCGAGGATCACCTTGCCGTCCAGGATCACCGGCGGCGACGTGACGAGGTAATTGCGGTAGTGGCTGCCGGGTTTGTATGTCGATCGGATGCCGGGAAGCAAATCCAGCACGCCGTGGTCGGCGAAGTTCGGACACGGAGCACCGGTTTTCGCATCCAGCGCCAGCAAGCGACTGTCGAGCGTAGGCGCAAAGATGCGCGCGTGGCACGGCGCATCGGCGGCGGATTGCGGATCGACCCACAACGTGACGCCGCGCGAGGCGGCATCCGAGTACCAGAGTTTCGGGGCGTGCGAATCGTGGCGCCAGCGCAATTTGCCGGTCGTCGCGTCCACCGCCACCACGTTGGTTTCGCTGGTGGTGAAGTACAGGGCGCCGTCGTAAAGGATCGGCGTCGCTTCCCAGGTCATGTGGCTTGTCCACTCTTCGCCGGGGAAGCCCGCGCCGTGCTCGCCACTGCGGAAGGTCCAGGCGACTTGCAGATGTTTTACGTTCGATGGCGTGATCTGGGCCGCGCTCGAGTAGCGTGTTCCACCCGCGTCGCCACCGTAATACGCCCAGCCGGCGTCGGGCGCGGGCGGCGGGGGCACGTACCCGCTGCAGCCGGCCAGCAGGGCAGCCAATCCGAAAGCGATGTACCCGGCAACCGACATGCGCATCACGCGACTCCCAGGAGGAAAGCACGGAAATTAGGCCGTGCATGGCGTGCCGACAAGGTTCCCGGTGGTGAGCGGCGCCATCCGGTGACGAGCGGCGCCGTCCGCGCCCCGAATCAATTGAACAACTGCGGCAGGCGGCTGCGGTAGCGGCGGCTGAAGTTCACGAAGCTGCCGTCGGCCAGCTTGATGCGGTAGTCGCCGCTGTCCCAGGGCTGGATTTCGCGGATGCGATCCAGGTTCACGATGTGGCCACGATGGACCCGCGCGAAACGGGCCGGGTCGAGCCGGCGTTCCAGCGTGGCCATCGATTCGCGCAACGGCCATGCGTTGCCCTGCGCGTAAATCGTCACGTAATTGCCGTTGGCATCGATGCGGTCGATGTCGGACGCGTTGAGGATGAATTCCCGGTTGAGCTTCTTCACCACCAGCCGTTCGAGCGGCGCGGCCGCCACGGGTTGTTCGCGCGTTGCAGGCGGCGCTTCCACGAGAACGGGCGGCGCCGTCATCTGGGTCTCCAGCCACAACCTGTAAGTCCGGAATGCCTGCAGGCCGCCAAGGATCAGCGCATACGCAACCAGGTCCTTGCGGTATTCGTAAAACCAGTTCGGCCACCACGCGCCGAAGTCGTAGTGCGCGTGCATCAGCACGTAACCCAGTTTGCGCAGCAGCACCATGCCGCCGACGTGGATCAGCGAAAATACCGACGTGACGGCGAGGTGCAGCGGCACGGCCCAGCGCCAGGTGCGCGCTGTGAACGGCGCACGCCGGTACAGCCACGCGATCGCCGGAACCAGCGCCAAGATCATCGCCCCGCTGGAATACTCCCACAGTGTCGGCTCCCACCACGCCAGCCGGATGCCGTCGCGCGCGAAATTGCTCAGCGCGGTGAACACGTTGGCCGTGCAGATGGCCAAGGTGATGCCACCAAACACCAGGATCTGGCGTATCAGGAGCCGGCGGCGGATATCGGCTTCGGTGAAACGCGGCGCGGGCGCGGCCATTGCCATGCGGCAATCAGATATCGCGCGCCAACTCGGCGGCGAGACCGGCGTAGGTGGCCGGGGTCAATGCCAGCAGGCGCTGCTTGTCGGCCGTTGGCAGATCCAGTGAGCCGATGAAAGTCCGCAGCGTGTCGCGGGTGATGCCCTTGCCGCGCGTCAGCGTCTTCAATTGTTCGTAGGGCTCCGGCAAGCCGTGGCGGCGCATCACGGTCTGGATCGCTTCGGCCAGCACTTCCCATGCATGATCGAGATCGGCGGCGATGCGCTCGCCGTTGACTTCGAGTTTGCCGAGACCTTTTTGCAACGATGCGAAGCCGATCAGCGCGTGCCCGAACGCCTCGCCCAGCGCGCGCAGCGTGGTGGAATCGGTGAGGTCGCGCTGCCAGCGGCTGATCGGCAACTTTTCGCTGAAGTGTCCGAACAGCGCGTTGGCGACGCCGAAATTGCCTTCGGCGTTTTCGAAGTCGATCGGGTTGACCTTGTGCGGCATGGTCGAGGACCCGACTTCGCCCTGTTTCAATCGCTGCTTGAAGTAACCCAGAGAAATGTAGCCCCACACGTCGCGCGCGAGATCGATCAGGATGGTATCGATGCGACGTTGCGCATCGCAAATTTCCGCGATGCCGTCGTGCGGTTCGATCTGGGTGGTGTATTCCTGCCACTGCAGGCCCAGCGACTCGACGAAGCGTTTCGAGAACGCACGCCAGTCGATCCCGGGATACGCGATCGCGTGCGCGTTGAAGTTGCCGACCGCGCCGTTGATCTTGCCGGGAATCTCGATGGCCGCGAGTTGCGCGCGCTGGCGTTGCAGCCGCGCGACCACGTTGGCCATTTCCTTGCCGAGTGTCGTCGGACTGGCAGTCTGGCCGTGCGTGCGCGAAAGCATCGGCACATCGGCATTGGCGTGCGCGAGGTCGCGCAGTTTCGCAGTCGTCTTGTCGAGTTCCGGCAACAATACGTGCTCGCGCGCATCGCGCAGCATCAGCGCCCAGGAAAGATTGTTGATGTCCTCGGACGTGCAGGCGAAGTGCACGAATTCCTTGGCCTGTTTCAGCGCGGCGTGATCGCCGATGCGTTCCTTGATGAAATACTCGACCGCCTTGACGTCGTGGTTGGTGGTCGCTTCGATGTCCTTGATGCGCTGGGTATCGGCGACGGAAAAGTCGTCAGCGATCTTTTGCAGTGTCGCGCGCGCGCCGGCAGGAAAAGGCGGCAGTTCCGCGATGCCGGGTTCATCTGAAAGCGCGACCAGCCAGGCGATTTCGACCGCAACGCGCCGGTGCATCAAGCCGAATTCACTGAAGATCGGGCGCAGCGCATCCACCTTGGAGGCGTAGCGGCCGTCCAGCGGCGAAAGAGCTGTCAGGGAATCGAGTTGCATGGCGGCGGATCCGTGGCGTCGCGAAGCGGCCATTGTAGCGGCGAGGGCTCGTTATAATGAGCGGCTTTCCCGCATGGATTTCCCGCAATGCCGAGCTTCCGCACCGAACACGACAGCATGGGCGAACTGAAAGTGCCCGCCGACGCGCTGTGGGGCGCGCAGACCCAGCGCGCCGTGGACAATTTCCCGATTTCGGGCCTGGCGCTGCCGCGCGATTTCATCCGCGCCTTGGGGTTGATCAAGGTCGCGGCGGCCGATGCGAACCTGAAACTCGGCCATCTGAAAGCCACGCAAGCGGCTGCGATCCGCAAGGCCGCGCAACGCGTGGCGGCGGGCGAGTTCGACCAGCATTTCCCGATCGACATTTTCCAGACGGGTTCGGGCACGTCTTCCAACATGAATGCCAACGAGGTGATCGCGCACATCGCCACGCGCGATTCGAAGGCGAAGATTCATCCCAACGATCACGTGAATTACGGGCAAAGCTCGAACGACGTGATCCCGACCGCGATCCACGTCAGTGCCTCGCTGGCGGTGCATGAGCAGCTGCTGCCGGCCCTGAAGCATCTGCAAAAGGCCATCGACAAGCGTGCGCGCGAATTGAAGAACGTCGCCAAGACCGGACGCACGCATTTGATGGATGCGATGCCGGTGACCTTCGGTCAGGAACTGTCGGGCTGGTCGGCGCAGATCGGTTCGGGCATCGCGCGCATCGAAGATTCGGGCAAGCGCATGCGTCGTCTGCCGCAGGGCGGCACCGCGGTGGGCACCGGCATCAACGCCGATCCTAAATTCGCCAAGGCGTTCTGCACCGAGCTGTCGAAGGCAACGGGTGTGAAGTTCGCTTCGATGGACAGTTTCTTCGAAGGCATGGCGTCGCAGGACGCGGGCGTGGAGTTGTCCGGCCAGTTGAAAACACTGGCGTGTTCGCTGATGAAGATTTCCAACGATCTGCGCTGGATGAATTCCGGCCCGCTGGCCGGTCTCGGAGAGATCGAGCTCGTCGCGCTGCAGCCGGGTTCGTCGATCATGCCGGGCAAGGTCAATCCGGTGATTCCGGAAGCCATGACCATGGTGTGCGCGCAAGTGATCGGCAATGACGCGACGATCACGATCGGTGGCCAGGCCGGCAATTTCCAGTTGAACGTGATGCTGCCGGTGATCGCCTACAACCTGCTGCAGTCAATCGTGATCCTCGCCAATGCATCGCGCCTGCTGGCCGACAAGGCCATCGCGGGATTCAAGGTCAACAAGGCGCGCGTCGATGAAGCGCTTGCGCTGAACCCGATCCTGGTCACCGCGCTGAATCCGGTGATCGGTTACGAGAAGGGCGCCGCGACCGCGAAACAGGCCTACAAGCAGAAGCGCCCGATCATGGACGTGGCGCTGGAAACGACGGGCTTGTCGAAAGCAGAATTGAAGAAGCTGCTCGATCCGGTGGCGCTGACCAGAGGCGGTATCCGCGGCAACAAATAGCGGCACGCCGCAATTGCGTGGGGGCCATGGAGGGTCATCTCGTATCAAATGGCTGGCGGCTGCACCAAAAAACGCGAAGTAGGGCGGGCATGGCCCGCCGATCGAGGCTGCTATGCGGCGAGCCGTGTTTGCCTTTACTGATCCGCCGGACGCGGCGGCGCCACCGTTAGGCACCCGTCCGTCGAATCACTCGCACAAAAGCGGGTCGCACGAGCAGCTGGAAGATTGCCGAGATTGCGACCCCGATCAGCGCGACAAGGGTCGGCAGCACCGCCCCGAAAACGAACGCCATGCCGAGCACGAAGCCGAACACGTACTCAGCGCGGTAGGTTGGCCACACGACGCCAGAAACGAGCACCGCGAAGAAGAGATCACTGGTGACCTGCTGGTGGGCCGTGACGAAGGCGACCGACATGGCGACACCGACCACTAGGGCGCCAAGGGCTCCCGCAAACGCCTTCGGAAGCGCGCCGGCATCCACGGCGGTTCGGCGCTGTGCGGACCATGCTGCAAGCCAGCCGAGTAACGGCAGAACCGCGAGGCTCCACCAGTTGGAGACCGCAGGCATATCCCTACGATCGAGGAAGTGATGGCTCACCACCCCGCCATGGGTGTACTCCCAGGCGAGCATCGCTATGGCAAACAGCGCGGCCAGTGCCACCACGTACCACTGCAAACCGTCGAGCTTTCGGTGCTCCATGGCCCGTTCCTCAGCTATCAGCAATGTTGATGTTGTCCATGACATCGAACCTCAGTTTTAGGCTACGGCCTTGTTTGCTGTGGATGAGCTGCACTCGACGCTGCCGCTGAAGGCGGCATAGGCTTGCCGGGCTGGCGAGCTGGCTTGGACCCGTTTTTGGGTGACATCCAATTGTTGCATCTCGTGGCAGTGCCGCGAGCCGGCTGCGTTCAGTTCGCCGCGCGCGTTCTTGTCGGTTCTGGTTCCCGTATGAGCGAGAACCAGATTGCCGAGAAGTTTGTTCGCAACCTCTTCACCATATGCGGCCGCATTTTTGCTCACCGCGTCGACGGCTTTGTTCGCCGACTCGGCTTCTGCGTAGTAGCTCTTGAGCAGACCATGTTGCGCCGTTGTCGTCGCAATCTGCTTGTTTCCGATTCGAAGGTCACCTGCTGCATTGACGTAGGCTGTTACTCGACCGGGTGCAGCGAGTATCAGGCCGTCCTGGTCGAACGAGAGTCCCTGGTAAAAGATGACGCGCGAATTTCCAAAATTGAGTACGTCGGCGGCATTTGTCTCGGAACATACGGCCAACGATGCGGCCAAGACGCAACAACCAAAAGAAGACAACACGCTGCAGGCTGATTTGTTCATAGCGTCATCTCCTCAAGTTCGCTGCAGTTGAGTCCATCGCATGGGCATTGAAATGACCCAATCACGACTGGGGGGTTGTTTACATCGATGTCAGTCGTCGTTGTCCTTCAACGCATTCCGATGGCAATCGACAATGTCCTGCTGGGTCATGGTCGCATAAGGCTTGAATGCGGGGACGTCGGTCGCGAGCTTCTGCTGGGTTGCCATCATCGCGGGTAGGCGATCGCACAGCTTCGCGGCAGCCTCGCGAATGCCGGATGTCTTGGCTTCGATGTGTCGACGGATTTCCTGTTCGGGTTTGCCCGAGAACGCGCCCGCAATGGCTTCGCTCGCTGCGTTCATACCCAGCGCCGCGCCTTGCTTGCCGATCGCGATGCCTTGTGCGCCTATCTCGATGAGCTGTTGGCGATAATCGAGCAGCATCACGCGCTGTGCGGGCGTGATCGCGACGGGTTTGTCGCTGATCAACAGGTCACCCTGCGGCGTGATTTGCGCCATGGGCAACCTGGATGCGCGGTTGTCATCCGGGCTCGTGTCGGACAGGACGACGATGCCATCATTGCCCGAAATCGTGATGTTCTGGGTGCGCAGCTTGGTCTCGGCGCGGTCGAGCGCATGATCGACCACGTCGGCGATCAGGGGTGGTGTCGATGACGCGCTGGCCTCCGACGAAGTAGGCGACGCAGGCGCGTTGCCGGAACTGCATGCGGTCAGCACCACAGCCGTGGATGCGATGCATAGCATGGAAAGTTTGCGCATGGTCATGGCTTGCCTCGAGTTGGGGCGTTGAATTCGCATCAGTCGTCGCGGCATTCGGAAACTTCGTGCGGCTTGATGGTGGCGTAGGAACTGAACCCGGGAATTGCCGCGGCCACTTGTCCCTGGTCCGCATACAAGCGGGCAAGGTCCTGGCACACGGCGTGCGCCAAGGTGTCAACCTTGTTGGCACGGCTGTTGACCTCGGAATCGATGGAATCGGCGCTGCCGCTTGCCAAACCCTTGGCCACCGCGTCGAGCGCATGCATACCCGTTTCCACGCCAGCCTTTCCGGTAGCGACCGCATCCTTGCGCAACTTCATGGCGTCAGCGTGATAACTCTGCAGCAATTCGCGTTGCGCAGGCGTTACGGCAACATTCTTTCCCTGGATGTCGAGATCGCCTGCAGCAGTGATCCGGGCGTCGCTGCCATCGGTGGCGTGAGCGATAACGTCACCATTGTCGGCGATCGAAATATGTTGGAACGCACTGTTGGTGGTGCCGGAGTTGCCGCCAGCCGCGCAAGCGGCAAGCATCGTGGCGAGCAGCGCGGCGGATGCGAAGGCCAGGATTCTGTTCATCGTCGTCTCCCGTGTGCTCAGACTTCATCGCGCCAGCGGCGGAACCAGGTCGCGGCGACGATCAGGGCGATGCCCACGATGGCGCCGATCCAAAGCTCGGGCGTCGTGAACACGTGGGCCATCTGTGCGTAGCTGCCGAAGTGGCGGATCGTTTCCGGCGCGTCCGAAAGATTGCCCGGATTCATCGCGGTGACCCACCCGGCCGGAACGACACTCAACAGGGAACGCGCAACGAGCTGGCTCCAGAAGAACGCAACGTTGATGTGCGGGATGCCGAGCAGCGCAATCCACGAGTTGAGCGCGCCAGCCGCGATCGGGATCACGACCGCCCACAGGAAGGGCTTGCTGCGCACCGCCGCCGACCAGAACAGCAACCAACCGACGGTCGGCAGCGCCCAGAAAACGTACAACGGCACCATCGCGAGCATGTGCAGCCAGACCTGGAACGGTTCGATGTGCGCCCAGATCAGGGTGAACGGGTTGAGGCCGTGCGCGGCGAACCAGAGACTGTAGATGACCTGGTTGCAAACGTAAGCGGCCAGTACGACGCCGACGGTAATCAACGGCGCGATGAGCACGCCCGACACGACCTTGGAACCGACGGTGGCGGTATCCGAAACCGGCAGCGATTTCCAGAACAGGATGCTGCGGTCGCGGCGGTCGTCGTACAGCGCGCCGAGGAAGTAAAAGAACACCACGAAAGTCATCACGATGCCGCCGATGGTGGCGAAGCTGAGCATCGAGGCGTCGAGCCCACGCACGACCAGCGACATGTTGTGGCTCAACGCATTGTTCAACAGCGCGTTCATGTCGGTGCCATTGGCGCCGACATTGATGCTCACGCCGAGGCGCGACCGGAACACTTCGAGGGTGATGATGCTGAGTACGGTGATCGCCAGCAGCACGACGGCGGTCCACACCTGCGCCAAGAAAAACCCCTTTCGAGATTCCCAGTACTCGCGCTTCAGCAACCAGGCAAACGGCGATTTCACGATCGCGTTCATGCGTAGGTCCCTTTCATGATGGCGACGAACAAGTCGGACACCGACGGCCGCTTGACCTCGCCCAGTTGCGCCAGTTGTTCCGGATCGGCGCTGTCATACATGAAGATGCTCTTGCCGAACACCGCGGCGCGCTCGTCCAAGGGTTTCAGCGCGCGAGCAGCTTCGATCTTGTCGGCGTTCACCAATACTTCGGCAAACCGCGCGCCCATTTCTTCCATGGTGGACGAAAGCGTGATCTTGCCGTCGCGGATGAACATCAGGTCGGTGAGGATGTGTTCCACTTCCTCGACCTGGTGGGTGGTGATCAGGATGGTCTTGTTCTCGTCGAAATAGTCTTCAAGCAGGCTCTGGTAGAACTGTTTGCGGTAGAGGATATCCAGCCCGAGCGTGGGTTCGTCCAGTACCAGAAGACGTGCATCGATGGCCATCACGATGGCCAGATGCAACTGCACGATCATGCCCTTGGACATCTCGCGGACTTTCTGGTTGGCCGTCAGCTTGGTGCGGCTGAGGAAACGCTCGCACTTGGCGCGGTCGAAGCGCGGGTGCACGCCGGCGACGAAGTCGATGGCTTCGTGCACGCGGATCCAGCGGGGCAGGGTGGCGACGTCGGCGATGAAGCAGACCTCGCGCATCAGCTGCGGGCGTTCGCGGCGCGGGTCCATGCCCAGCACCGAGAGCTCGCCTTCGAAATCGGTCAGGCCCAGGATCGCCTTCAGCGCGGTGGTCTTGCCCGCGCCGTTGGGTCCGATCAGGCCGACGATGCGGCCGGGGCCGATCTGGAAATCGGTTCCATCCAGCGCGACGGCATTCTTGTAGCGCTTGGTCAGGCCCCGTGCGCGCACGACCATTTCCGATCCGGCCGCGTGCTTGGAGGCGGGTTGTTCCGCGATGGCTTCGGCTGCGACGTTCATCACGATTCCCTCTTGTGTGATTCTTGCACTGGCGTGGCCAGCAGTTTCTGGAGATCAAGGTTCATGCGTTCGATGCGCGCCCGGATACGGGGCCATTCTTCGCGCAGGAAGCGTTCGCGTTCGCTGCGGAGCAAGGCGTCCCGGGCGCCGTCGGTGACGAACATGCCAAGGCCGCGGCGTTTCTCCACCAGTTGCTCGTCCACCAGTTCCTGGTAAGCCTTGGAAACGGTGAGCGGGTTGATCTGGTAGTCCGCCGCGACCTGGCGCACCGAGGGCAGGGCATCCCCCTCGTTCAACGCGCCGTCCAGGATCATCGCCACTACGCGTTCGCGCAGCTGGCGATAGATCGGGACGTTGTCGTTCCAGGTAACAGTCATGGTTCGATCCTGCCGGTGCTGTTCCGATCCTCGCACGGATTGCGCGAGGCTCCTTTCTCCGGGTCAGGCGCCGGCACTGTCGCTGGCGAACGAGTAGTACGGCATCCGCAGGCTGGCGGGAGTCGCGCCGGCCCGGTTGTCGCGGAGCTCGCGAATCTGCTCCGGGGTCGGGTGCACGTTCACGGTGGGCAAGGTGCGGATGATCGTGGCGGAAGCATCGGTTCCGCGGTTGGCACTCGCGGCGGCGGCATTGCTGTAGCTGGCGATGGCGGACATCCCGGCGGCTGTAATCAGCATGGCGGCGACGATGGCGGCGGGTTTCTGGACGTTCATGGCGGGCCTCCTTAGTGACCTCGTTGACCAGTGTTGTAGTGAACTATAACACCAAAAAATCACCCGTCAATACCCCCTGCCATCAGTCATGGGTGTGCGGCGAGGCGACGGCCTGGTTTCATCGTGCAATCGCCCGATTGGCACCGCCGTATCTGCGCACGTGAGCGTGAATGAACCCTGTCGACGGCACGCTGTCTCAACCCCACGCGTTGCCATTCCGCGCGCGAACAAGCAGAATGGGCGACTTCATGCAGCACCCACGATGCACGTTCGACGCGCATCCCCTTTGACCAGAGGAATACATAGATGAAGCAGATCATGCGGCCGAGCCTGGCCGCCGTTGCCGTGATCGCGGCGCTCGGCATTGCCGGCGTTTCGCAGGCGCAGACTCAATCCACCACGGTCAACAAGGCGCAGGCCAGCGAGATCGTTGGCTACGAACTGGCGGGCCGGTATCCGGACTGGGCGCGCAGTCTGATTGATCCGCAGCAGGTGGGTGCGGCGGTCACGCGCGCGTTGCAGGGCCAGAAGCCCAGTATGAGCGAGACGCAGGCGGAAAGCGTTGCCAAGGCGTTCGGCACCGAGTTCCAGGCCAAGGCCAAGCAGCATTACGACCAGGTGTCCGCGCAGAACAAGACCGAAGGCGCCGCGTTCCTGGCCAAGAACAAGTCGCAGCCAGGTGTGCATACCACCTCTGACGGTCTGCAGTACCAGGTGATCACGCAGGGCACCGGCGCTAAGCCGAAGGCCACCGACACCGTGCAGGTGAACTACACAGGTTCGTTCGTCAATGGCCAGGCGTTCGATTCGTCTGCGCAACACGGCAGCGGCCCGGCCAAGCTCGATCTTGCCAACGTGTTCCCGGGCTTCAAGGAAGCGTTGATGATGATGCCGACCGGCAGCCACTACAAGTTCGTGATCCCATCCGACCTGGCTTACGGCGCGGATCCGAAGAATGGCTTCCCGCCCAATGCGACCCTGGTCTTCGACGTGACGCTGGTGAAGATCGGCGCGCAGTAATCGCGGCGATTCGCGTTGCTACAAAAAACGCGGCCTTCGGACCGCGTTTTTTATAAGGGGACGGAGGGAATTAAGTCGCGGCTTAATTCCCTCCGTCCCTTTTTTTACGCGTGCGCGATCGCCTCGACGCGGGCGGCGCAGATGAAATCGTTCATCGACAGTCCGCCGACGTCGTGCGTGGACCAGTGCACCACGCAGCGGTTGTAGCCGACTTCGAGATCGGGATGATGGTCCTGCCGGTTGGCCATCCAACCGATCGCGTTGACGAAAGCCAGCGTCTCGTAGAAGTTCTTGAAGCCGAAGGTCTTCGCGATCGACTTGCCATCCAGCGCGACTTGCCACTCCGGCAACGCCGCCATCAACTCGCGGACGCGTGCTTCGCTGAGCGCGTGTTCCTTGCCCTTGCGGGGTTCGCAGTGCAAGCTGGCGAGTTCGTCGCGGGTCATTGCCAGTTCCGATCAGTCGCCGCCGTTGACCTTGCCATGCAGGTCGGACAGCTTGCTCGGCAGGCTTGAAAAGTACGCGGCCAAGTCGTCGATGTCCTGGTCGCTCAACGGCGAGGCCATGCCATTCATGATGGCATTGGTGCGCTGGCCATCCTTGTACTCGTGCAGCACCTGTGCGATGTAATCCTGGTATTGGCCGGCGAGCGCGGGGTAGTTCGGCGCGATGCCATTGCCGTCGGCGCCGTGGCAGGCTTCACAGGCCGCAGCCTTGGTCTTGCCGGCGGCGGCGGTGCCCTTGGCTGACGCGGTGCCGAAGCCGAACACCAATGCCGCGGCGAGCAGGGAAACGATGATGGTGCGTTGCTGCATGGTCGATCCCCTCAATTCTTGTGCAGTTGCGTGGGCGCGAGGCTGGACAGATAAGCCGCGATGTTCTCGATCTGCTCTTCCGTCAGGCTGTTGGCCTGCGCGTTCATCGTCGGGAATTTGCGCGCGCCGCTCTTGTACTCGTTGAGCGCGTCGATGATGTATTGCTCGTTCTGCCCGGCGATTCGCGGCACGTGGTACTCCGGGTACATCGTTTCGTAACCCGGGATGCCGTGGCAGCCGTGGCAGGTGTACACCTCGAGCTTGCCCTTGGCCGGATCGCCCTTGGCGAAAGCCGTGGACGCGAAACACACGAATCCCGCCATCAGCGCGACGGTCAGCATCGATCGGATCATGTTTCTCTGGTTCCCTGCAGGCGGCTCACGCCGCGGTAGCAAAGTTCAAAGTATAGCTTGTGACCCCGCGGCACTGGCAAGCGGCGGCCGGCGCAACATCAGGCGTCGTGCGCGTGCTGCATGGTGTCGATGGCCAGCGCCGAGTGCGCGTAGGCACCTCCGGCGCGCATTTCCGCCGCCACCCAGATGGCTTCCATGATCTGCTGCTCGGTCGCGCCGGCCTTCAACGCGGCCTTGGTGTGGCCCCTGATGCAGTATGGGCACTGCGTGGTGTGCGCGACCGCCACCGCGATCAACTGCTTGGTCACCGATGGAAGTGCGCCGTCGGCGAACACCGCGCGGCTGAAGTTCTGGAAGGCTTCCAGCGGGCCGGGCGCAAGCTCGTGGCGCTTGCGTGCGATGTCGGCGCTGGATTCGGGATACATGGAATGCTCCATGGCGGTTTCCTTGCAATGCAAAGTCCCCACTCTACGCCGATCACCCGTGCAGACATTGTCGATGGTCAGGGCGCGGCACTGGCAAGCGCGGATGATGGACCGTTTGCCAAGTCGTGCGGGTAATGGTCTGATGGCGTCATGAGGACGTGGCGCGCCATGCTGTGGGGTGTGATCGCGTTGCTGATGACGGCGAGCTGCGTAGCGGCGTCCCGACCAAATCATCCGGCAGTCGTCGTGTTGCGTGTCGATGGCCCGATCAGCCCGGCCAGCGCGGATTACGTCGTGCGCGGCATCGAGCAGGCCGATTCGAGGCACGCGGCGGCGGTCGTGCTGGAACTGGACACGCCCGGCGGTCTTTCCAGCTCCATGCGCGACATCATCAAGGCGATTCTCGCCTCGTCGGTTCCCGTGATCGGCTATGTCGCGCCATCGGGGGCGCGCGCGGCCAGTGCCGGCACCTACATCATGTACGCCTGCCACATCGCGGCGATGGCGCCCGCGACCAACATCGGTGCGGCGACACCGGTTTCGTTGACGGGCGGCGGCAGCGTGCCGCTGCCGCCGTCCAGCAGCGGCAAGGCCACGTCGGCCGAAAGCACCGAAATGCGCAAGGTCACCAACGATGCCGTTGCCTACATTCGCGCACTGGCCGAGCGCCGCGACCGCAACGCGGACTGGGCGGAAAAGGCGGTGCGCGACGCGGTAAGCGTGCCGGCCGACGAAGCGCTGAAACTGCACGTGGTCGATCTGATCGCACCGGATATTCCGGCCCTGCTTGCCGACGTCGACGGTCGCAAGGTCGAAACGGCCGCGGGGTCGCGTGTGCTGCAGACGCGTGGCGCAAGCCTCGAAACGATCACGCCCGGCGTGCGCAGCCAGTTCCTCGGCGTGATCGCCAACCCTTCGGTCGCCTACATCCTGTTGTTGCTCGGACTCGGCGGGCTGGTGATGGAAGGCATGCACCCGGGCGGCGTGTTGCCGGGTGTGGTCGGCGCGATCTGTCTGCTGCTGGCGTTGTACGCGTTCCAGTTGCTGCCGGTGAATTTCGCGGGCCTTGGGCTTATCCTGCTGGGCGTGATCCTGATCGTCTCGGAAGCGTTCGTGCCGGCGTACGGTGTGCTCGGCACCGGCGGCGTGATTTCATTCGTGATCGGTTCGGTGATCCTGATGGATACGGGTGTGCCGGGCTACGGCATTGCGCTGCCGCTGGTGGTCGGCATCGCGATCGCGGCGGCGGGCATTCTGGCCGGTATCGTGTGGATGGCCATGCGTTCGCACAAGCGTCCCGTGGTGAGTGGACGCGAGCAGATGGTTGGTGCGATCGGCGAAGTCGTCGCCGATTTCGAAGGCCGCGGTACGGTGCATGTTCACGGTGAGCGCTGGCAAGCTCGCTCGGACGTGCCGTTGAAGCGCGGTCAGGCTGTCGCCGTCACGGGCATGCACGGGCTTGTTCTGGACGTGAACCCTGTGAGCGGCACCCAGGAGGTTTCTTCATGAGCGTTTTCCCCGTCATTGTCGTCATCGTGGTGATCGTGCTGATCATCCTGCTTTCATCCATCAAGATCCTGCGCGAATACGAGCGTGGCGTGGTCTTCCTGTTCGGGCGGTTCCAGGCGGTCAAGGGGCCAGGCATCATCATCCTGATCCCGATCATGCAGCAGATGGTGCGGATGGACCTGCGCACGATCGTGGTGGAGGTGCCGCCGCAAGACGTGATCTCGCGCGACAACGTGCCGGTCAAGGTCAACGCGATGATCCTGTACCGGGTGATCGACCCGGAAAAGGCGGTGATCCAGGTCGAGGATGCACGCGAGGCCACCAGCCAGCTCG